>Ga0209191_1002651_pt1 | contig 10986 bp, 2 predicted proteins | sample S_130626_EF_Meta_FD_187320 | JGI IMG/M metagenome (GOLD analysis project Ga0209191, IMG submission 187320) | Freshwater microbial communities from Lake Simoncouche, Canada to study carbon cycling - S_130626_EF_MetaG (SPAdes) (version 2) | ecosystem: Environmental > Aquatic > Freshwater > Lake ... | reverse complement strand
CGGCTTATAAAACTTTGGGCTAAATATTAGAGCATTTGCTCAATCTAGGATTCTAAACATGGCAAGAAAGACTATTGATATTGGTGTTGTCGGTAATGATGGCACCGGAGACAGTATAAGAGATTCATTCCGTAAAGTTAATGATAACTTTAGAGAACTCTACAGCTCACTAGGACTTGGAGAACGATTAAAATTCACCGGGCTTGAAGACGCACCATCTACCTATGTAGGACAGAATGATGCAGCTACTGGCAATACTCCAGTGGTCACTGTGAATAACACCGAGTCAGGACTGCAATTTAAAAAGCTAGTGCCAGGCAGTGGTGTCAGTATAGATTTCACTACCAATCCCAATCAAATCACCATAAATGCTGATTTTGCCGAAATAGCAGCCGATACGACACCACAACTAGGGGGCGACTTATCACTACGTTCTGGTGGTAATCAATTTCGTATTATCGATGCTGGCACCACAATCAGTCCCTTGGCGCCTATCTACAAACATGAACTAGTCAATAAAAATTATGCGGATTCTAAAATTGCCAGAGCGGGAACAAATGCCATAGACCCTGGCACAGGTCTTGTAGATAACAGCTTTGGCCGCATGAGCGGGCCTTTGATTCTTTCGAGAAGTCCAGAACCGGACGATGATGTAAATTTTGGCGGATTAATTGCGGCCACAAAACAGTATGTTGATAGTTCAGCATTTGGATCTAGTGTGAATTTGTATGTGGCACTCAGTGGAGTGGATGATCGTCCTGGCGTGTCGCCGGCACTGCAAGGTCGTGCTTTGGCCTATGCTTATAGAACTCTAGAAGCTGCCCTAAAACGTGCAGAACAATTGGTTTTAGAATCTAGAGCTATCATCGGACCTTACGAAAAAACGCTGACTTACAATGACGGAGTGTCAGAATGTACGTTGTCTGCTATTGATGAATCTCCCACATCGGGTATAGGATTCTCTGGTGTAGTGCGCATGAGCGTCGACACTGCTGTGTTAAACTCAGTTGGCTCAAATTATTTTGCTGGTGACATACTACAGCTTTCCGGAGGTACTGTATCTTCAGGAGGAGCAGCATGTTTAATAGAAGTATTAACCACTCTAACCACTCCCGGAGCTATTGTTACTTTTAGAGTGATCTCAACTGGCACATACATTACACTACCAGGCTCTTCAGCAGTGGCAACCACAATTAGCAGCAGTGCTGCGCCTGTGGGTATCGGCGCTATTGGCACTGGTGCTAATTTCAATATCACATATAAAGTTGGTTCTGTATCAATCATCAGTGGCGGAAGTGGTTACAGTCTAGTATCTGTGAGAATAAACGGAGGTGGAGGCACAGGAGCATTTGGATCAGCTGTGGTAACTGCTGGAGTAATAACCAGTATTACGATCACAGACAAAGGATCAGGCTTTACTTCACTGCCAAACTTCGTAGTGGATCTGCCACGATTCCTAGTCTTTACCAATGGATTACGCACAGACTTTACAGGGGATGTGACCACCAGCACTGCTGAAGCTATCCGAGGGCGAGACATACGTGAAGGTCTGTACCTAAGAGGCAAGACCAGCAACGCACTAGCTCAGATTGTTGCACATTCTGGACAGCTGGAGAGTGGAGGCAATGAGATTTTTGATGTGGATATCTTGTCTGGTACTTTCCAAATAGGCGAAAGCATAACCTATGGCGACATTGCTAGAAACATACAGATCACTGTGTTGGTAGAAAGCGGAGAATATTTCGAAAACTATCCTTTGAAAGTTCCTGCCAATGTCAGCATAGTGGGTGATGAGTTCCGCAGAGTTATCTTTCGGCCACGTCCGGGAACCTCTGCCAGCCCTTGGGCATTCTATCGATTCCGTAGAGACAAGGTAATAGACGGGCTATCTGTGGCCACACAAGAATTCGGTTATCATTATTTAGAGAACAGTGCAAATCCTGTATATCCTAAAGTACAGAACGGAGGAGGTTTCTCTGCTGCTGCTGATCTCATTAGATTGAATAGGCAGTTCCTACAGGAAGAAGTCATAGCCACTATCGACTTCCGCAAAACAACCAGTGTAGCACCCTTTAGTCCTGCTTTCACCTATGATAAAGCATTTTACAAAACCAGTATAGGTATCTTGGTAGACGATCTCACCTTTGACCTCGAATATGGAGAATATAATCGCACAATTTCAGCGGCGTTGAAATACTATCAAACCGACATTGGAAATAGTGTGATTACCACGCAGCTGAGTGAATACCTAGCTGTGGTAACACTGTTTGAAACCTTGTTACAGAGCATAATCGATAACACAGCAGTAGCCGCACCAAAGCAGGATTTGTTCCTCCAGATCATTGATCCGGCATTCCAGTCCGAGGTAGGCGCTGATGTTGTCATCACAGATTTGATCACAGCGTTCAAGGATGTGATTGATGGGTCGGGATCGGTGAATTATCCCAAAGACAATGAAGAGATGGATGTGTTCCTTGCCAACGATACAGTGCGTTGGCAAGCTATATCAGCTATAGGCCATGGCGGATTCATGGCTGTGTTGGATCCAACCGGCCAGATATTGTCAAGGTCTCCATACTTCCAAGAGTGTGCTTCATTCAGCCGCAGCAAGGACAGACAGGTATTTGCTGGTGGCATGTTCACAGACGGATTTGCAGGTAATCTTGAATTCAACATCGACGTCGTGGCTACTTCAACAAGATTAGAAGTCAGTGATCTTGATAGATATCCACAACTGCCAGCATCATTTATTGTAGCAGATTCTGTATATAGAATAAACTATGTCCGAGACTTTGTCTATGACAAAGATGGCAGCACAGCTACATTTGTTTTAGATGAAACAACTCCTTGGCCATTCAGTATATTCACCTACGACGATGCTGCCTGCAGTCGAGACACTGGATTGATATTAGATGGATTGGGCCGTGATATCGTACTGGCCACTAACTATTGGACACGACAAAATGGCTTGACCTACAGACTAAGTCAAAGTGCAGTGGTGTTGGCAGATCAACGGCTTATCACTCTTGAAGCTATTGCATTTGTGCATGAGTCTGTGAATGAACTGATCACTGTTTATCCTACCATCCAAGACACGGTGGATTTAAGCAATACAGTAATCGCAGACATTATAGAACGCGGTCCTGTAGCAGCACCTGCTCTGTCATTTACACTGCCATCTACAGCGTCTGCCAATGTCACTAATGCGTATACATTGCTGTTGGCGAACAGAGACTACGCAGTGGCTGAACTGGTGGCATATATCAATACTCAGATATCAAGTAATATCGCCCCGTTTACCACTGCCACTGTGTATGTCGCCAGCGAAGTGGAATATCAGGTCAAACAGGCAGCGGAAGCTGTGATCCATGATGTGATCTATGGCGGAAACGTGGCTACTCGCACAAGAGCATTGAAATTCTATAACAATCTCACAGGCGCGGTCATCACTGATTCTGCACTGACAAAGACTCAATCGGCATCATGGAATGCCTATTTGAACTATCTACTCGGACGAGTGGTACAAAATTTGGCACCTGCTGTGAGTTATTCTGCGGTATCAAGGATCACGGGTACACCAGCGTCTGCCACAGAAGCTGCTACCATAAACACCCTGATGACCAACATGAGTTCAATCATAGGTGCTGCCAACTTCACAGCCGCACAGGCAGTGGTAGCAATCACAGAACCCAGCTTTGTTGGTTATACTGCCAATAACATTGCTGTTAGAACCATCATTCAGACCAACAGAGCTGTGCTTCAGACTGCTGCTGTGGACTATGTGGATTTTTACGGCAATCGCTACGAACTGTTGGCTCCAGGCAACAGAAGCATGTTGGCCAATGACTTCACACAGATCAACGATCTAGGCTACGGAGTAGTAGTGGCCAATGGCGGCCTTAATGAATTAGTGTCGATCTTCACTTACTACTGCCATATAGCCTATTACTCATTGTCCGGAGGACAGATACGTTCAGTGGCTGGGTCTTGTGCTCAAGGCAATTACGCACTGGTAGCAGAGGGTGCAGATCCACTAGAAGTTCCTACTCCTACCACAATCTACGAAGACCTCAACCAAAGAGTAGATTGTTATTTCCCTAGCGGATCATTTGCCAACGTGGCAGGTGGATTGGCTATATTTGTGTATAATTACGACTACACACCACTGAGTGGATCTGAATTAGAAATTCTGCACACCTCAGATATATATAGATATCCAGTGACTAGTGTCACGGTGACTGATCTGCCCACAGGCGTAGCAAGATTAAATCTCACCACTGGTACTGGAAGCAGCACACAAGGTTTGTTTGCAGTTGTAGCGAATGGCACTAAAATGACCCTGCGTCAGAGTAATACTACTCTGCTCACAGGCAGTCTTGAAAATGTGGCAGTTAGACCATCGACTGGATTGAAACTTCGTGAAACACTGGGTACCGTTTATCGTGTCCTGCAGTTTAACTCCGCCACTGACAGCAACGGACCTTATGAAATTTTAAGCAACACAGCTACCCCTACTATATTCCGTGTGTCAGTTACCATCACTACCATTGCTAGTAATGTGTGTACAACCAGTGGCAATCACAAACTGAGGATCGGAGACAGGATAATTCCAACCAGCACTGCCAACAATTTTGTCAGTGGCACTACCTATTACATTATCACTCAGCCCACATACAAGACCTTTACTGTGAGTACCAGTCCAGGTGGCAGCACGTTTGCGTTGACCAACGGCAGTGGACTTACCATCAAAGCCGCCAAGAGTCATAAATTGTTGGAAAATTATACCATCAGTTTCACAACCACAGGCACACTGCCGTCACCACTGTTGGTGGGAGAAACTTATTTTGTGTTACCTACCAACCTCACAGAAACACAGTTCAGCATCAGCACTCAGAAAAACGGAGCTGCTGAGAGTATAATCACTGCCGGCAGTGGAGTTCACAGTTATGCCATAGTGGGGTTGACTCTCACCCAGACTAGAGAGAACTATGACTACATAGACATCACGGTATTCCAACCGGGAGAATTCATAGCTTCAACGCCAACTGGCACAACCTGCACTATATCAATTGCTAACCCTGCTGTGGTTTCGCTGACCAGCCATGGATTTTCCGCGGGAGATGTGATAAAATTTACCACCACTGGTGCTCTACCCACAGGCTTGAATCAACTAGATAGATTTTTTGTCAGCGCCACGGGTCTGACAGCAAACGCATTTGAATTATCAGCTCTGCCCGGCGGTTCAAGTGTAGAAACCACTGGCTCACAGAGTGGTGTACAAAAAGTAGGCAAGATAACAGGTCGTATTGGTGACACTGCTTTTGCAGTGACACCGCTTGCTACCACAGAGACATCTAGACTAAGTGCAGCAAGATTTATGTTCTTGGGCGAAGAATATGTTATCAGCAGCTATCAGGGCCCTGCTGTTACAGGTACCACATTCGGTAGACTCATACTAAATCGTGCCTTGGTCAATGCCATAAACAATTTATCTACCAGCTATACCATAAAAGCTGCTGTGGGCATACGTACCAGCGGCAGTCTTGGTACCTTGACTATTAGGATTTCGCTGACTCGAGTCACTGGACACGATTTGCTAGAGATCGGCACGGGATCTTACGCAGACACCAACTATCCCAAAGAGATATATGGAGCCAGTGTTAATACTGTAGATGACACCAAAGAAACCGAAGAACGTGATGTTGGTCGCTGTTTTTATGTGACCACTGATCAATTTGGTAATTTTTCGGTGGGCCCATTTTTCCGTGTTGACCAAGGCACAGGCCAAGTCACGTTCTCCAGCAGCATTGCACTGAGCAATCTTGACGGTATAGGATTCAAGCGTGGTGTTCCAGTCAGTGAATTTTCCACTGACAGTGGTTTTTCCGACAATGCCACAGACACGGTACCCACAGAAAATGCCACACGCAAGTACATAGAACGTAGACTGGGTATTTCTCATGATGGCGTAATTGTCTCTCCATCAGAACTGATTCCACTTACCACGGGCGGTTTCCTAAGCCTAGATGGACAGTTAGGTATGAAATCCGACATGAACTTGAATTTCTTCAAGATTACAAATGTCGCTGACCCTACAACTCCGCAGGATGCGGTAAATCTACGTAGTCTTACACTGGCTAATTTGCAAAACTATGCTGGCTCGGAGGCCCTAGGTGGCCAGTTCATGATATTCACTGGAGTAGGCAATACCTTGATCAATGCCAGTGTCACTGGCGATTTGACCTTTGATTTACGCACAGGTGTAGACTCCACTCTAAACAATGTGGATGTACAGCTGAATTCCGGTGTGGTGACCAATACCGAAGTGTCAGCTTCTGCTGCTATCGTACAAACCAAACTCACGCTGAACATAGCCACAGCATTGTCGGCCGCTCCGACTGGTTCAGCAGCTGCTATACAAGCAGTTAGTGGACTCAGCAGTTTCAATAATTCAGACTTTGTGGTCACTGACGGCTTTGTCACATTGAAATCCAATAGCGTGGCACTGGGTGATTTGGTTCAGCTATCACCTGATACCTTGATAGGCAACAGTGGAATAAGCACTGCCAATGCTGCAGAAGTCGCATTTACCACTGTGGTAGATGAAGGACTGGCAATTAAAAAATCACAGTATTCATCCGTGGGATTTTTACGCAGAACTGGGGGATCAACAGCTTCTGATGCAAATTATGCCATGGTGGCTGGATCAGCAGGAACCAGCAGCGTGCCTGGAGCCAGCGAGATCATAGTACGAGACTCAAACGGTGACTTTGGTGGTAGAACAGTGGATGTGTCTAACATCAAGATAGACACACAATTGGCCATTGATTCAGCAGTGACTGCCACTGGCGGTTATCTACGCTATTACGGATATAACAACGCCGGTGGTATATTGATCAGTGAAGGATCTTTGGCTGCAGATGATAGAACATCGTATTGGAATGACAGCCATGAATTTAAAACCCAGAATGGTGTTTCAAATGCTCCTATCACTGCGGTAGGTGCTATCACCAGTACTGGGGCTTTGTCAATAGTAGGCGCAATTACTGGAGTAACAACAATCAATGCCAGCAGCACGATTACCTGCACTGGTATCCAGGCACAGACTCTAACCACGGGTGGTAATACCACAGCTGGTACTATAACTGGTCGATGGACCTTAAGCGGTACAAGCCCAAATGAATCAAGAATGCAGGCTACCTACTCCGCTGACCTTGCAGAAAACTATGAAGGTGATCGAGAATATGAAGTTGGCACTGTGCTGGTGTTCGGAGGCGACAAAGAAGTAACTACTTCCGCAATCAAAGCCGACACACGAGTAGCTGGTGTTGTTTCTAACACCGCAGCATTTACCATGTATGAAGCATGTCCGGGATTGAAAAATCTAGTTGCACTACAGGGGCGTGTGCCATGTAAGGTGGTTGGTAAAATACGCAAGGGGGATATATTGGTCACCTCAGGCATACCGGGTGTGGCAGTGGCTGCTGCTGGTGATGTCAAAGTGGGAACTGTGGTAGGTAAAGCATTTGTAGAATACGATTCCGATCATATAGGTCTAATTGAAATAGCGGTAGGGAGAACTTAAACATGTCATTGCCAAATACAAATATCACTGTCGGTGCGCCACCCTTGTTATGGAGTGATGTCTACGAAGCATTTACAAAAATAAATGAAAACTTTGATTCCATTGCTGCTTCGTTAGGAGTCGCTGGAATTATTCCAATAAACTTCGAAACCTTAGATACTAGTTTAAAGCCCACAGCAAGCAATTTGTATGATCTAGGTGATATAACTCATCAGTGGAGATCAGTGTTTACAGCAGAACATACTACCACTGATCCGCTAAATGGTTTGTGGGCAGGAAGCGCACAGGTCAAAGGCGTGGGCTATACCATAAATCTACCAACAGCATCCACTGTGGGCGGGGATCCGCTCACTGGTATTGGTGCTGACTTGATCATTGATCCCAACAAAACATTCTTCAAAGAAATACAGATCAACAACGATCTATCGGTGGTGGCTACCACATTCGGTGACACAGTGAATTTTCTGTCGAGTTCAGGTATAGGACTAGCAGTGAGTTCTGGCGCTGACTCGATCACATTCTCAAACACCGGTGTACTAAGTGTTACAGCTGGCTCAGGCATCACTGCTGCCACTGTGAGTGGTGTGGCCACAGTAACTAATGACGGTGTTCGCAGCCTACAAAGTACCACTGCATTGCCCGCAGGTAGAACCACAGGTCTAGGTATTAACATAAACGGTGCAACTGGTGACAATCTAAGAATTACCAACGCAGGTGTGATTAGTATTTCATCTGGTGTAGGTATCACGGTAAGTGCTGATGCTGCCACAGGTGACGTAACTATCACCAACTCAGCACCAGCAGTTAATGCATTTACACAAATTCAAGTCGACGGTGATACTGCAAACAGATTACAGGCCGACGCAGTCAGTGATATACTTAATATCAATGGTGGCGAGGGAATTACCTTAACCAAGAACGTTGGAACGGATACACTGACCATTGCAGTTAATCCAGCGTTTGATCTTAAAGGATCAGTGTTTGGAGATGACAGTTCAGTTATTGTTAATGCCATTGATAGAATAGTAACTGCTGCTGGCGGGTTCATTGGAAACGTAACTGGAAACGTAACTGGTGACGTTAAAGGTTCATTATTTGGAGATGATTCAACTGCCATTATTAACGGTATTGATAACACAGTAACTGGCACCACAGTCACAGCAGGTGCTATTCGATTAACAGCCGGCACGATCTCTACCACTGATTCCAGCGGTATCACTGTTACCGCAGCAACAACTTTTAACACAGATGTTACCTTTGACAATGATATAACTATAAATCGTCAGGTTACAATTGGTGGTGATTTAATTGTCAACGGCACCACTACAACCATAAACTCTGTGACACTCACAGTGGATGATAAAAACATAGAACTAGGTTCAATTGCGTCTCCCACAGATGTCACTGCCGACGGCGGTGGTATCACACTCAAAGGCACTACAGACAAGACATTTACATATGTGAATTCCACAGGCTTATGGACAGCTAACATTGGTGTTCAAGCAACTTCGTTCACTGGACTTGCTGTCGCTGCTACCACTGCCAGCACAGCTGCCAGTGTTGGTTACATGGGTATACCACAGAGTGCTACAGCTACCACTGCCACATTGAATATCAGTGATGCGGGCAAACACATTTATGTAACAACTAACACCCAGACAATAACTATCCCGGCCAATAGCGTAGTACCATATCCCGTAGGAACTGCTATTACATTTGTGGCTGGCCCAAGTGCTACCACAATGACCATTGCCAACAACGATACTATGTATTTGGTAGGTGCAGGAACTTCGGGCTCAAGAACACTGGCTGCATACGGTACTGCTACTGCGATTAAGGTAGCAGCCACTACTTGGTTTATTAACGGGTCAGGACTGACATAATATGACCAATATCTATAATCAAAGGAAGCGAAATGGCAAAACAGAATATTAATGTAGGCACCGCAGCCAACGACAAGAAAGGCGATAGCCTACGAGCTGCCTTCCAAAAAGTCAATGCCAACTTCACAGAATTATACACTGAACTTGGATTAGTCAACGATGTCACCCTTAGTCTAGGGGCATTTGAATTCGCGGGCAGCACACTGAGTACCACAGACAGCACAGCCATAGTTATTGATCAAGCCACAACTGTTACCAGTAACCTGTCAGTGGGTGGAGACATTCTGCCACAGACTGCTCTTGGTGGGGATCTAGGCTCAAGCACACTGCCTTGGCGCAGCCTCTATGTCAGCAACAACACAATTTATATTGGTGGTGTTCCAATAGGCCTAAATGCTAATGGTAATTTAACAGTCAACGGCAGTCCAGTTACAGGCGGTGGTGTAAGTAGTTTGGTCAACGGTGCTAACACAGTCAGCCTCGGCTCAGATGGCGTATTAACATTCCCTAACGGTCTTCTCAAGATTGCCGGTAATACAATTAGCAATTATGTCACCACTGAGTTTGGAGCCAGCGGAAGTCAACTTGAAGTGGCTCTGGCTAAAACTGTTATCACGAACGGAGTTACTAATAGTCTTGGCGAAGGTGGCCCGTCACTAATAAGTCAACATCTATTTGAAGTTAACTCCACCAAGATTCTCAATGCTTTCCAAATTATCAATGTTGTAGACGACACAAGTCTAACCAGTGCGGTCGTAACTGAATTAAACAGCACTGGCTTTAAGATTGGACTTAGCGTTACTAATGATCTAGGTGGCGATAGCGAACCTCTCACAAGTTTTAGTGGGTGGACCTTTGGCACAGTTGGTCAACAGCAAGCGTTAACATTCCCAGACGATACAGTTCAAACCACAGCCTGGACTGGAGTTGCTGATTATAATAATTTAATTAACAAGCCCAACCTTGCCGGCACATATCAATTTTCAGTAGCAGCAGATGATTCAACACAGAGATTAATATCTACAGATGAAACAGTTAAGTTTATCGGTGCAAGTGGCATTACCACAGCAAGTGACGCAGAAGGTAATATTACAATTACTGGTCCTAGTCTAGCAGGATTAGCCACAGAAACATTTGTTACCACACAAGGATACATTACCAGTTCAGCATTAACTGGATTGGCTACAGAAAGTTATGTTACCAGCAGAGGCTACATCACAGGACTAAGCTATAATGATCTAACAGATAAACCCAACTTAGCTGGTACATATTCGTGGTCAATAGCCGCTGACGATTCAACACAACTTGAAATCTCAGCAGGCAACCTAGTCAAGATTGTTGGCACACGGGGTGTAACCACTACTAGCAATGCAGATGGACAGATTACCATAACTGGCCCAGACCTAAGCACCTACGCTACGCAAAGCTATGTTAATGCTGCATTGTCTAGTGCAGGAGTTACTGTATCTGCAACTGTACCAGTGGGATTGTCTGATGGATCATTGTGGTATAATTCTA
>Ga0209191_1002650_pt1 | contig 10987 bp, 21 predicted proteins | sample S_130626_EF_Meta_FD_187320 | JGI IMG/M metagenome (GOLD analysis project Ga0209191, IMG submission 187320) | Freshwater microbial communities from Lake Simoncouche, Canada to study carbon cycling - S_130626_EF_MetaG (SPAdes) (version 2) | ecosystem: Environmental > Aquatic > Freshwater > Lake ... | reverse complement strand
GATACTGTTTTTAATACTAGCATTAATTTGATTAAAACATCTGCTCATTTATCATTGTATGTAAGAAATAATACAGCGTCAGGGCTTCCCTATGATTTTGCAAATGCTGCAAATAGTGGAATGACAATTGACAGTTCATATCTTATTACAAGATATGCTGGTAATTTTAGCTATTTTGGAATTGCGGATCCAACTTATGGAACTGGAGTAAATGTATCTATTGATTCGAGGGGTTTTTGGTGCGGAACTAGAATAACAAATACACAATTTTTTTATAGAAATGGGATACAAGTAGGTACCGGAACTGCTGGCTCAACTAATTTAGCAAATAATAATTTGTATTTAGGGGCTGCAAATGGTAATGGTACTGCCGTTTTTTTTGCAAATAAACAATATGCTTTTGCAACTATTGGTGAATCATTATCTTCAATACAAGCTGTAAATTTTTACAATGCTGTTCAAACATTTCAAACAACATTAAGCAGACAAGTTTAATAATTTATATATAAAAAATAAAAAAATGGCACAAATACAACCTATTACAACATGGTTTAAAGGAAATGAACACCAAGCTAATGTTTTTAGTATGTACAGTGATGGTGATAATTTAATTGATACTGCAACTTTTCAATATCAACTAATTGAATTAATTATTGTTTCACCTGATGAACAAAGAAGTCAAATTCTTGTTTCAGGACAGCTTGCAATAAGTGGTGTAGACTATGAGATATGGGATGCAGAAGTTGACGCTAACGCATGGATCTACAATTGGGCAGCTGACCAACTTAATCTTGTATTAATTCCTTAATTTTACTTTATGCAAAAATTAACCGAAAAACAAGCCTTAGATATTTTAAAAGCTGCATTAGACAAATCTGTAAAAGAAGGCATTTTTAATACCTTAAATGATGTTTATACAATAGTTTTGGCTTTTGATACTGTAGCAAAAAAAGTAATTGATGAAAGCACAATTAATGAACTTGGATAATTCAGTGTCTGGATCTATTTTAACTGTACTTATATCAATTGTAGGTTTAACCGAAATCGATTTAATAAGTAAAATTGTTTTTATGGGTGCTAGTACATTAACCTGTTTATTTACTTGTGTTTATACTTATAAAAAAATAAAAAACTTAAAAAAATGAAAAGATTTTTCAACAACATTAAAACTACTTTTTTTGGCGCTGTAGCTGGATTACCTTTACTTATTGATGGTATTGCTTCAAAAGACATTGCTAAGATTTTGGGCGGTCTTGGTACTTTATTAGTTGGATTTTTTGCCAAAGATCATGACAGCCAATTTTAAAAAATATGCCATTATTGGCGCTATTGTAATACTTCTTTTTATGTCTACAACATCAAAAGCATCTGATATTATTGCAGTTTTTGAAGGAAAAAAGCTAAAAGCTTATAAAGATCAGGGCGGAGTCTGGACAATTGGTTTTGGATCAACTTACAACATAGATGAAAAACGACCAGTACAAGAAGGTGATACAATAGATGAAGCAACAGCAATAAGATGGCTTAATACAATTGCCAGTGATTTACAGAATCAAATAAAAAAAGTAATAACTGTAACTGTTAACCAAAATCAACTTGACAGCTTAACAAGTTTAGCTTATAATATAGGGCTATCAGCATTTAAAAAATCAACATTATTAAAACGTTTAAATGCCAATTACCCAAAAATTCAGGTGGCAGATGAATTTTTACGCTGGAATAAAGTAAAAGGGATAATTAATCAGGGGCTTTCTAATCGAAGGTCAAAAGAAAGAGAATTGTTTTTAAAGTGATGTACGCATAGGTTAGATTATAGTTTAAAGTCGGGGAATGTTTCTACATTCCCTTTTTTTATGCACTTTTTTAAAATAAATATTTAAAATTTGATTTTTGTATTGATTTAGTTTATTAATATTGTCATGACAAACGTATTTAAAACTTAAAATTAATCAAAAATGAAAAAATCAACTTTTCAAATCATTGCATTTATTATTATTCTTATTATTGCCTGTACAGCTGATAGCTGGTTTAATTTTTAATCATGATTAGGGCAATAGGATGGCTTTTAGCCATAATTTTTTACATTTTAGTATCTATTCCTGTAGGTATAACAGTCTATGTTATTGCTTACATTTTTTTCACATTTAAATATATTATTTATTATGTACGACGAAAATTACGAAGATTTTAGCGCTATTTATAAGTCTATTTTATGGCATGAAGCCGAAATAGCAAAGCTGCAAAAAATTGTTGATGGTGATTTAGATAACATTCAAATACATTTTTTTAATAACAAAGTGTTTACCAGCATATACCAACGTGATACTTATTTAAGCTTGGATGCAATGGTAAAAATGCTTGCAGCTTCAACAATGGAAGGTTATAAGGAACAAATTCAAAAACTTAAAAATAGTTTATAATGACTGGAATAAACAGGTTAATAGAATGGCTTGAAGATAATAAAAATGTTAAAATATCTTTAGAATTGATAAAGCTACAGGCGCAAATGTTTGCACTAGAAGAAAATTTAAACATTAATTATTTTGAAAGTGTAACAAATATTTTTAATTATAAAACAAATAACAATGCCACAACAAACAGCAATTGAAAAACTTATGCAAACAATAGAATTTTGGAATATTAATATTGATTGCCCGAATTTATTTAAAGCTATATATGAGCAGGCATTGGAATTAGAAAAACAACAAATAGAACAAGCTTATTTGTTTGGTTTGGATAATGGGTTTACACAAAAAACGTGTGGATATATTGAATATAAAGATGGTACAGAATATTATAATAGAACATTTAAAAATTAAACAATGAACCAAAAAAACAGGGATTTGCCAGCGTATCCAATTAAATTTAACGATCAATTTGGGCAATTAGTAATTTTAGGCGGCATGACAAAGCTAGAACTTGTTGCGCTAGAACTTTTAAAAGCTAATTATACTAGCAAAGAATTTGAAGATTACCACACAGAAGAAGAAATGTTTAGCATAAAATGTGCTTATGACATGGCAGAATTATTTTGTAGTTACATTGAGGCAAAACTAGAAAAGGAAAACAAAATTATTTCTTAAATTTCTTTATGACAAACGAAGAAATAAAAGAATTAATTGAGTCTAAAAAATTCAAGAGAAACCACATACCCGAAACCGAGAAAGTAATTTTTTCGATTTCGGGTAAAACTATTGGCTGTAGTCAATCTTTTGTTTGTTTTCAAGGGATGCCCAAAAATGGGAAAAGCCTTTTCATAACGTCAGCAATTGCCAGCGCTTACACTACATGGGACATCTTTGACATGAAAATTAATTTTCAAGATCAAAGAAAGCGCCTTTGTTATGTTGATACTGAATCTAGTAATTTTGATTTTTACAAGACATTGGAACGAATCAGGCGCCAAACACTACTTGACAGTTTGCCGCATAATTTTGATGCTTTATCTGTAAGGGAAGAAACGCCAGAAGATATAAAAAAGCTGTTAGAATTTTACTTAGATTTTAATCCTGACTGTTCAATTTTAGTACTAGACGGAATTTTGGACATGATTCAAGATTTTAACAATGTTGCCGAATCTTTTCATCTGGTGCAATGGCTGAAAAAAATTACAAAAAAATATGATTTACTTATTCTTTGCGTTTTGCATTTAGGCAAAAAAGATAATTTAAGTATTGGACATATTGGTAGTTTTTTAGATCGAAAAAGTCAATCGGTTTTAAGGGTAGAAAAAAACAAGGAAAAAAAGACAATAGAATTGTCTAGTACTTTTTTACGTTCTAGTGATGATTTTAACCCCATTTCAATACAATTTCAGGGCAATGATTGGTACATGGTTGACAGCCCGCCAATTGATAAAAGCAATGATGTTTTTGGCATTGACAAAACAATTTTATTGCGTCAGGTGCTACTAGAACCAAAAGGATATAATGCGCTAGCCAGTGATCTTTGTGAACGCACAGGAAAGGGTTTAACTAGCATTAAAAAGCTGCTCAAAGATTGGATTGCTGACGGCACAATTGTAAAACATAATGAACAATACAAGACAAAAAAATAGGCGCTGTTAAGGCGCCCACTTCGACAAACGAATTTAAATTAATCAAATTCACTTTCTTTTCACTTCAAAACTACAAACAAAATGTCACAAAAACTTTACACTGGCATAATTTTTTTTCAGGATGCCCAAACACCCCGAAAATATCGCAACATTTCAAACTTAGAAAACTTTGCCAAATTTGGCAGCAAATTGGGCGCTTGGTATGTAAACCTGTATTCCAAAACTTCTGGCAAATTTGATAGGCGTATGTACTTCTGATAACGTTTTATAGTTCGGGATTAACCCCGAAAAATAACAAGGGGCATTTTAGCCCCTTTTTTTATGTTCTTTTTTATCAAAGGTGAAAAAAAAGTAAAATGGCGGGTCAGTAGGTGACCCTAGTTCATCAATTTGGAAAATTACGCGGGTCAGGGTCACCCCCCCCTAAAGGGGGGTGTGACCCTGTACCCTTGCATCATTTTTTCAAAAAAAATATTTGGTACGAATACAAAAAATATTTGATAACTTTACAAAAATTGTGAAAAGTTGAAAAAAAATTTAATTTTTGGTGGTTTGGCGGTGGCTGCAATAGCCTATTTTGTTTACTCAAAAAAACAATTTGGTGAAAAAACAAAATTGTTATTTGACAAAATAAAAATTGTTGGATCAGGCATTAGCAAAAAGATTGAATTAAATTTTAAAGTACAGAACCCAACAGCATCAAGCGGCACAATTTCTGCACTACAGGGTGAAGTTTATTTTGCTGGAAAACAAGTGGCAGATTTTTCAAATTTTAGTGAACAAAAAATTGCGCCAAAAAGCGAAAGTGTTTTAAAAGTTATTGCTAGCCCTAGCATTGGAATTTTAACGCTTTTAACATCAAAGGGCTGGTTAAAAAAAGGTGCAATTTACGAAATAAAAGGTACGGCAAATTTTGACGGAATTGTTGCGCCTTTTCAATATAAATCAGCTATCTAATGGACAAAAATATTTTACTTGGTAGATTAACACCGTTCAGTAATCAACGCCGTTTGTTGGTTAATGAACAACAAGTAAAAGATATTGTTACAGCAATGCTAGAAGCTCATAAAACTTATGCCAGTGAATATGATAAAATTTCTGACAATTTTTATTCAGGTGGTGCGGTTCAAACTGCAAAGAAAATTTTCCAATTTCTTAAAAAAAATGTTAAATACACAATTGACAGCGAAGCAAATCAGAAAATAATGTCACCTAGTGCAATAATTTCTATAGGTCGAAATGATTGTAAAAATTATGCGCTTTTTATAGTTGGTGTATTGGATAGCTTGAAAAGAAAAGGATATTTTAACAATAAAGTTTTTTACAGGTTTGCTAGTTATAAGCTTCTGGATGAAATACCCCATCATACTTTTGCAGTAGTAATAGATGATCAGGGGAATGAAGTTTTTGTTGATCCTGTGCTATTTAGTTTTAACGAAAGAAAAACATATTTTCATAAAATTGATAAAAGCCCAAAAATGAGTTTATATAGTGTTTCTGGAATATTTACCAAAAAACCAAAGCCAGCCGCAACAGCTAAAATAGATACTACAGGAATTACAAAAGCACCAGCCAAAAAGATAATTGTTAAAGTAGCACTGGCACCAGCACGCGGGGCGTTTCTTTTGTTGGTTGGCTTAAACTTTACAGGATTGGCAACAAAGCTTAAACAGGCATTTGTTAACAACAAAAATAAAGTAAATGATTTTTGGAATAATCTAGGCGGAAATACAAACGAACTTTTGCGAAAAGTGGAACAGGGTGCCGTAAAAAGAAGATTGCTAGGAATGGATGTTTATTTTCCTTCAGAAGGTCAAATCGGTGTAGTGGAAGCGGCAACAGCGGTTACAGTTACAGCTGCAACGCCTATACTTGTTAAAGTTGCGCAATTTCTTGCTAGTTTAGGAATTGATGCTAAAGAGCTTGGGGACAGCGCAAAACAGATATTAGCAAAACAAGTGCAAAATATTGTTGACAAACAACAGGAAAAACAAAAATCAGAAGCACAAGATTTTAATAAAAGCGTTGAAACAATTGTTGACAGTGCGGAAATGCCCAGCAAAACAAAAATGAATTATTTACCTTACTTAATTGGTGGTGGATTGGTTATTTATTTTATTACTAAGAAAAAATAACACTTTCTTTTCACCTTTAATAATAATATTATGACAGCAGCACAAAAAGCAGCAAAAGAAAAATTTTCAAAAGCAATTGCATACAGAACCAAAACAGGTGTAAGCTTAAAAGAAGCTTTTGCCCATGTATACGGTAAAAAAGTTGGTGCAGTAAAAAAGAAAGCAGCCCCAAAGAAAAAAGCAGCTGTTAAGAAAACAGCACCAAAAAAGAAGGCCGCACTTAAGAAAAAAGCAGCTGTAAAAAAAGTTGTTGCAAAAAAAGCAGCACCAAAAAAGAAAGCAGCTACTAAAAAAATTACTGGAAGTCATAAAGACACAAAAAGCCATAATGTAAATATTAGGGTAATAAGTGGCGTTGATGCTATAAGAAATAAAACAATGAAAGAAATTGAAGAAACTAAAAGAATTATTTTAGATCAATCTGAATTGTTAGAAAGATTACAAGTTGCTTATAAAAAATCAAAAAATAAAGTAAATAAAGAAAATCTTATGTATGATATAAAAACTTTAAAACTAAGTTTTATACCACATAACAAAAGATACTTGAAAGCTTTACAAAGCACATTGAAAAAAAGTATTTAATATTATATAAACGTCTTGGAATAGTGTTCCACAAAAAAAAATAAAATTTATTAAAATGGCTAAACAGACTAAAGAGAAAAAAAAGAAGGCAGCCCCTCGCCGTCGCCGTTCAGGTAGTCAAATGGGCGCACTAGGTAAAGGTTTTATTATGAATGCTGCTGGCTTGGTTGCTGGTGCTGTAGGTGCTAGAATTTTGACAAGTTCACCAAAAATTTTACCAAACCTTGATCCAAAAATTAAAAGCGCTGGTGTAATTGCATTGGGTGTTCTCTTCCCTAAATTGTTAAAGGGTAATTTTGGTAAATCAATTGGTGATGGTATGATTGCCGCTGGTGGTCTTGGATTGTTGCAAGCAACAAACGTACTTGGTGCTATTGACTCAAGTATGGACATTCCTGTTTCTGTTATGGCTGGTGATGATCTCAGCGTAATTGCTGGATATTCTCAAGATAACCTTAGCGTTATTGCTGGAATGGAAGAAGAATATAATTACTAAAATTTAAAAAAAAATAACATGGCTACTCAACACGGCGCAAGGCTAGTTTTTGACAATTCAAAAGCCCTTATTCAAAATGCTGGTTTTTCAATACAGCAAGCAGTTTTATCTCAATCTTATATCAGATCTGAAGTTGCAATGTCAACTTCGGTTACTTCTTATCAAATTCCAATTTTGATTAACACTCAGCAAGGCAACGCATACACAACAAACAATTTGTTGAATTTGCAAGATGCTTTTGTTGTTTCTTCAATTGGAATTTTTGTTTCAATTCCAGCGGCTTCAACTACTACTTCATTTCCTTTGTATACTTATCCAAACACTACAGCTTTTAGTACTTCTGGTGCTTCAGCTGCATTGTATAATTTATACAACGGTAAAATGAGTGTAACTGTAAATAATAAGCAAATTGTTCCTTCTTGGGATCTTTACAGACATTTGTATGTTCCACAAACTCAGCAAGGTGCTGCAAGTACGGCAACAACTATAGATCAAAACGATGCTACTGATTTTGGATATTATCCATGTGAGCCAAATATCGTTTTTGTAGGATCTAAAAATAACGTTGTTACTTTGGATCTTCCAGCTGCTATAGGAACTTTGCAAGCATCAACTGCACCAAGAATTGTTGTAATTTTTAGGGGCATACTTGGACAAAATGTTACAAGTGTTCGCTAGTTTTAATTTATAAGCAATGCAATGGGGGCTGGCACGTTAAATATAGAACCCCCTTTTTTTTATTTTAACATAAAAGTCAAACAATGACAAAAGTTCAAAATTTCGAATTCGTTGAAGCTGTTGTACCACAAAGCAGCACTGGCACAAAATTCTTTTTTCCTGATCAGCCACAACTTAGATTTGTTTCTTTGTTGAATTTAGTTTGTTTTACAACTGATACTATTACTAATTCAATTTTATCAGGTAATCCTTTGTTGTCAATTGCAAATTTAAAAAATACTTATTTGGTACTATATTACAATGACAAAGAAAGTGTATCGCGCATACCGGTATTATCATTGAACCCACAGGGAACAACAACGGCATCTAGTTCTTGGGTGTATAATATTACCCCATTTGCTGGTCAGCAAGTACAATGGAGTAAATCATACATACAAAGCCCTGTTGCGTATTCAAGTATAACAACTTCTAATTTCAGTGTTTGTTTTGGTGTATATTACGCTTAATTAGCCACTTTCTTTTCACCTTTAATTAATAATATCATGGCAAGTTATCAACCAGAGTTACATAATGCGGAAGCTGTTTTATCATACTATGATGGTTATGATCAAGCTGGTTATAGCGTTTATGTAGGTCATAAAGTAGATCCAAAAAGCTGTAGATACACTTACACTGGTGATGATAAAAACATGGGTAGGGAACAATTGCAAGACGCTTTAAATTCATTACTTTCTAATCCAGAAAACACAAATACATATTGTATTGCAATGCTGGAAAAAAAGGGTAAAAAAATTGAAGATGTAAATAGTATTTCTTTTCAATTAAATAAACGTCAATCTTTGCAGCCATACCAGCCGCAACAAATGGGCAATTATCAAAATACTGCATTGCTTGGTGAATTAAACAGCTTAAAAAGTCAAATTGCAGCATTGCAAATGAAGTTGGATGAAGAAGATGAAGAAGAAGAAGAAGAACCAGAAGAAGGCGGATTAGCTGGTTTTATGAAAAACCCAGCAATTCAAAATATGCTTATACAACAATTAACAGGAATGTTTATGCCAACTACAAAAGTTACAAACGTCGCTGGTGTTGTGGATGTCGCAACAGATCAAGATGCAAAAATTGATGAAGCAATTGAAATATTAAAGCAGTTTGACGCAAATTTGGGTGATGATTTACTTTTACTTGCAGAAATGGCTTTAAATGACAAACAACAATTTAACTTTCTTCTTAAAATGTTAAGAAAATAAAATGGGAATTGAAGTAAGTAAACTAATTGGCAAAAATTTGGTAACAAAAAAAATGTTACCAGCATTTAATTTTCCTGAAAAACCAAACAAAGTCCTGTTCACAATTCCAGTAAATGGAAGAACAGGAACTGTTTATAGTTATCTTGAAAAACCAAATGGAATTTGGCTACAATTTCAACGGTCTGGTAAATCATTTTATTATATATTATTTGCCCCTAGTAATTTTGTTGTAACATCTGATATAAAAAAAGAAATTCAAATACAACAAGCACAAGATGAACAGGAAATAATACAACAAAAAGGACAGTTTGCATATTATTTTGAAAAATATGGCAAATTTGTATTTTTTGGTTTAATTGGTGCTTATGTTTTAACGTCTTATATAAAAACAAAAAAATGAAAAACAAAGCACTTTTAACATATTTGCTTATTGGTGGCGCTGCTTATTATTTTATATATATGAGCAAAACTAAAAAGAAAGGCTACACAATAACTGTACCTGAGCCAACAAAAATAAGCGAACAGGAATTTAATAAAAAACCTATTGATGTAAAAACAATATTTCAAAAGGCGGCACCTATTGTAAAAAAGTTATTCAAAAAGAAAAAAGCTGTAGGGCAATTCCCTGATACTTTTTAAAAAATATTTATATGAATAAGCCTGAACATTTAAAGTTATATGAACAAAGTGAAGCTAAAATTAAGTTTCAACAACAGTTAAATGATAGGCAGCGCTATGATCAGGAAAACAGCTTATCTAAGTCAACGGGGCGTGCTTTTCAAAAGTTTTATATAGAAACAAAAGTTTTTTATACTTCACAAAATATAGAAAGTAATTGTAACGATATTACATTTATCAATTCAGGCACCACTAATTTTACAATAATGGATGTAGAATTATTGCCTAATCAATCTTTGCGAATTAGTGGAAATAATGGTGAAATAGATACGACAATATACATACTTACTTTCAGCACATTAGTAAGCACAGGTAACCTTTGTACAGTAATAAGAAAATTATTTCGATAATGATAACACTAGATCTTTCCATACTCAACCAGAAAGGAACCCCCATGTTCTATTCTGACACTTTAGCGCTTCGCCCAAATTTTGGCATTGCTGGAAGGATCTTTATAGATATTGCCAGTCCTTATGGAATATATCGGGACACTGGCAGCACTTGGGTTCAAATAGCTGTTGGATCAGCTGGAAGCGGCACAATAACAGGCGGCGGCACTATAAATACAATTGCAATGTTTACCCCAACAGGGACAGCTGTAGGGGATAGCAAAATAACTCAGTCTGGTAGTGATATAACAATTGACGCAAATGTTTATGTAACCAACGGTGACATAAATTTACCAGCAAACAATACTGTAGGCGGCACAACATACGCAATTCAACAGGTAATGGCAACAAATGACAGTTGGGGCATCTATGGCAATACTGTTGCATTAGATCAAGGCGAATTGGTTTTTGAATTAGCTGACAACGGGGCATCTTTTAATCCAGCTGGACAGCGTTTTAGATTTCATTACGAAGCGGTTTCATCTGGATCAAATAAAGATGTTTTAATACTAGATTATAATTTATCAAGTTTTACAACTGCAATAAGCGTTTCACATACTCATACTGGTTTGGCTGGTGCTACAAACCCATACGGCGAACAGGTAGCAGTAACTAATACATTTAATTCTGGTATTACATGGACAGCATTATTAGCATGCTTTAATACATCTAGTTTACAAACTAACAACTGGAATGGATCTGCAACTTTTGGAAATGGATCT
>Ga0209191_1002648_pt1 | contig 10987 bp, 10 predicted proteins | sample S_130626_EF_Meta_FD_187320 | JGI IMG/M metagenome (GOLD analysis project Ga0209191, IMG submission 187320) | Freshwater microbial communities from Lake Simoncouche, Canada to study carbon cycling - S_130626_EF_MetaG (SPAdes) (version 2) | ecosystem: Environmental > Aquatic > Freshwater > Lake ... | reverse complement strand
CGTGCTTCGTGAAATGGCGAGTTGAATAGCTTTTCTAATTCTTTTAACTCCAGATTCTGATACTTCTTTGCAACTGACCTTGTTTGGGGAACTGTTCCGCCAAGGAAAAGATCTCCCTCCGCATATTCACCAGGTCCTGTCTTATAGAAGCGTGCAAGGTCACTGATCCTGGCTTTCTTGGTAAAGGCTCTTAGGTCAGCTAAAGCAAGGCTGGCGGTCATAGGTGAAATATATAGAATCAATTTCTTTCTTCATAAGCAGCAGTAGGTTCTACTTACTAGTTACTATTAGGACTTAACTTGTGGGGATGGGAGGCTGTGCGTGTTTGAAGCATTAATTCTCGGCATCGTTCAAGGCCTCACTGAATTCTTACCAATCTCATCAAGTGCTCATATTCGTATCGTTGGTGAGTTCATGAACAAGGCACAAGATCCTGGCGCGCGGTTTACTGCAATCACACAGATCGGCACAGAGCTCGCCGTGCTCATCTTCTTCCGCAATGACATCAAAGCAATTGTTGTTTCTTGGTTTAGACAGGTTCTTAAGCGCACAGAGCTAAGTACTGAAGAAAAGGGCCAGGCCCGTATGGGTTGGCTCATCATTATTGGAAGCGTTCCTATCGCCGTGCTTGGTTATTTTGGCAGAGACATCATTACAAATGATCTTCGCTCACTGTGGTTGATTGCATCTGTGATGATCATCTTTGGTGTGATCCTTGGTATTGCAGATAAGTATGGGAAGAGTGAGCGTTCTTTAGGACAACTAAGTACCAAGCACGGTGTTCTCTATGGCTCAGCACAAGCTTTGGCATTAATTCCTGGAGTCTCACGCTCTGGTGCAACGATTGCTATGGGTCGTTTCTTGGGATATTCCCGCGAAGCTGCTCTTCGCTACTCTTTCTTACTTGCTCTACCTGCAGTTTTCGGTAGTGGTTTTTATCAATTAAAGGATGCATTTTCTGCAGATGCTGCGCCCAATGTGTTCTCGATTCCAGAAACCTTTGCAGCTACTGCTGTGGCATTTGGTGTGGGCTATGTAGTAATTGCTTGGTTACTAAAGTTTGTTTCAACTAAGAGTTTCATGCCCTTCATCATCTATCGCGTGGTTCTGGGTTCTGCACTCCTTGTTCTCTTAGCAACGGGTGTTATTTCAGCATAAGCAATACCCTAGAATTACCCTGTGTTCGCATTCCACAAGTTCCCATTAACCAAGCCACTTGCAGATAAGTTTCGTGAAAATGTCTCAGGCTCAAAAGACGGACGTCCTGATTGGGTTAATTCAATTGCAGTGGGATCAGGCCCTGGATTGTTTGGTCCAGGTAGTGCGGTGTGGCAGGTGCATGGATGTATTGCAACCCTAGTTGGTGGTGTTCGTGCTCTCTTATTACAAGCCGCACATCCTGCACCTTTATCAGGTGTGGCAGAGCATTCACGGTATGAATCAGATCCATTAGGTCGATTAGCAGGAACAACACGTTGGTTAACTGTCACATCATTTGCAGCTAAAGAAGTGATCGATCGCGAAGCAGCGCGAGTCAATGCGATGCATGATCATGTTAAAGGTGAATTTAGAAACAAGCAGGGAAACGAGCAGAGCTATAAAGCCAAGGACCCACGATTTCTACTGTGGGTGCACTGTGCTTTCACGGACTCCTTTCTAAAGGCACACCTTGCTCTTGGTTATCCCATCGACCAAGGCGCAGATGCATACGTGGCACAGTGGAGCAAAAGCGCTATTCCGCTCGGGTTAACTAACGCACCAATGTCGGTTGCAGAGTTGGAGGCAGCACTTGATGATTTCCGCAAGAACGACTTGGCAAACGTTGCCCGCACGGCAGAAGTTGTTCGCTTCATTTTAAATCCACCATTTGATGGTGCTGGAAAGTTCTTTTATAAAGTCATCTCTAATGCTGCAATTGCAACACTAGATCAACACGAACTCATACTTCTAGGTTTAGAAAAACGATCAAAGTTGTGGCTAAAAATTTCACGCATCAGCTTGGATATCTTTTTAGCGATTTTGGGTCCTGAACCTCCAGCAATGCAGGTAGCGCGAGAGCGAATAGCTAATTCACAGTAGGCACTTGGTGCTAACACTCATGGTTATACATCTCACATGGATTTGGTGACCTAGTTAATACCTTGCATAGAGGTAGCCCTCGCAAAAACTCTTAATTAACTTTTCATAAGTGGAACTCTTTCTCCTGTAAGAACTGCACAACACAGGAGAGATGGAAAACTTAATGAATATGCAGAGTTCTAGAAAAGCAAGGATCTTCGTACTTTTAACAACAGCATTATTCGTTTTCGCAAACGCAGCGCCAGCTAACGCGGCCAACAAGACTATTACGTGTTACAAAGGCACAATCGTTAAAAAAGTAACGGCTGCCAAGCCAAAGTGCCCAACTGGATACACAACAACAAAGCCAAAGGTAACCACAAAGCCAGCAGCACCAGCTGCGGCAGCAACTGTTGCTTTCAGTGGCACCTATAAAGGCAATCTTGCAATCGTGTGGGGAGATACATACCTACAAGTTACTTCAGTTACAGGTAAGGGAACAGGAAATGTTCTTGGCCTTACAGATTTATCCGGCACTGCAGCTGCAGCCCCAGCCGGACTTTGTGACACCTTTGATGCCAAGGGATCGATCGGTGGCGGCGGAAACACACTCAACGTCTCTTTTGATACATCAGCAAAAGGTTGCGCAGAAGATGAGTCTGCTCCAACAACAATCAAAATTACTGGTAACGCGCAAATAACAGGCGGAACAGGTAAGTACGCAGGAGCAACCGGAACTCTCAAGGTTTCAGGAGTTTTTAGTGTTAAGGGTGGAGCTAAGGAAACAGCAGCTTTCACTATGGATGTAAGCGGAAATATCAAAACCAAATAATTAGCAAACCCGGCACGAACAATTGAAGGAGAAGCAATGAAAAAGGTAATTTCAGGAATAGCGATCGTGGCACTAGCCATTGCTGGTGGCGCAGTGACTGGCGGAGCTGCCTATGCTGCACCAGCTGCAACAACATTGATCATGTCAGGTGGTAACGGAGTATTTGATCTGGGCCCAATTGTCATCAATGGAACAGCAAGTGCAGCTGGATCAGTTGCGTACTCTGTAAACGGCAAAGTTGTTTCAGGCTGTGAAGCTGTGCCAACAACTACCGTTGCCCCATTTGTTGCAAAATGCTCATGGATTCCTGCAGCATCTGGCACAACTGTTATCACTGGGGCATTTACACCCGCTGATGTTGCTGCCTTCGCACCTGCTGCAAGCAACACATTAAACGTAAAAATCGGCATCCCGGTTCAGGGAATTGTTTCTCCTCTACATATTTATGTGGACACAGTTCTAGCAACTGGCTCAACTGGAGCACTTGCTCCACGCTTTAACGGCTGCGCCATCATGAATGAGTTCATGGTTGGTCAAACAATCGTCTTTCGTGTTTATGCCAATAACGCTGATCAAGGCGGAGCGGTAATGGATTCTTCCAACACTTCTAAGGCATTTATTGAAGTTGCTGGCATTAAAGATCCAATTGCTATGGCTTATGGAAACCACAGCGGAGTTGCTTTCTGGACAGCTGTTCTAAAGACAGGTGCTGCGCCTCTCTACAGCACCATCGGTGTTATTAACTTCAAGGTAACAATGGTCGCTAAGGACTCAACCACAATGAAGGTGCTTTCAACAAAGCTAACTCCTAAATTGGAAAGCGGAAAGCGTGTACTTGATGCTTCAGGTCGCACAGTTTATGAGCGCGTTAGTTACTACCGCACAGTCAACTTGTCTGTTCCTTTAAAGGGAGCAACAGGAACTTGGTCTTCAAACTTTACTGCTAATTCACAGTTGAGTTTGTTTGCTGCCCCAGTTGCAACAAAGTAAACATCCAATAACTTTATGATCGGAGAGAAAATGCGTAAAAGATATGGTGTGGCACGAGTAGGAGCGGTGTTAGTCCTAGCTTTAGGATTCATCACTCCTGCTCAAGCTGCAGATAATCCAGTAAAGCTTGTAGCTCCAAAGGAAATTAGTAAGGCAGCACTTCCGTTTACTGGTCTGCTTGCTCAAACCTTTTCAACACCAGCAACGATGGTCAATCTCGAAGTAACACCTAATCAGGTCGTCCTTGGAGATGCACTCACTATTACTGGTAAAGGATTATCGGGAAATACCCCTGTAACTCTGACCTGGTCAACAAGTGATGCAACATGGATTGCAGATGTGCAACCAAACACTGTTAACTACATGGGTACTTCCTATACAAAGTTCAATGTTGTTATTGCAACGATTTCAACTGATGCCCTAGGTGGATTTGTTTATAAGACCAAGGTCCCATCAGATTTTGGTGGAGTTCATGACATTTACGCTGTAAATAACAATGTGGCACTTGCTCATGGTGGCCTACAAATAGCCCGTACCTTAAAGATTTCCCCAACAAGTGGGCCAATTGGTACTCCTATAACAATTACTTACACAGGCCTTGGACCATCACTCTATGCAGCAGGTTCAGCGTTGTATTACGACGGTAAGTACACAGGTTCGATGCAAGCACGTTGGACCCGCGGTACTGCAACCACAACGATCCTTGCAACAGGTCCAGTTGGCAAGCACTACATACAAGCTAATGAAGCGATTAGCTTCTCGTACCTAAATGCAATGCAATCACCCGTCCCTTTTGCCAACAGCGAGATGGGCACATTTACGGTCACTAAGGACAACGGAATCTTCAAGCCCTATGTGATCTATCCAAAACTAATGACACCAACAGTTGATCAACGCACCACTTTGACAGATGCTGGATTAGATCCTGCAACCAAAGCAGTAATGAGTTTGACTCCTGATCGTGGAATTGTCGGGAGCAAAACGACAATTAAAGTTTCAGGAATACCTACAAAGGGTGTCCACACAATCGTGTGGTCAACAGTTACTGGCAATCGCGTTAACTGCACAACTGGCACCTGTTGGGTTTATAACCCAATTCCTCTAGGCACAGTTGATATCACAGACGGAACAGTCAACAATGTTGTCACAATCCCAGATCACTTGGGTGGATATCACGTTATTCAGATCAAACTAGGTGATGTCGTTGAAGCACAACAAGTCTTTTATGTTCAGGAAAGTATTCAGCCTCTACTTGATAAAAATGGAAAAGTTCTAACCCTCGGTGTTGCAAAAGCAGATCTATCCGGATCTGTTGATGCATTCCAACGTGGTGGACAAGGAATTCCAACATATACATTCAAGGAAGGCGAAGAGTTCACTCTGAGCATGAAGGGTGTTGGTTGGACTCAGATGGACAACACATTGGCTGTTGCCTATGACAATAGCTATGTTGGCTATGGCTGTGGATTTAATTCAAATGGCTACCTAGTAGTCCACTTGAAGGCACTTGGAGGCGTTGGAACACACATTATTTCAATGCGCCCATTGCTATACACACAGCAACCATCATTTGCTAACACTCCATACGGAATGGTGCCAATTCTTTCTTCAGAAAATGATCTGCCAGGTTTAGCACTTGGTTATCAGATTCCAACTGTTTACTTTGCAATAAAAATTGTTAAGTAAGTTTTCCGGGACAAGCCCCCGTCTTTGACTTAGGTCAGAGGCGGGGTTTTTCCTTGCCCTGTTAACCACCAGTTCCACTTACCCAGCAACACCATGGCACTTGGTAGCAATAGGCCGCGAATGATCGTTGCATCAATTGACACACCTGCTGCAAGTCCTACGCCTAGTTGCTGTAAGCCAGCGAAATGCCCAGAAATCAATCCACTCAGAGCAGAGATAAAGATAAGAGCAGCAGCTGTTACAACTGCTCCTGAATTTCGCATGCCTTCGCGGATTGCATCTTCATTGCTTGCACCACGATCCCACGCTTCCCGCATTCTAGAAACAATGAATATTTCATAATCCATCGAAAGGCCAAACAAAATAGCAAAAAGAAGAATTAGTACCCAAGCTTCAAGCTGTTCTAGTTGATATGTGCCGACACCAAATTTGAAAACTAGAACTAAAGTTGCAAAAGAGGCAGCTATAGAGATCAGGTCAAGGATTATGGCTTTTACTGCAAGAACTACTGACCGAAAGGTTCTCAGTAGGATGAAGAATGTAATCAACACGATTAGAGGAATAATTGTTGGTAATGAGGATTTAATGGCATCAAGTAAATCCACACCTTGTGCTGGAGCACCACCCAGGTAGATCTTTGATCCTGTTGGAAATCCTGCATTCGGGATGTAGTCATCTCGAAGTTGTTGTACTAATTGCCGTGTTTGATCTGAACCAAGATCATTTTGACCAAAGACGTAGATTCGCAGGTAACGTCCTGAAGCATTGACATAAGGCCACTTTTGGCCACTTGCTACCGTGAACACCTCTGGGTTGGCAGCCAGTTTCTTTGCAAACTCAAAACGTGTTGCATCAATATCTGGTGAATCAGAGTTTGAACCTAGATCAATAACTATTTCATGGGGAGTAATGACTCCGACGCCAACCTTGTCTGTGACGCTATTGAGAGCTTGGGCTGACTCAAGATGGGCAGGAATAGCACTGAGCGAGCTTGGGGTTACCTGCAACCACAGTAGGGCTGACATAAGGATCGAAAGAGCGATGAGAGTAGATGCAAAAACTTTACGAGGCTTTGCTATCGCCAAGTTAGTATGGCGATCAAAGGAAAACTCTAGAACTCCTTTAAAACCAAGGGTCGGGGCTGCGGCCAACATTGATAAAAGAATTGGTTGCAAGGTAATGGCGGCAAGAATCGAAACTATTGGCAGGAACAAACAGGCAAGACCTATGGAGCGCACAAATGGAACTGGTACCAAGAGCAATGTTGCTAAGCCCAATGCAACAGTGATTCCTGAAATAACTGCCGTTCTTCCGGCAGTCTTGATTGTTTGGGCAATGGGATCTTGGCTTTGTCCTAGTTCGCGTCTGTAGCGGTGGACCATAAGCAGTGAGTAATCAATTGCAAGGCCTAAGCCGATCAGTTCAACAATGTTTGGCACATAGAGAACCATGAGAAATTTGTGGGCGAGTAGATAGATAATTCCAAGTGTTGTTGCGATCGTTGCTAATCCGAATAACAGAGGGATAAGGATTGCCCATGTCATTCCGAGAGTTGCGATCAGAAGAAGTATTGCTAGGGCTATTGCAATCAACTGACCCTTGCGTAGGTCACTAGAAAGTATTGGAACAACATCACTTTCGATTGCTGGGGGACCGGTAACTAAAGCCCCTGTGAGACCTTGTGTGATAAGTGCTAGGCGCAGCGCACTTGTATAGGTTGCTGCTTGCTTTAACTCAAAGGATGTTCCGATGTTTGAATACAAAGTGCCGGCAAAAGCCTTTTCATTTGTTATTTCTGCACCTGGAATGACACGTGCTGCTTGTGAAACTGCAACTTTGAAGCCCGCAATCTGATCAGCACTTGCCTGTTTGTATTTATACATCACAGTAAAAGTACCTTCAGTATTTTCATTAAACTTTTCATTCAGGATTTCATTTGCTGCTGCAGATGAACTACCGGGAACAGTTAATGAAGTTGTTAGGTATTGATCAAGGTTAGATGCCCCGAACAACCCAAATGCCGTTAAGGCAATCCATATGGTTAGGACAAGTGCTCGGGCCTTAATTGCTGCCTGTGCCCAAGTAACCAACATTTAAGCAGTCTATTCATTTACCTGTTTGTGTATGCAGATGGCATGATTTGAGCATGAACGAAAAAGTCGTTGTTGAGATTATTGATCCAAATGAGTGGCAGCGCCTGCGCGCCATACGACTTAAGTCATTAGCCATAAATCCAGAAGCATTTGGTGGAAGGCTTGAGATTGAAAGCGCAGAAGATGAAAATGTTTGGCGAGAGAAGTTTCTAAAGAATGATTTTTTAATTGCATCAGTTGATGGCAAAGATGCTGCGATGATGTTTATCGAAGTACTAGATGGTGACTTCGGTGCAACATGTTGGATCGGCGGTTGTTGGAGTGATCCTGAATATCGTGGAAAAGGTTTATTGCGAGCCATGATGAATTTTGTTGATGAGCAAGACAGGGGCTGGCAGGTTCAAGGATTAGGTGTGTGGATCGATAACTACAGCGCTATTGCAGCCTATGAAAAGCTAGGTTTTGTGAAGATGGGCGAGGACACACCAAGCACGCGCCAGCCAGGAAAGTTTCACCAACGAATGATTAGGAAGAGTCCTAATTAGATGTTTTCTAGTTTGTAGCCAAGTCCTCGAATAGTTTGAATGAGAACTGGATTTGCAGGATCTGCTTCGATCTTTGCGCGAAGACGCTTGATGTGAACATCTAGAGTCTTTGTATCACCGTAGTAATCTCCGCCCCACACGCGATCGATTAACTGTGAGCGAGTAAGAACTCGACCAGAGTTGCGCATTAAGAACTCAAGGAGTTCAAACTCTTTGAGTGGCAGTGAAACAGGTGAGCCATTGACTGACACTTGGTGCTTACCAATGTTGAGCTTTACCGGTCCAACTTCCATTAAATCTTGATCTTGGATTGAGCCATCTTCTGTATTTCCACGGCGCAATACCGCTTTAATGCGGGCAATTAATTCGCGTGATGAATAAGGCTTAGTGACATAGTCATCTGCGCCAAGTTCAAGTCCTACAACCTTGTCGATCTCAGCATCTTTTGCTGTCAACATAATGATTGGAACTTGTGAGGTTGTGCGAATTGTTCGGCACACCTCAACACCTGAAACCTCAGGAATCATGAGATCAAGCAGTATTAAGTCAGCACCCTCTTTGGCAAAGATTTCAAGTGCCTTGCGGCCATCTTCTGCCACCAAAGTCTCAAATCCCTCTTTGCCAAGCAGGAATGCCAGTGCTTCTGAAAATGATGCTTCATCTTCAACGATGAGAATCTTGGACATTAGTTGGCCTCCGCTTGTTTGTTATAAATTGGCAAAAGTAAAGTGAATGTACTTCCGATATTTTCTGCGCTCCAGACCTTCACATCGCCGCCATGCTTTGATGCGACGTGCTTAACGATTGAAAGACCTAGGCCTGTGCCACCTGTTTGGCGAGAACGGGCTGGATCTACTCGATAGAAACGCTCAAAGATTCTTAATAGATCAGCCTCAGGGATACCAATACCTTGGTCTGTGACTGAAATTTCAACAATGCCATCTACCAGTTTGCTCGTCACTGCAACCTTAGTATTTTCTGGGGAGTAATTGATCGCGTTATCAATAAGGTTTTGGGCCGCCATAGTTAACTGATCGCGATCGCCCCACACAGACAGGCTTCGCTCTTCCTGAAAAGTAACTGTGATCTTTCTGTTTTCGGCGTTGATCTGACTTTGATCTATGGCCTCTTTTACTAGGTATCCAACTTCGACTTCTTCAGCCACCTGCAATGGATCAGAGTCTTGAATGCGAGACAGGTTAATAATTTCTTGCACCAGATCAGTTAAGCGTCTTGACTCTGATTGCATGCGCGTTGCAAACATGGTTACCGCTTCTGGTTCATCTTTTGCACCCAACACCGCTTCGCTCAATAGTGAAAGCGCGCCGATGGGTGTTTTTAATTCATGCGAAATATTTGCAACAAAGTCTCTGCGCACTTCGTGCACACGCTGTGCTTCACTTTCATCTGAGATAAGAACAATTACAAGATCACCTTCAGTTAAAGGAAAAATGTTTACCGTTAACTCGTGAATACCTTCACCGATTGGTCCACGAGGAATATCAATACGACCTGTGTGTTTTGTGTTTGTGCGGCGCACGACTCTGATTGTGGCAAGTAGCTCGGGGCTATCAATTCGCCCATCCTTTAGAATTCCTAAGCGCTCTATACCCTTGGATTCATAAATTGGAAATTCACCGGGTGCGAGAATTAGGGCTTCACCATCGAGGTTATTAAGAGTGCTTAGAAGCATTTCGGGCAGTAGGCGTGAGTCTGTGGCCTCATCTATCACCCGGCGTTTTAACCACATAATGAAACTCTATCGCGCAAAAACCCCAGTTAACCGCTCGTTTACCCAATGGATTGCATATGTTAACCATTGAGCCTTAGGTTGCTCCCATGGCCCTTATTAGATCAGCGTTTCAGGATGAGTTAGATGGCGTTTCACAATCCTTGGTCGACCTCACGAATATGGTTTCTGAATCAATCGTTAAGTCTTCTAAGGCGCTGCTATCGGCAGACCTCAAGCTGGCTGAAGAGGTAATTGCAACCGATGCGAAAATCGACGATTACCAGCATGATCTAGATACCCGCATCATTGACATTATTGCCCGCCAGCAACCTGTGGCATCTGATCTTCGTGCCTTGATCACGGCCCTTCGCATGAGTGCAGACCTTGAGCGCATGGGCGATCTTTCACACCACATTGCAAAGGTCGCCCGTCTTCGCCACCCAAACAATGCGATTCCAAATGATTTAGTTTTAGCATTTACTGAGATGGGCTATGTCGCAGAAAAGCTATCAACAAAGGTTGCAACAGTTATCACAACCAGAGATACCGATATGGCATTACAGGTTGAAAAAGATGATGATGAAATGGATGATCTACATCGTAAAGTCATTTCAGGAATCATTAGCAATGGCTCAACAATCACAATTGAATCAGCCATTGACCTCACTTTGCTAGGTCGTTACTACGAGCGCTTTGCAGACCACGCTGTTGCTGTTGCACGCCGTGTGTACTTCCTTGTTAAGGGCGAGTTCCCAGCTTAAAAGTTTAGTTAACCCTCCTCATTAATCGATTCCAGGGCTACACTAAAGAATCGAGTGAAAGAGGATGTTATGCAGATCAACTTAGATAAGAAGTCTGGACTGTTACTGGGCATCATCGCGGCATTGCTAGTAATTGTTATTGTTTTGCTGGTTGATAAAGTCGAAGACGATGAACACATGATCGAATCTCACTCATCTCAGATCATAAAGATTGGATAGCTATGAATATTGCAGAAATTGCTGCTGCCTATGAAGCAGCAACCAAAGAGTTTCTAGACATTGCAAACTCT
>Ga0209191_1002643_pt1 | contig 11000 bp, 7 predicted proteins | sample S_130626_EF_Meta_FD_187320 | JGI IMG/M metagenome (GOLD analysis project Ga0209191, IMG submission 187320) | Freshwater microbial communities from Lake Simoncouche, Canada to study carbon cycling - S_130626_EF_MetaG (SPAdes) (version 2) | ecosystem: Environmental > Aquatic > Freshwater > Lake ... | reverse complement strand
AAGGACATGGGGATCGAACTCACTCCTGCTGCTAAGGATCTTCTTGCAGAGCGTGGCTACGATCCACTTCTTGGAGCACGTCCACTGCGTCGCGTTATCCAACGTGAGATCGAAGATGGATTGTCAGAGCGAATCTTGTTTGGCGAGCTAAAGGCCGGCGAGATCATCGTTGTTGATGTTGAAGGAGAAGGCGCTGAAGCAAAATTCACATTTGCGGGAGCACCAAAGGTGGCAACACCTGATACTCCTGAAGATCTTGCGGAAGCACCAACAGCTTAAAGATTGACTGCTTAAACCCCGTTTAGTTATTCACTAAGCGGGGTTTTTGCTTTAGTCACCAAACAATCTCTGGACTAATCTCTTTATTCAATTAAGAAAATTTGTGAGTCATAACAAGTGGTAAGTCATTGACGTTAAAACCTACATGGATCGTGAATTCACCAGGTTCGATTGTCCAGCCATTTTCCCAGTGTGCGAACTCTCTATCTGGGATATCTATGGTAACCGGGACCTTGATTCCAGCCCCCACGCGTACAACAGCGTGTCCTATGAGCCAGAGAACTGGACGATCAAGTTCCGAATTAGCGCGTGATGCATAAACCTGCACAACCTGTTTACCGGCTCGCTTACCTGTATTGGTAACTGTTACAGAGATTTCCAAACTTTGCGAAGCACTATTTCCTTGTACTTTTTTTAAGTCACTGATTTCCCAAGATGTAAACCCTAAACCAAAACCAAAAGGAAACAGTGGTTCTTTCCCAGCTTTTAACCATGCGCGATAGCCAATATGAATACCTTCTTCATATTGAAGTTCTATGGCTGGATATTTAGGAGTGCAGTTCAATACTGGAATATCGCTTTCTGATTTCCCCCACGTAGTTGGTAAGCGTCCGCCTGGTTCTGCAATCCCAGTCAACATATCCACCAATGCATTACCCATCTCTTGGCCAGCGAAGTAAGTTAAAAGTATTGCCTGAACGTTATTTGCCCAGGGCATGGACACTGGTGAACCTGAATTTACAATAACGATTGTGTTTTTGTTGACCGCGGCAATGGCACTGACCAACTCATCTTGACGTCCTGGAAGAAGAATAGATTTCCTATCTGCGCCTTCAGATTCAACATCTGAATTAGTACCCACAACAACTACTGCTACGTCAGATGAACGAGCTAGCTCGACCGCATCTCTAATTGTCTGATCGTTTAAAGACTTATTTGCTTCGATCCCAAACTTAAAACTCATTGCATGTAAATGAACTCCGGTTCGATTTCTGAGATCAATTTCTATGGTGATATCAACTTCTTTACCCATTTCAAATGAGTACGCCTTAGAAACATAAGCAGGCGCCATTAGTGATGAGAAAGGATCTTCACTGGTAGGGCTTAATGAAGCTTTGAGAAATTCTTTGCCATCTACAGACAAAACTACTGGGTGAATACTCGCAAAGCCTAAAAGTTCAGCTCCACTTACTGTTGGCGTGAAAGTACACGTAATTTGCATTGTGGCTGCTTCAGATAGCGGGGCATGGCTATCAAGCCAGATTAGTTCAGCGGTAAACCGTGCTTCGCTATGGAGAAGTGTGCCTTTCTCGTCATACATCGAAACTTGCAGGCCAGGAATACCAGAAAACTTATTAAAGATCTCATCCTTTGCAAAAGGAATAATTCCCTCTTGAACTATTGTTCCAATTGCATATCGAAATTTCTCTCCAAATGCTTCATGAAGTGCCGTAAATGGCGAAATAACATTCTTCGGAAGTACGGTAGCTGATCCACCTCCTTGTGAACGAGCCAATCGAGCATTGTGGCCGATAAGGGCGAAGGACTTAAATGATGTGATATCCAATGGAAGTACTGAGTCATTTTTTAATAGCACCGAACCCTCGGTTGCTGCACGCCGAGAAAAAGCGACTAACTCTTCTGGAATTTCGTTCTGAAGAGATCTCCGGTTTCCTAGTGAAGAATTATTTCCAATAGCACCTACCCGAGCTGCAAGAAGTAAAATTCTCTCTACTTTTCTATTCACCACTGCTTCATCAATTAAACCTTCTCTTATGGCGGAAACTAATGAGTCACCCCACGGTCCATCCGGTCCAGGCATTATCAAATCTTGCTCAGCGTTGGCACTGTTTAGAGAACGAACAGCACTCCAATCACTTATAACTACACCGTCAAAGTTCCATACGGAACGAAGCGGATTTTGTAGTAAATCGTGCTCAGTCATTGTCACACCATTGACTGAGTTGTACGCACTCATCACTGCCCATGCTTTTCCTTTTGTAACTGCATCTTCAAAAGGTCGCAAGTAAACTTCATTTAGAGCACGTTCGTTAACTTGTATATCAACCTGGAAGCGATCTGTTTCTGAATCATTTGCAACAAAGTGTTTGGGGCATGAACCTTTACCTTTTGATTGGACACCTTTGATAAGCCCAACTGACAATGCTCCAGTCAGATATGCATCTTCACTCAAGCACTCAAAATGCCGCCCACCCAAAGGAGAGCGATGTAAGTTAATCGTTGGGCCTAATACAACATCTACACCTTTACGTTCAGCTTCATCTGCCAGGACAAGGCCAATCTCAAATGCAAACTCTGGATCCCATGTGGAACCTAGAGCTGTGCCTGAAGGTAGGTTGACTGAATTGTCTCGCTCATCCCAAAACTCACCACGGACACCAGCTGGTCCATCCGATAGCAGCAGCTGCCTTAAGTTAATGCTCGCACTGGGTTGTGTATTCCAAAAATCATATCCTGTCAGAAGAGCCACTTTTTCTTCAAGGGTTAAGGAATCCGCGAGCTCTTTTATTTCAGAAGCAAGGAAAGAACCTTCCATCGCAGATGCCTTTCTCTAATCCAGAGTGTTGATTACTTGATAACTGCTGGAGTTCTCATCACTCGATCAAAAGGTACGAAATAGGTTTCACCAATCAATTCAATTGATTTACTGAAATGCAGATTTGATCTCGAACTTCCAACCGATAGATTGATAATGCCTGCATCAACAATTTTCTTGTAATCCACACCAGTATAAGAAATACGATCCGTATGAACAACAAACTTAACCGTTTTTGATTCGCCAACTTTCAGTTGAACACGCGCATATCCGAGTAATTGAATAACAGGACGAGCAATTTCTGCAACCGGATCTTCAAAGTAGAGTTGCGCTATTTCTACTCCGTCTCTTTCACCGATATTTTTTAGGGTAATTTCAACCTCAAAACTACCTTTGGTTGGCACCTTTTCTGCGTTTACAGTTAAGTTCGAATATTCAAATTTTGTGTAAGTTAAACCATGGCCAAAGGTGAATAGTGGGATTGAATCCACAGGACTCATACCAAGTCCAGGTGTTCCATACTTTGGTTGCAAATATGTTGATGGCTGCCCTGTAGGGGTAGCAGGAATTTCTACGGGTAACCGCCCACTTGGATTTACCGCGCCAGTAAGAACTTCTGCAATCGCTGTTCCACCTTCTTCTCCTGGCATAAATGCCTGGATAATCGCCTTTGCACGATCAGCAAATGCACCCAGTGAATATGGGCGACCTGATACGGAAACAATAACGACAGGCACATTAGTGTTTAGACAAGCATCTAACATTTCTGCTTGTGCTCCTGGGAGCTTTAGATCGGCAACGTCATTACCTTCACCAGAAGTTCCACGACCAAACAATCCAGCGCGATCTCCGACTACAACGATTGCTATATCTGCTTGTTCAACAGTCTTAAGCGCCGATGGAATTCCAGACAAATCAAAATCTTTTACAGGTACTCCAGCAGCAAAGCTGATTTCTGATTCAGGCAAGAGTGTTTTGAGAGCATCCTTTAGTGTTGGAACTTCAATCCCCATTCCAAGACCTGGGTGTTGTGCCATCACGTGGTTAGGGAATGAGTAACATCCAAGGAAGGCAGCTCCGTCATCACCACAAGGACCGACGACCGCAATTTTGAGTTTCTTTTCTTGTATTGGAAGAAATGAGTTTTTATTTTGAAGAAGAATCACCGATTCACGTGCTGCATTTAGTGCAACAAGTCGGTTAGCTGCTGAATCTAAATTGACAGTTTCCGGAGTTACTGAGATGTCATTTTCAGGTTTCCAATTTGAATCAAGAAGACCTTGTCGGGATTTTTGAATAAGGACTCGACGACAAGAGCGATCAATGAAGAATTCTTCAATTGCACCGGTGTTGACAGCGTTTACTAGGTCATCTCCATAACAGCGTGTAGCTGGTAGTTCAACGTCGATACCTGCCTTTAGAGAAAGGATTGCTGCTTGCTCTTTGTTTCCCGCCACATGATGCATGTGTTCCAAGAAGCTAACAGCCCAATAATCTGAGACAACAACACCTTCAAACCCTAGTTCTTCATGTAAAACAGTTGTTAGTAATTGAACGCTTGATGCACATGGGATACCGTCAACATCCGTGTAAGAGTTCATTACTGAGCCAACGTTTCCTTCACGGATTGCTATTTCAAATGGCGGCAACATGAAGTCATACATTTCCCGCCAACCCATTGATACGGGACCATGATTGCGCGCAACACGAGGTGATGAGTGCCCAGCAAAGTGTTTTAAAGTTGCAACAATTCCATTTTTTTCCAAACCTCGAACATAAGCAGAACCTGCAACCGCTGAGAGATATGGATCTTCTCCCATGGTTTCTTCAACACGCCCCCAACGATAATCGCGCACAAGATCTAGAACTGGCGACAATCCATGATGCACACCGACAGATCGCATATCTCGACCAATTGCATCTCCGACTGATTCAATAGTGTCTTCATTAAAAGTTGCAGCGAGGCCGAGAGGCGTAGGAAAAGTAGTTGCACCCATCGCCGTGAATCCTGTTAGGCATTCCTCATGAAGCGTTGCCGGAATTCCCAATCTGGTTTCTTTGATCAATCGATTTTGATATTCAATTACTTTTGCAATTCCATCTTTTGCAGAAATTGGTTTTGTTCCAAATACTCTGGTGAAATGACCAAGACCATGCTTAGTTGTTTCTTCCCAACTTAATTGTTGAGATACCTCAACGATCACTGGGACGTTATCTGCATCAGACCCCTTGTCATCTTCAGCGATCGCGCTAAATCCAATCCAAATACTTCCCAGCTGACCAACCTTTTCTTCAAGAGTCATCTCTTGCATGAGTAATTCAACGCGCTCCTCGTGGGTGAGGGCAGTGTTCTCCCAAGGACGGTTTAAAGGATTCTTCAGATTGGGTGACATGGTCAGCCTTTCGGGGTCATGGACGTGCCCACAGGGGTCTGTGTGGCGATGGCTAATTGTTATGAGAAAGTGACCGAAAATCAATAGAGCGCTCTATTGATTTCTACGAAAAAGCCACTTATGGTTCTGGCAACCGAAAAATCGGAAGACCGTGTCCCGGCCGCAATTCCTAATCATCTGAAAGGTGAAGGTATGAAAGCAACACTTAGCAAGAAGGGGAAGTTGGCAGCGCTTGTGACTGTTAGCGCCCTAGCAATTTCTGGTGCACTAGTTTCACCAGCGAAAGCTGCAGATTCAACGATCACTCTCTGGCACATTCAGAACACTGATCCAGGCCCAAAGTTAATTCAAGATGCAGTTGATCGATTCCAAGCTGAAAACCCTGGAGTCAAGGTCGAAGTATCACCATTGGCAAATGACGCATTTAAAGACAAGTTGAAGGTTGCCCTCGGTGCAAATAACGCACCATGTATTTTCCCAACATGGGGTGGCGGTCCTCTTAATGCATATGTTAAGGCTGGCCAAGTTATCAACTTGAATACATATCTTGCGAAAGACAACTACAAGAATCGTTTCGTTCCAGCATCTTGGGCGAACGTTACTTTCGATAAGAAGTCCTACGGCGTTCCAGTCGAAAACTCATCAATTGCAGTTATTTGGTACAACAAAGCGGTCTTCGCTAAGTACAACCTAAAGACTCCAAAGACATGGGATGAACTTCTTGCAATTACAAAAACTCTTAAGTCAAAGAATGTCGCTGCATTCACACTGGCTGGTGGCTCAAAGTGGCCTTCAATCATGTGGTACGACTACTTAGTTGATCGCATTGGCGGATCTACAGCATTCACAAGTGCAGCACTTCGCACAGGTGGAAAATTCACTGATCCAGCATTCATTCAAGCTGGAACAATGATTCAAGACTTAATCAAAGCTGGTGGATTTGTTAAGGGATACAACGGACTTAGCTATGACAACTCACAACAGCGCGCTCCTCTTTATGCTGGCAAAGCTGCAATGCAGTTAATGGGTAACTGGGAGTACTACGGATTTGCAGCTGACAAGAAGGCTGATGAATTCGGATTTTTCCCATTCCCATCTGTAAAGGGTGGCAAGGGCGATCCAACAAGTGTTCTCGGAACTGTTGGAGACAACTTCTACTCAATATCTGCATCATGTCCAGATAAGGCAGCTGCGTTCAAGGTCATTCAGTACTTAATTGATGACAAGTCTGTTGCTGCTCGAGTTGCTGCAGGAAGAATTCCTCCAGTCAAGGGAGTAAAGCTCACCGATCCATTCGCAATCGAACTTAACAAGATGATTGAGAAGGCAGGCGGAGTACAGCTTTGGTGGGATCAGTACCTTCCACCTGAGTTCGCAGGACTCCACCTTGATCAAACTCAAGCACTCTTTGGTCTGAGCCAAACTCCTAAGGGGATGGCAGATGCTCAAGAGAAGCTTGCAGTGAAGCTCTTGGGACCAAGTAAGAAATAAAGTCCAAGTAAGGGGCAGAAGTCGCAGGTTAGGAAAGAAATATCTTTCCTAACCTGCGACAACCTTAAAGAACGCACAACCAACTTTTGGAGAAAAATGGCTAAGCAGATGGATCCGTTGAAGCCAAAGCTTTCGGCACTAGTTTTCTTTATTGGACCAACTGTCTTTCTGCTGGCTCTATTTTTACTCTGGCCGATTATTGAATCTTTTCGGCTAAGTTTCTTTGATTGGAATGGCCTTGATCCTTCCAAAAAAAATGTTGGATTTGCAAACTGGTCAGAGTTGTTAGGCGATCAATACTTTTGGCTCTCAGTACGAAATGGATTCATACTTCTTGGAATGTCCATTCTTGTTCAAGTTCCTTTGGGGCTTGGAATAGCCGTACTTTTATACCGAGCGGGAAATCGATTTAGAATCTTCAAGTTCGCATATTTCTTTCCATTCTTGATGTCTTCAGTAGCAGTCGGTATTTTGTTTAGGCAAGTTTTTGATCCAAATTTTGGATTAATAAATAGTGTATTAACTCAGATAAATTTAGAAAGCTGGGCACTCGACTGGATTGGCGATCCAAAAATAGCTATTTATTCAATTTCGCTTCTAGTCTGTTGGCAATTCATCCCTTTTTACATCCTCCTCTTTCTAGCGGCCTTGAATGGCATTCCACGCGAACTAGAAGAAGCTGCATCAATAGATGGGGCGCAAGATTGGAAGCTGTTCAGGAGAATTCATTTACCTTTATTAAAGGGATCGATGATAACGGCAATAACTTTAATGGTTATTGGGTCCCTAAAGTATTTTGACTTAATGTGGGTTATGACCGGCGGTGGCCCGGTTTATTCAACATCAACAATGGCTACCTATCTGTACCAAAGTGCTTTTAAATCATACAGAGTTGGGTACGGTTCAACAATCGCTTCTGCACTCTTTTTGATTGTGTTTACAGTAGCTATGTTAATTAATTTTCTGTCTAGAAAGTCGAGGGAAGAAAATTGATTACAAAAAAGAAACCATACAATTTCACCAAACCGCGCCTAGGGATCTCACATTGGAGTATTGCAATTTTGTGGCTCGCGATTGCAGTGCTGCCATTCCTATTCATGATTTTCATGGGATTCAAGACTTCTGCCGAGCAGATTTCAGATCCGATTTGGAAGACACCTGAGCAATGGCAGATCAAGAATTTTCAAGACGTGCTAAATCCTCAGTACTTTAGAAGTTTAGCAAATAGTATAATAGTTGTTTCAGTGTCGATGATCTTGACAGTAATTATTGCATCGATGGCCGCGTTTGCATTTGCTCGCTTAAGATTTAGATTAAACGCATTCTTTTTCAGCTTAATTGTTGCAAGCTTGATTGTTCCTCTTCATACAACGTTACTCCCAATTTACTTGCTCACAAATAAGTTGCATATTTACGATACCTTGGCGGCTTTAATTGGTCCTTATGTGGCTTTCAGTATTCCAATTTCAATCTTTATTTTGACGCAATTTATGCGTGAAATTCCTAAAGATCTGGCAGAAGCCTCTCTTATTGATGGCGCCTCGATTTACCGAATGTTCCGTTCTGTTTATTTCCCGCTGGCCAGGAATGCAATTGTTACAGTGGGTATTTTCAATGCGGTATCACTGTGGAATGAGTTTGTTTTCGCATATGTACTCACCTCGAGTCCCAAGAACAGAACATTGCCGCTGGCCATCTGGGATTTTCAGGGCCAATATTCATCAAATATTCCTGCTTTGCTCGCTTCATTGACCCTCTCTGCCTTGCCACTCATGTTGACTTACTTTGTTTTCCAGGAAAAACTGGTTAGCGGAGTCATGGCTGGCGCGGTTAAGGCATAGTTCTCCCTATGTCAAAGCAAATTCAAAAGCGCGTGACCTTAGAGGATGTAGCCGCCAAGGCAAATGTCTCGCGAGCGACCGTGTCGCGCGTGGTGCGCCAAGTACCGGGTGTTGACGAAGAGATTGTTAACCGAGTCAATAAAGCAATCTCGAAGTCAGGTTACAAGACTAATCTCGCCGCGCGAGCATTAGCTGGTGGTAAAACACAAAACGTAGCAATTGTGTTTCGTGAGAATTTTGCAGATATTTTCATGAATGGTGCGTGGGGACAGGTGCTTGAAGGTATTCATTCCGTGCTTGAATCTACAAATCATCAATTAACTTTCCTGATTAATCTTGGTGATCATGCCAAAGGACTTCCACAGTATCTTTTGAGCAATCACGTGGATGGTGCAATTTTCTTAGGTACCACCCAAGATGACAGAATTCCCTTACTTCTGAAGAAAAACAATATTCCGGTAGTTGCATTAGGCGAGCCTTATCAAGCAAGTAAGTTATCGTGCGTAAATGGTGACGATATTGCTGCCGGAGAAATAGCAGCAGAAGTATTGCTAGAAGGTAAATGTAAGACGATTGGTATTATCTCTGGTAGTGAAGAGCTCGCTACATCCCATGATCGTGTTCATGGATTTAGGAATGGTTTAGCATCACGCGGCTATACGTTAGATGAGAGTTTGATTGCTCCCGGCGGTTACACAATGCGTGGAGGCTATGAAGCAATTGAAGCGCTGTTAAAGCGTGCGCCAAACCTAGATGGGGTCTTTGTCTCGAGTGATTTGATGGCTGTTGGTGCACTCCAAAACTTGGATAGATTAAACAAGAAAGTGCCAAAAGACATATCAGTCGTTAGTTATGACAATTCACCTGCCGGAGAATTCACTAATCCCAAACTTTCGACAATTCACTGTAATCCAGTCCACGTTGGCGCTTCGGCTGCAGAGCTCTTGAGAGATCTCATGAATGGTGGGCCAATTCGTAGCCTTGTATTCCCTCCCGAACTAATTGTTCGGGAATCAACTAGATAAACTAAGAGAAACGAGCACCACATGTCATTCACACCAACGCCCAACGATAAATTTACCTTCGGATTATGGACTGTTGGATGGCAAGCCCGTGATCCTTTCGGAGATCCTACGCGTGAAGCAGTTGATCCAGTACGTACTGTAAAGGAGTTAGCAGCTCGTGGAGCGTACGGAGTTACATTCCATGATGATGACTTGTTTCCATTTGGGTCTGATGATGCGACTCGCCAGGGACACATTGATCGATTTAAGGTCGCTCTTAATGAAACAGGAATGAAAGTTCCAATGGCAACCACAAATTTATTTAGTCATCCCGTATTCAAGGATGGCGCACTTACAAGCAATGACCGCGATATTCGACGCTTTGCCATAAGAAAAGTTATGCGAAATATAGATCTAGCCGTCGATCTTGGGGCAGAGATTTATGTTTGCTGGGGCGGTCGAGAGGGAGCTGAATCTGAAAGCTCTAAGGATGCCTACGTAGCACTTGAACGTTATAAAGAGGGCTTCAATATTCTTGGACAGTACGTAATTGATAACGGGTACAAAATCAAGTTTGCGATCGAACCAAAGCCAAATGAACCTCGGGGCGACATTTTCCTCCCAACTATTGGTCATGCTTTAGGTTTCATTTCACAGCTCGATCACCCTGAACTTGTTGGCTTAAACCCTGAGGTTGGTCACGAACAGATGGCAAACCTCAATTTCGTACATGGAATTGCTCAGGCATTGTGGCAAAAGAAGTTATTCCACATTGACCTAAATGGCCAACGTGGCCCAAAGTACGATCAAGATTTTGTATTTGGACACGGTGATGTGAAGAGTGCATTCTTCTTAGTCGACTTACTTGAGCGATATGGCTACACGGGACCAAAGCACTTTGATTACAAGCCTGTTCGCACAGATGCAGATTCTGGAGTTTGGGCATCTGCTACATCAAACATGAACATGTACTTAGGACTTAAAGAACGTGCACAGTCATTCCGAAATGACCCACGGGTCATCGAGGCGATGAAGAATTCGAATACTCATGGTCTCGAAGTTCCTACTTTGTCTGCCAATGAATCTTGGCGCGACTTAGCCAACGATGATTTCGATGCAGAAGAAGCAGGTAAGCGCGGATATGGATATGAAATCCTTGATCAGCTTGCGATGGAGCACCTTATGGGGTTCGTTAAGTAGCTTATAAAGCTCTTTGATTAACTTCCTAGTTTTTTAAGTGCGTCTCCGCTAACGCGATACACAGTCCACTCATCCATGGCCACTGCGCCTAAGGATTTGTAGAAGTCGATGCTTGGTTGATTCCAATCCAGAACCCACCACTGCAATCTTTCGTAATCGCGTTCAACGCAAATCTTTCCTAATTCTTTAAGGAAAGCTAAGCCATAACCCTTGCCGCGATATGCCGGATCAACGT
>Ga0209191_1002641_pt1 | contig 11003 bp, 10 predicted proteins | sample S_130626_EF_Meta_FD_187320 | JGI IMG/M metagenome (GOLD analysis project Ga0209191, IMG submission 187320) | Freshwater microbial communities from Lake Simoncouche, Canada to study carbon cycling - S_130626_EF_MetaG (SPAdes) (version 2) | ecosystem: Environmental > Aquatic > Freshwater > Lake ... | reverse complement strand
AAGGGAATTTTTTGATGGGCTCATAAACGCAGTATATTGTTATAGGTCTTTATTTATTTTAAATGCTATGTCCCAAACCTCTATTTCTAGTTCTACATCCCCCATCCCCGCTGCCCCTGAGCGCCTTGTAATCGCCTCCCGCGAGAGCCGTCTTGCCATGTGGCAGGCGGAACATCTCAGGGATTGCCTCAAAAAACTCTATCCAGACTGTGACGTCCAGATCTTGGGCATGACCACCCGGGGCGACCAAATACTGGATAAAGCCCTCTCTAAAGTCGGTGGAAAGGGTTTGTTTGTAAAGGAACTCGAAACTGCTCTTGAGGACGGTCGGGCTGATTTGGCAGTCCATTCCTTAAAAGATGTCCCCATGATCATGCCTGAGGGCTTTGATTTGTCTTGCGTCATGGCGCGTGAAGACGCGCATGATGCGTTTGTATCTAATGACTATTCTAGTCTTGAGGATTTACCTAAGAATGCGGTAGTTGGTACCTCTAGTTTGCGCCGTGAGTCGGTTCTTAGGTCCAAGTTCCCTCATTTGGTAATCCAGCCTCTAAGGGGAAATTTAGATACCCGCATGGCTAAATTAGATCGCGGCGAGTACCAAGCCATTATTTTGGCCGCTGCGGGATTAAAACGTCTCGGTCTAGCAAGCCGTATTCGAGCCCTCTTGCCGATTGATCCTTACACCCCTGCAGCGGGGCAAGGCGCTCTCGGGATCGAAACTTTGAGCAAGCATCCCAAAATTAAAGAGTGGCTTGCGCCACTCAATGATTTACCTACCCTTTATGCAGTCACTGCCGAGCGTATGGTGTCTCGCCAACTTGGAGGATCTTGTGAAGTGCCCTTGGCTGCTTACGCTACCTGGGACCAAGATCACATGAATATCCGTTCTTTTGTTGCAAGCGTAGATGGCAAGGCCAGCTGCTTGGCTAGCGCTCAGGGCAAAGTCAAGAGCTTAGAAGATGCCGAGGCTTTAGGTCTTTTAGTTGCACGGGATCTGATTTCTCAAGGCGCTGAGCATTTATTGCCTAACGGTTTACCTAAATAAGAATTAACAAGACTAGCTGCTGATGAGCAACAAGATAAGCGGCAAGACCATTGTCATTACCCGCCCCATGGGGCAGGCACGTCAATTATCTGAAGCGCTACAAGCGAGCTTGCTCAAGAGCGGTATTGGTAAAGAATTCTTTCCAAAAATCATTTCTTTACCACTACTTACTATCGTCCCGAAGGGTGATAGTGGTTTAGCTCATGAAATAACTCAAGCCCTGCAGTCAGCGGATTTAGTCATTTTCGTCAGCCCCAATGCAATTGAATGCACGATGCGTTTACTTGAGAAATCTTGGCAGGGTCTAGCAGATCGCTTAATACCTATTGGAGTGATGGGCGGCAGTAGTATGGTGGCCCTAAAAAATCATGGTATTGGTACTGAGAGTCTTCCGACACCGGTGATCCTCCCACAAGACAAAGCCCACTGGGATTCAGAGGGTTTATGGCTTGAGTTACAAAAATTGCAATGGGATTGGCCTACAAAAAAAGTAATGATCTTCAAGGGTGACGGTGGGCGCGACTGGTTGGCTGAAACCTTAAAAGATGTAGGGGCCCAAGTCGAAGCAATTGCAGTCTATACGCGCGTACCTTTAGATCTAAATAGCCCTGCTTGGAATGAAGTTCATGAGATGGATTTTGCACAATCTCTTTGGTTGCTTACCTCTTCTGAGGCTGTACGCTATTTGGGGCAGGCTAAGTTGCCAGTAGATCTTGCTAGAGCGATTTGTCCGCATCAAAATATCGCCGATGCTGCAAAGCAAATTGGCTTTGGAGAGGTTCTTACTTGCGAGCCTGGAGATGAATCTCTAATTGCCGCATCACAAGCCTGGCTATCTATTTAATTACTGGGATAGTTGAGTAGTGCCGGCAGAAATACTTCGCTCACTAAGAGCGGACGCCCTTTAAGTTGATACAGTGTGCGCCTAGCCCAACTGACTGATGGCAGTTCAGGATATTGCTGAAAACATTTTTTCCATAAGGCACTTTTTTTATCTAAGCGGGAAATTACACGATGCGATTTCTTTTTGGAGTGCATACGTGTTTTGGCAAACAATACTGCGCCTAATGGTTTCTTACCTAAGCGTAGGACTTCATGGTTGCTACCACTTGAGCTGCTATTGGGAATAATGCTGCGTGCCATAACCAGCGGAATGCCATTGACACAGAGTAATACCTCTCGCAGACGACAGCGTTTGATCTTGAAGTGAAAATAGCGACTTTCGTCGCTATTGAGGTTTTGCCTGCAATCTTGCAACACTAGAACTTCTAGTTTTTGTCCAATTACACTTTCAATCTTTTGAGTTAAGGAGCCAGTATCACTGAGCCAAGACTGCCACTTTCGTGGCGCTTGATGCAATGCACCGGAATCGACTCGATTCCATGCAGAACGGAGACGACGACGGTGAACCATGTTTAGTTGCCACTAAAGCTTCTACGTTGACCACCAGTTTTGGGTTTAGCAAAACGTGGGCCAGCGGACGGACGTGAGTCACCAGAGCGATTACCACCTGCAGGGCGCGAGTCACTAGAGCGATTGCCACTTGTAGGGCGTGAATCAGCAAAACGATTAGCACCAGCAGCGGGACGTGAGTCGCCGGATGGACGAGAGTCGCTAGAGCGAGATTCAAAATGATTACCTGAGCGATTACCACCGCCTCCGCCACCACCACTGCCAGAGCGAGACTCTGAGCGAGCACCTGAACCATAACGACCACCACCGCTTCCAGAACGGTTACCACCACCGAAACCACCACCGGAGCGACCGCCACCTGGGCGTCCACCGCCACCACCAAAGCTAGGCTTGGCTTGTGGCTCTAGACCGGCGATGACTGAAGCAACAATGTCTTGCTGTGTAAAGCGTTCGATATTGCGAATTTTGGCACGATCGCGATGCTCAACTAATGTAATAGCAACACCATTACGACCTGCACGACCAGTTCTACCAATACGGTGTGTATAGTCTTCTGGTTTCATTGGTAAACCAAAGTTAATCACGTGGCTAATACGGGGTACATCGATACCGCGAGCCGCTACATCAGTCGCAACCAAAATCTTGGTATGGCCTTTGCGCAAAGACTCAAGACGACGCATACGCACGGCTTGAGGCATTGCACCGTGTAAGGCGCTAGCTTCGTAACCATTAGCGCGCAAGGTGTCAGCGATTTTCTCGCTTTCAATTTGAGTGCTTGCAAACACGACTGCTTGATCCAAAGAGGCGTCAGCCAAAATATGCTCAAGCAATTTGTGCTTATGTGACATGCTGTCAGCCCAATGCAACTTCTGCTCGATATTGGCATGCTTCTCGCCAGCGTGAGCTAGCTCAATACGTTTAGCATTGGAAGTCAACTCATTAGCCAAAGACATGATCTTTGGTGCAAAGGTTGCCGAGAACATCAAGGTTTGAGTGCGACTAGCGCAGCGTTTGTCAATTGCTTCTAGATCATCTGCAAATCCCATGTCAAGCATGCGATCGGCTTCGTCGATAACAAGTTGTTTTACGTCATCCAAGCGGATTGCTTTGCTATCTGTGAGGTCGAGTAAACGACCAGGAGTCGCCACAACTAACAATGCACCTTTCAGAGCTTGGATTTGCTTACCGTAAGGCATGCCACCCATGACGGTTGCGATTCGAATCCCTTTCATGCCACGAACTAAGTTGACTGCATCTGCAGCAACCTGTTGAGCTAATTCACGAGTAGGGCAGAGGACCAACACTTTAGGTTGAGCGCGACCTGGTACGGGCGAGTTATTTGGATTGTCTTCGATGAGTTGATTAATCAAAGGCAATAAAAAGGCTGCAGTTTTACCGCTGCCCGTCTGGCTGCTGACCAATAAGTCACCGCCAGCCAGAGCTGCAGGAATAACCTGTGCTTGCACTTCGGTGGCTTGGGTATAACCCAGTTCAGCAACGTTTTTGAGGAGTTGCGCCGCTAGGGCGAAAGACTGGAATTCAGTTCCAGTAGGTTTTGAGTCTTTAGACTCATGATTCGTTTCTTTAGAAAAAGTCATGCTATTACACATCCCCATCAAGGGATGTCTCCGTATGTACACTCTTTGTTTTTTTGAGTGTGATGGTCAAAGGCATCGACCATCAGGCAGGCGGCAGCGCGTTTTTGTAACTTCGGTGTTTATGACTTCTAAACGATACGCTGAAATATAGCTGGGGGGCGATGAATCAAATTGCTTTAAAAAGCCTCCTATTATGGCATTTTCATAACTAGACTACAAGGGTTTTCCCGAATTTAATTATGATGAGGTGATGAATTGGTTCATTTCACCCTCAAGTGTGGGCATTGTTGATTTCCCTACGTATCTTTTGGGCGTGATCTTCACCATCCTATTTCCTGGCCCGAACTCTCTTTACGTGTTGAGCATTTCCTCGCTCAAAGGCTGGCGTGCGGGAGCTTGGGCATCACTCGGAATTTTTATTGGCGATGCCATCTTGATGATAGGAGTTTCCTTGGGCGCTGCAAGTTTACTGAACTCATCACCTCCCCTGTTTCATAGCCGCGCCGCAAGTTTACTGAACTCATCACCTCCCTTGTTTCATAGCCTTCGAATACTGGGCGCTGCTTATTTGGCATGGATGGGCTATGGTTTTATGCGAGATGGTGTCAGGCGCTGGCAAGGGACTCAACTAGCAGCCGCAGGGAATAGTGACGCTCATTATTTGAATACCTTACATCCAGCCTTAGCTGCGCTAACCTTATCTTTAACCAATCCTAAAGCAATCTTTTTCTTTGTTTCATTCTTTGCGCAATTTATTCAGCCAGAGTATGCGTATCCTGCGTATACATTTTTGTATTTGGCTTGTGTTTTACAAGTGGTGAGTATGACTTATTTAACAGGCCTTATCTTTGCTGGACAATTTTTCCTCAGCTTTTTTACAAGGCATACCCATTACGCAGCGGTTCTTTGGCTTACGGTTGGAATACTCTTGATTGGCTTTGCTGGAAAACTTTTACTACAGTCTCCAACATGACATAGATATTTATTTGAGCCAACGCAATAAGCGTTCGACGCCTTTACCGTAAGGCGGTCTTACAAGTTCAGTACCACGAAGGTAGTTAAGACCCCAGAATCCTCGAACCTCCAAAACAGATTTGCGGTGACTGAATATCTCAAAGCCTGCTTTACCATGGTAGGCGCCCATGCCACTTGCGCCGATACCGCCGAAAGGTAAATCCTCCACGGCCGCATGGAGAAGGGTGTCATTGATCGTTACGCCACCCGAGCGCGTTTCATTCAGAATGCGCTTCAGCGCTTCTTTATTTTTACCAAACCAATATAGGGCTAGCGGGATTGGGCGGTCATTAATATAGCGAATGCTTGAAGAGAGATCATTGATTGCCACGATTGGAAGAATGGGACCAAAGATTTCTTCTTGCATGATGTGAGCATCTTCAGAAACGTTTAGTAGTGCTGTGGGTATGAACGAGAGTGACTTGCTTTCACTAGAAGTAAGAAGCGGGATTGCTTGTGCCCCGCGATCTACTGCATCTTTAAGCAAATGCTGCCAGCGCGCCAATTGATGCTCGTCAATCGCGCCGGTAAATTCTTCAGGATTGGTAAATTGTTTTTGGGCTGCAATTTGTAGTGCTTTTACAAACTCATTGCAAGCATTTCCATGAATCATTACGTAATCAGGGGCAATGCAGGTTTGTCCGCCATTGATTAACTTACCGTAAATGATGCTGTCCGCAGCAGCTTGAAGCTTGGCCGAGGGGTCAATAATGGCTGGGGACTTGCCGCCAAGCTCTAGGGTAACGGGAGTTAAATGCTCTGCGGCTGCACGCATAACTTTTTTACCGATTTTTTCTGAGCCCGTAAAAAAGAGATGATCAAAAGGGAGTGCTGCAAAAGACTCTCCAACCTCTGTTCCGCCAATACTGACGCAAAATTCGCTAGGGTGAAAGTACTCCTGAATCAATATTGCCAAGAATCCAGAAGTGCGAGAACTTCTTTCTGAGGGTTTGAGCCACACTCGATTTCCAGCTGCAATAGCTGCAATGGCTGGAAGCAGTGCTAGTTGAACCGGGTAATTCCAGGGACTCATGATGCCAACTACGCCCATAGATTGCATCTGAGTCCATGCATGAGAGGACCCTAAAAATCCTGGGGTTGGCACAAGCTGAGGCTTCATCCACTCCTTGAGGTTCTTACGCACATGTTTGCATGCCTGATACACCATCTGAAATTCAAGCAGTCGACTCTCAATTGGGTGGCGAGTACCAAAGTCCGCCTCCAATACTTTGCAGATCTTTTCTTCGTTAGCCGCAATCATTTTCGCAATGCGCCCGATTCGTTCGAGACGGACCTCTAGCGTTGGATTTGGTTCGGCAGCATAAGCGGCTTTAATTTCATCTAATTGGAGTGTGAAGCGATTTATGGACATTGGGTGTGTGGCAAGCAAACGATTGAATAAGGCATTAGGATAAAGCCATGAACGAAAATACCATTAAAAATTCTCTATCTCTTGAGCGTGCGACATTGGGCGGAGGCTGTTTCTGGTGCCTAGAAGCTGTTTATCAGCAGATTTCCGGGGTCAGTGCGGTAGTTTCAGGGTACGCGGGCGGAGCGATGCTCAATCCGGACTATGAGTCTATTTGCTCAGGCACTACAGGCCATGCGGAAATTGTTGATGTCTATTTTGATCCTCAGACAGTGTCTTTTCGGGAATTATTAGAAATCTTCTTCGTCATTCATGATCCAACAACCTTGAATTATCAAGGCAATGATCGAGGTACACAATATCGCTCAGTCATTTTTACCCACAGCGAGAGTCAAAGTGCAACAGCGCATGCGATAGTGAAGGAGTTAGAGGAGGCGAGAATTTATTCTAACCCTGTAGTAACGCAAATTGATTCGGCACCTGTCATTTATCCAGCTGAGGATTATCACCAGAATTATTTTCGTCAGCACCCAGGGCAAGGCTACTGTATGGCGGTCGTTGCTCCCAAATTAGCTAAATTCAGGGCAAAGTTTCAGTCCCTCATTGCCCCAGAGTTCCGCTAGGGTGCTAGGCGAGTAATACGCCAGTGAGCATCTTTGAGTTGGTAGTGAATGCGGTCATGCAGACGTGAAGGTCGACCTTGCCAAAACTCAATCTCTGTAGGCTGAAGGCGATACCCGCCCCAGTGTGCTGGCCTTGGCGCTTTATCTCCAAAGTCTGCTGCGAAACGTTTCTCAGCCTCCTCAAGAAATTCCCGATTTGGAATCTCAGCGCTTTGGGGGGATGCCCATGCCCCAATCTGAGAGGCGACCGGGCGGGAGTGGAAGTATTGGTCGCTCTCGAGGGCAGTCACTTTCTCAACAGTTCCTTTGATGCGAACCTGGCGCTCTAGTTCATGCCAATGAAATAACAAGGCGGCATGAGGACGGACGGCCAAATCTTTTCCTTTTTGGCTTTCGTAATTAGTAAAGAAGGTAAAGCCAGCTTCATCCGCTCCTTTTAGTAAGACAATACGAGCTGATGGATTTCCAGCTTTATCGGCAGTCGCTAAAGTCATGGAGTTGGGTTCTGGGCACTCTGCTTTGATTGCCTGATCAAACCAGACCTGAAATAAGGTCAATGGATTGGGTGAAACCTCAGTTTCTGAAAGCTGACCGAAGGTGTAGTTTTTGCGAAGTTGAGCAATAGAGTCCATTTTTTCAGTATAAAGAGAAGCTATGGCAGAAGACAAGATGGAAGATAGTTTGGATGATCGTCGTTTCGGGGGTGTAGCCCGCTTATACGGTCCAGAGTTGCGTGAACATTTTCGTCATGCCACTGTCGTCGTTGCGGGCTTGGGCGGAGTAGGCTCTTGGGCTGCTGAAGCTTTGGCTCGAACTGCAATTGGACATCTTGTGCTCATCGATTTTGATCATATTGCTGAGAGTAATACCAATCGTCAGCTGCATGCGCTCGAGGGTGAGTATGGCAAGGCAAAAGTGCAGGCTATGACGGATCGCATTCGACAAATTAATCCGGAGGTTACGCTCACTACTCATGATGCATTTTTGGAGCCAGAAAATCTAGATACATTGATTCCGAAAAATGCGATCGTTTTAGATGCTACGGATTCAGTCCAAACTAAAATTGCTCTAGCAGTTTGGGCAAGTAAATATGAACGCGCTCTAGTGATGTGTGGTGCTGCTGGCGGTAAATCTGATCCTACTGCTGTGCGTTGCGATGATCTTTCTCGGACTGAGCAAGATGCTTTACTGGCAAAGGTGCGTCAAGGCCTGAGACAGGACCATGGCTTTTCTAGAAATCTTAAGAAAAAAATTGGTATTCGCGCCATCTATTCCCATGAGCCTCGTGCAGGAGTTGCCAGTGGAGGTCTTGCTTGCTCTGGTTATGGCTCTACCGTGATGGTCACTGCAGCCTGTGGTTTAGCCGCCGCCGCCGAGGTTCTCAACCTCATTGCAGCTCAGCAGGCAATTTCTTAAAAAACATCAATAAATCCTAAGGGGAATCCCTGTAGGAAATTACGCATTCTGATGTCATCCCTCTTTTGTAAAAAGTTATTTGAGCCTGTATCCATCAAGCCAGTTCTTTTTTTGTGCATCATATTTATTTGTTTAAGCACTTTAGTCATTTTTATCCCCTAGTTTAGAAGCGCAGTCCTCCCTAGACTTTGCCTCGTTGGTGATTTACCAACGACAAATCGAAAGGAGGTCTCTTTTGCAGACTGAACAAACTGGTTTACAGCGCCACCTCAAAGTCCGGCACATTCGCCTCATGGCCTTGGGATCCACTATCGGCGTTGGATTATTTCTAGGCTCGGCAAGCGCGATCCAAATCGCAGGACCTTCAATTTTGCTCGGATATCTACTTGCCGGCATCGTTGCCTTTATTGTGCTTCGTACTTTGGGAGAGATGGCTGTTCATGAGCCGGTAGCGGGCTCATTTGCAGCCTATGCTAATACCTATGTTGGCCCGCTTGCAGGTTATATGGTGGGCTGGGGTTATTGGACCTATTGGGTCGTTGTCGGAATAGCCGAAGTGACTGCAGTTGGAATTTATATGGGCATTTGGTTTCCTGAAACGCCCCAGTGGATCTGGGCGCTATCTTCCATCCTGATTATCTTCCATTTTGATGATGGGTTTAATCAATCTGATTGCTGTCAAAGTATTTGGAGAATTTGAGTTTTGGTTTGCTTTAATCAAAGTGGTCGCTATTGTTGCCATGATCGCACTGGGTGGCTCCGTCATCTTCCTTGGATTTACGAATGACTGGAATCCAATTGGCCTTAGCAACCTATGGCAGCACGGAGGTTTCTTTCCAAACGGTATTAGCGGCATGCTCCTCTCATTGCAGATGGTCTTGTTTGCCTATGTTGGTATTGAGATGATCGGTTTATCTGCTGGTGAAGCTGAGAACCCGCGCAAAACTATTCCGATGGCGATTGATTCACTAGCATGGCGCATCTTGATTTTTTATATGGGCGCTATTCTCGTTATCTTGGCGATCTTTCCTTGGAACGAAGTTGGACAGCAGGGAAGCCCATTCGTAGTGATGTTTGAACGCATTGGTTTACGTCAGGCTGCCGGCATCATTAACTTTGTGGTCATTACTGCAGCTTTGTCATCTTGTAATGCCGGCATCTTTAGTGGCGGTCGACTCCTGTATGCGCTTTCGGTGAATGGCTATGCACCCTCGCCATTCGCAAAGCTGTCTAAGTATGGCGTTCCACATCTAGCGGTAATGGCTACTGTAGTGGTTTGTATGACAGGAGTGGTACTCAACTACTTTGTTCCAGACAAGGCATTCCAATACATCATGGCTGCAGTAACCTTTATTGGATTGATGGTTTGGATTGCCATCTTGATCACACAAATTCAATTTCGTCGTTCACTTACTCAAGCCCAGGTTGCCGAGTTGGCATATCGCACACCTTGGTGGCCCTATTCCTCGTGGTTTGCATTGGCATTTATTACCTTAGTGGTGGTGTTGATGGCTTTTCATGAGGATGCACAGATTGCTTTGATATTGGGTCCGTGCTTATTAAGTGTGTATCTCATCATGTTTTATATCGTTGGCTTGCATCGCAAAACAAAATTGAGTCGTGAATTCAAATAAGGAGACATAAATGATTGTTGGCGTACCTCAAGAAGTAAAAAATAATGAATTTCGTGTTGGCTTAACCCCTGGCAATGTGAGGGGTTTATGCAAGCAGGGTCACTCTGTTTTAGTGCAGCGTGGTGCAGGGGAGCAAATTGGCTTGAGCGATGAGTCTTATCGCTTGGCTGGCGCCACTTTAATTAATAGTGCTGCGGAAGTTTTTGCTAAAGCAGAAATGGTCGTCAAGGTAAAGGAGCCTCAGCCACAAGAATGCGCTATGTTGCGTGAAGATCAAATTCTTTTCACCTACTTGCATTTGGCGCCAGATCCACAGCAGACAAAAGCATTGATTGCCTCAGGTGCAACATGTATTGCTTATGAGACTGTAACTTCATGCACTGGCTCTTTGCCTCTCTTGGCGCCCATGAGTGAAGTCGCAGGTAGGATGTCAATCCAGGCTGCTGCTACGCATCTTGAGAAATCACATGGTGGGCTCGGAATACTCATGGCGGGTGTGCCAGGAGTGGCGCCGGCAAAGGTAGTGATATTGGGTGCTGGTGTCGTAGGTCGCAATGCCCTACAAATGGCAGTTGGCATGGGTGCTGATGTTTGCATCTTTGATCGTAATATTGACTGCTTGAGGCAAATTGATATGTTGTACGGCAACCGTGTGAGAACCTTTTATGCCGACCCACTTTTAGTAGAGATGGAGGTGTGTGAAGCAGATGTGGTGATTGGTGCAGTATTGTTGCCCGGTGCCGCAGCCCCAAAGTTAGTAAGTAGAGAGATGGTTCGAAAAATGAAGTCGGGTGCGGTAGTAGTTGATGTGGCAATTGATCAAGGTGGTTGTTTTGAAACCTCTAAACCAACCACACATGCAGATCCTACCTTTATCGTTGATGAGGT
>Ga0209191_1002638_pt1 | contig 11013 bp, 17 predicted proteins | sample S_130626_EF_Meta_FD_187320 | JGI IMG/M metagenome (GOLD analysis project Ga0209191, IMG submission 187320) | Freshwater microbial communities from Lake Simoncouche, Canada to study carbon cycling - S_130626_EF_MetaG (SPAdes) (version 2) | ecosystem: Environmental > Aquatic > Freshwater > Lake ... | reverse complement strand
GCGCGTATGATGGTGGCGTGCAGTTTGCCGTTGGTTCCGGCTCACCTAATGCCAGCATTGTGCGGCAAACGCGGCGTTATTTCCGGTATCAGTCCGGCAAGGCGCTTCAGATGAGCACCGGCTCAATTTTGAAGAATGCTTTGTATGTGGATAGCCTTACGGCTTCCGGTACAACCGTCACGGTCAACACAAGGTTCCCGCACGGCCTTACGCCTGGCTGCTATATCAAGATCACTGGCGCTACGCAGGCTGAATATAACGGCACTTGGTTGGTAGCCACGGCTGCTACATCGTCGCTAACGGTAGTGGTGAACACGGCGCCTACCGTGACGACCGCCACTGGATTTCCTATTTTTGTTTCCGCGTTTTCTTGGTACGGCATTAACAACCGTATTGGCGTGTTTGATGCTCAAAACGGTGTGTATTTTGACTTTGATGGTCAGACCCTGTATGCGGTCAAGCGCCTTAGCACCAACCAGATTAGTGGGTCCGTAGCGGTCACTAGCGCATCCAATTCAGTGGTTGGCACCAGCACGTTGTTTAGCCAACAGCTTGCGCCCGGCGATTATATCGTCATCCGCGGCATGAGCTATCGCGTGCAATCTATCACTAGCGACACGCAGCTTTTCATTCTGCCAGAATATCGCGGTGCCACGTCTTCCAATTGTATTGCCTCCAAGACTACTGAGGTTCGCATTCCGCAATCACAGTGGAACCTTGATAAGTTGGATGGCACTGGCCCTAGTGGCTACGTCATTGACCTAACCAAGATGCAAATGTGGTACATTGACTACTCTTGGTACGGTGCGGGCTTTGTCCGTTGGGGTGTTCGCACCTCGCTGGGCCAGATTTTCTACTGCCACAAGTTGGCAAACAACAACATCAACACGGAAGCGTGGATGCGAAGCGGTAACCTGCCGGCGCACTACGAATCGGTGGCTTTGCAGCCCATTACCACGCTGACGGCTAACGTGGCGGCAAGCGACACGACTATTAAGGTGTCTAGCACTACAGGTTTCCCGCCTTCTGGCGCGGCGCGCGTGACCGCGGCGGGCAATGCCGGCGGTGTTGAGATGGTTACCTATACCGGGCTGACCAGCACAAGCCTGACGGGTCTTACGCGGGCTGCTACGGGCGGTAACGCGGCGGCACAGACCTTTACCTACTCGGCTACGGCGCCGGTGGCGGTAGAGTTGGCTAATACGGCTACGTCGCTGCCTAGCGCCTATCCTGCGGCTGGTTCTATGTCGCATTGGGGCACATCTGTTGTTATGGATGGCGGCTTCCAGAACGATCTTTTGTTCCAGTTCACGGCGGGCATGACTTCGCAGCTTAACGTAGGTGGTAGTGCTACCAACGCGCTTATTTCGCTGCGTATTAGCCCTAGCGTTGACACGGGCTTCGCTGGCTTGTTGGGTGCTAAGGAAGTTGTCAACCGGATGCAGCTTAAGCTGTCTGCTATTCGCATTTTGTCGGCGGGTATATTCCGCGTGTCAGCGTTTTTGAATGGCTTCCCGGCTTCGGGCACGTTTGCCTCGTTGGGTGGTTCTTCGCTGTCACAGATTGCTTATCACGCTGCGGCTACGACCTTTACCGGCGGCGAGGCAATTTTCACTTTTTATACCAACAACTCGGGTGGTGCGACGAACCTGACGTTGACGGAAGAGGACCTTACGCTTGTGCGCGATTTGGGTAATTCCATTTTGGGCGGCGGCACCAGCAACACGGTGCCTACCTCTCAGTCTGGCCTGTATCCTGATGGGCCTGACGTGCTTACGCTTGTGGCTACAAACCTGACGGCTACCGCTGCTAACATCACGGCGTTGCTGTCTTGGACGGAGGCTCAAGCATAAACCATGGCAAATAACATCCCCTTCCAAGAGATGGGCAAGTCCGTCAGGATCAATGTTAGCACCACGGCGAACACGGTGGCGGTGGTTGCTGATTCGCCTTGCAGCCAGTTGCGCATTCACAACGGTACGGCTGCGGAGGTGTTCATTCGCTGTGGAACCTCTTCCACCTCGGATGCAGCCATTCCGGTGGCCGGCACGCCTGGCTATGGTGTGGTGTTACACAATAACCTAACCCTCATTATAACGGCGCCGCGTGTACCGGGTAATGCTACTCCTGTGTTCTATGTGTCTGCCATTGCGGCCACTGGAACAGGAATTGTGTATGTAACTCCCGGAGAGGGCTTCTAATGGCCGGAGATAGCCTTAGCGTAGGGCGCGGGGAGAAGCTCTCAGCCAGCCGTGGGGCGGGTCTCACGGCTAAGGGCAGGGCTAAGTACAACAGGGCCACCGGCAGCCGTCTCAAGGCCCCTGCGCCTAGCCCTAAGAACAAGCGTGAGAAGGGGCGTAAGGCTTCCTTCTGTGCGCGCATGAAGGGGGTGGTTAGGAAGTCTAAGGGTCCTGCCACCAGGGCTAGGGCTTCTTTGAGAAGGTGGAAATGCCGGTGAAACCGGGTCTGTATTCAAATATTCACGCAAAAAGGCGAAGGATTGCGCAAGGTAGTGGCGAGCGCATGAGGAAGCCCGGAAGCAAGGGTGCTCCTACTGCGAAGGCATTTCGCAAGAGCAAGCGCACCGCAAGGCGATAGCGCGCAACAGGGGTTTGGACCATGGCGCAAAAAGCGTACCAATGGGAAGATATTGAACCTCTGTATAATGCGGTTGCTATCCACGGTGATGTGAGTAAGGCAGCGCGAGCTTTTATACCGCCCATGCCGGGCAAAACAGCGACAAATCAATATGATGCGGCGATTACTAGGTTTGGCAAACCTGACGTTCGCAAAATGCACAAGCAAGCGATTGCTTACGATCCTGAAAACCCGCCCGAGTGCGAACTTACTGAGCGCATAACGCATCCTAACGCGGTTGTGGTGGCTTTTAGTGATGCGCATTGGACTGGATTGCACCAGCCGCGCAGCTTGGCCCATGAGGCGCTCCTGAAAGTGATACCGCTGGTCAAGCCTGACATTTTGCTAAGCGTTGGTGATTTGCTGGATATGGGCGAGCCTAGCCGGCACGATCCGCTGGGCTGGCATAAGCGAATCAAAGTGCGGGATGAGATAGACGCTGCCAAGAAGCACTTGGATGACATCATGGGTCTGGCGCCGCGGGCTGCCAGGTGGTGGGTGCGGGGCAACCATGATGACAGGTTTGACAAGTATCTCGCATTGAACGCCGCAATGTTTGAGGGTGTGGATGGCTTTGATTTTGCAGGTCAATTCTCTGATTGGCGCATGTGCCATCGGCTAGATTTGAATGATGTGGTGGTGATGCACAGGTTTCACAGCGGCATCCACGCCGGGTGGAATAACGCTCTAAAGGCTGGCGTGTCTTTTATAAGCGGGGATACGCACAGCCTAGAGGTCAAGCCCATGGTGGACATGAAGGGGCGGCGCTACGGCGTGCAGACTGGCATGTTGGCTGACGCTAACTGGCCTTGCTTCACCTACATGCAGGGCAACACCCGGTTGTGGAATCCTGGCTTTGCCGTGTTGACCTTTAGGAATGGGGTGATGATGCCGCCAGAGCTATGCGAGGTTGTTAATGGGGTGGCTTGGTTCCGTGGTCAGGACGTGGCCGGTAAACCGCGTGTGAGGGTGCAAGCGGGCCGATCAGCGTGAAGGTGCCTACCATAGACCCTGATGATGCGCGTCTCGCACAGCACGCTAGGGACGCATTGGAAGAGGTGTTGGCGCGTGACCCAGTGTGCATCTTGATCGTGTATGAGACACACAAGCAATTTGGATATGCGAGCATACCGGCATCTGCGGCCATGGTGCATGGTTTGTATATGCATTTGGGTGGACTGCTCATGCCGCCGGGGGAATGAAAAACCTCCCCCCGCCACAAGAAAAATCGGGTTTCCAGATTACAGTTTCCTAATGCCCCACTGATAGCCTGCCAGCACCACTTCAAGCTGTTCGCGGTAGCAAGCAATGAAGGCGTCCACGGCCATCTTGGGCGTGTGTGTGGGAGGCTGGTTGAAGCCCCACAGGTAGTCATCAAAAACCATTATGCCGCCATTTTTAAGCATGGGCCAGGCCATACAGGCATCCGCCAGCACGTCAGGGGCTTGATGGCTGCCGTCAATGTAAATGAAATTATAGGTGTGCCAGCGAGAGTAAGGGAAATCACGCAGAGAGCCAACGTGCATGATTATTTTATCTAAGCCGTAAGTATTGACGGCGAAGCGGTTCCTAACCGCCTTAAAATCTATCCCCGAGTGTTCTTCGCTGCCCTCAAACGTGTCAACCACGTCAATGTAAGCATCTGCAACTTCATCTAAGCGATCGTGGAACCACAAGGTGGACCTGCCCTCAAACGCGCCAATTTCAAGGAAATGTTGCTTTTCCGGCAGCAGCGACATCACGTGCTCTAGGCCGGGGATGTTGTGGCTGAACCAGTCTTGGGTAAACTCAGGCATGTGGCTTCTCCTGCAAAAGACGGCCCTCAAACTCGTAGGTGCCGATATGAGACAATTGCACCCAAGGTGCGACAAAGACTTTCCCGCCGGCACGCCGCCAGGTCTGGCAGAAGTGGTAATCCTCGCTCAGCAGCCGGTCACTCTCGGGACAGATCGTGACATCGAAGAAAGCGTGGATGGGTTCTGGCTGTAGAATGCCTGACAGGTCCAGAACGTCATTCATGTAGCTGTCGGTGATGGGTTCCAGAACCTCAAACACACGGCGCTTGATGAGCATGCAGCCGGTGCCGGCGTTCAGCACTTCTAAGGGCTGGTTGCTGGGGGTGGTGGCGCTGTTAGCCCCATCTAGCAGGTTCACCACGAAGCTGCCCGTGTGATACTTTAGCTGCTCATGCGAAACTCCGCGGTTGACGGCTTCAGCCACGCTCCACCAGTTGATTTCCTTCTTGGGATAGATGCCCGCGAGAATGTCTAGGTCGGCTTCCACCATGGCGATAATGTGCTGCGGATCGAATTTGATGTCCGCGTCGATGAACATCAGGTGGGTGCAGTCTGTCTTCAGGAATGCCTTGGTGAGCGCGTTGCGGGCGCGCTGGATTAGGCTTTCGTTGAATTGCAGGGTCGACATGAAATCCCAGCCGCGCATTTTGACGGCGTTGGACAGCCCCATCATGGATTGCTGATACCAGCCCATGCACATTCCGCCGTACATAGGCGTGGCGACCATAAGTTTAACGTGATCCATTAATTCCAATCCTCTCTGTCTTTGCACCGCGCGCAGATGCGGTTGCGTCTTGGGTCATAGCTGTCAAATGCCTTTTGGCACTTTAGGCACTTCACGCGGCTGGTGTTGGGTTGTTCCTTCACCACGCGAGGCTGTCTAGGCGGCAGGGGGGGCGCATCGCCTTTCTTGCGCGGGCTTTCTCCACCGCGCCATAGCCTGCCCACTTTGTCCTTCACGCTGGCGTAATTGCGATCTAGCTTTTCGGCTATTTGGCGGACGGTGCAGCCTTCACGCAGTAGGTCAAAGAGGCGCTTGTCTTCCTCGGGCGTCCAGCGGATGCCGCCGGGGTTGGTGCCGCCGATAACCTCGGGAGACCATCGAACGCGCTGCCTGACAGGCGCGGCTTCTTTTGGGCGTGGGCCGGGCCAGGTTCTGGGCAGCACATGGGAGCATATGCGGCGCGCGGTAATGGGCGAACAGCGAAACTCTTGTGCTAGTTCTTTGAGCGTTGCGCCTTCCCGCCGTTTTTGGCGAATCGTGTCACGTTCCTCTGGCGTGATAGGCTCACGTTGCCTTGGCTTCATTCTTTTGTTTCCTTTCCAAGCATTGGGATAAAATCATCTAGGCGCAGGATGACAACGGCTTCGCGTCTGTCGCCCCTTGCCACCACAACCGGGATTTGCCCCGGCCTGGCGGCGCGTGTGCATTGGTCTAGCCAGTCATACACGGCGATGCTGGCCCGGCGCTTGCACTCGATCATGTACGCGCCAAGGTCGATGTCACCACCGCCATCGCGCGTCTGGTCCAGATTGCGCGCAGCGTCTATGCCGGCGTCCTTTAGCGCGTTCACCACGTCCCGCTCAAAGGTTGCGCCCTTGGTTCGCTGCGCCTTGCCCATTACCTAAACTCGGGAGCAAAAGGGACGTCATCGTCAAACCGGGTGCTGCCGCCTGGCCGATAAGTGTTCTCCCGCTCCTTCACCTTGTCAGGGTCGGGCTTCCAATCGGGGTCCGGCTTCCAGCTATCAATGCTGAGACTGACCATCGGCCCGCGGCGGCTGGTTTTCTGCCATCCCGCCAGTTTGACCTTTTCGCCGGCCTTGTAGTCCCGATCCAGAATGAGGTCGCCCTTATAGTCAGGGCCTTTCTCGCTTTTCTTCTCGGTGGAAAAGATAGCGCCCTTGCCGGGCTTGTCGGCGTATGTGCTGCTCATTCTGCGGGTTCCTCTTGGGTTTCAGGTTCCATCCACCAAGCGTTAACTTCCTTGAACGCGCGCAGCTTTTCCAGCTTCTCATCCTCGGGGATGCGAGCATTCGCCGCGATGCTGTCCACCACCTTGTAATAGGCCTGGTAGGCTTCCGCCTCGGTTTCAAACGAAGCGTAGATCGTGCCGTCGGGCTTGAATAGGTGAACGGTCAATTCGCTCTCCGGTTCAGGCTCTGGCTCTGGCGGAATGTCCACAATACGGCCCTTAGCCGGCGTGAAGTCCTGCACCTCCTCGGGCGTGTAAACCCCTGCCACACAGGCCGGGAACACGGTGCGGATGCCCTCAGAGATGCAGCGGGCGCGAAGCATGGCGCGCGGGTAGTTGCGCCAATTCTCCTTCTTGGTGAAGCCTAGCCGGTGGGCCATTTCCATGGTCCAACTGATGCTCACGTCGCCGCCTTGCGGATGGCTGAACACGCCGGTCACCACATCATCCGTGTATGAAGTCCAGTTCACCTTGCCGCCGCTGGTTTGGAAGCGGGCCAACATGGCGTCAGACTTGAGAGCGGGACGCCCTTGGATCACATGATAATCCCGCATGGCGATGGCCGGGTGCATATCCTCGGCTTGGCACAGCAACATGATAGCCATAGCCTCGGCCTCATTCTTGAAGCCAAACATTTTGGAATCCGCGGCCACCTTCGCCATCTTTTGGATGTCCGCCATGGGAACAATGTTAGACATCGCTGACTACCTCCCCAAGCGTGCGGTTGCACTTGACCAACTCGCCGGCCATGCCAGCGCGCAGCACATGCAAGAGGTTCAGGCGATTGGTCTTGCCCATGTGCGGCAGGGCCATAATGTCTCTTTCCGTCATGTCCAGCACATCCTGCCAGGTCATTGACGGGTCATGGCCCATCAGCACGGTCTTGACGCGCTTAGGGATGTCCGTATCCGCCACACGCCATTCTTTCCAATCAATCATTCTGCTTTCTCCTTCAGCAAGAAACGCCGGCTTCCCGGCTGCTCAACTACGAATGATTCGTAGATGTCTGGGTATGCGTTCGCAAACAGGTTCGCACTGAAACGCTTGGAAGGCTTCGCGCTTTTCCATGTGGCAATGGTGCGCCCGTCCAGCGTCTGGATTTCTTCGTTGTCGCCCATTGCACGCTGTATGGCCGTCTGTAGGCGGTCTTCCTCGGCCTCAAAGGCTTTGATGCTGGCCTTGATGCCTGCCAAGCGCTTGGCGGCCTGCTCAAGCTCTAGAGAGGCTGTGGCGATGCCCTCGGTGCTGGCCGGGTAAGCCGCTTTGCACTGGCTGACGGTTTCCGGGTCAGGCAGGGTTCCAGCCTCCACCAGCGCCCAGAGCTTCGCCATCTGCGCTATCTGGCCTTCCTTCTCATCCTCAGAGAAATCCAGCCGGAAGGTGCGAAACCGCTGCCCACCAAACAAGATGCACAGATAGACGGTAGACACGCCAAAACAGGCCGCTTCGTGGCAGCATTGCGCCCAGTCGGAATTGGGCACCCGGACAGGTTCGCCAGGCTCAGAATATTGGTGGATATGCAAGGCGTTGTAGTTCTTGCACTCCACCAAAAACGAATTGTCCTGCGACATGAAGTCGCCGTGAGACTTCAGCCACGGGTGCTTGGGATGGGTAGCCACGCTATCGCCAAGAGCCTTCAACTGGCCCAATTCCTCGCTGGCAAAGGCGCCGATGGTGGCTTCCATCCTCAGACCCATCTGCACCACCTCCAACTCGCTCAGATCGGGGCGCTCAGCCTTGCCAATCTTCTCGGCCACCACCTCAAAGGCTTTTCCGCTGACAGCCCGGCGGCTATCGGTGCTCCACCAGGCGGTGCGGCGCTCGTCTGCGCTAAAACCGCTCATATCACCACCTCCACGAGCTTACGGCTGCCTGCAAAATACTTGTTAATGGCCGTAGCCAAAGCCGGAAGCATCACGGTTGGGAGATAAACCGCATCGCGGATCAATTCAGCGTCGTCATTCTCCATCACAATCTGGATATGTGCGCTGTCGTGGTCGATGTCTAAATAGACGGTCCAAAGATCGTCTGAATCGGTATGCTTCCCGAAGAAAACCTCTTCCATTTGCGCGTCCCTTTCCTGTTATGGCGCGACACACACTTTAGGTGGGGTTTTTGTGAGGTCAAGCGGAAAAATGCGATAGGGCAAAAAAAAGCCCCAGCGGTTAGGCCAGGGCTGAGTGGATAGCTTGGGAAAGGAACACAATGACATCGCTGCCGCCACCATTATCGCTAGCGTAACCCCCTATTGCAACCCCTATCGGAATGCCCTACGCATACGAAGCGCACAATGCGCACAACGTATAAGGAGTACACAATGCCCAGTTTAACCCTAGCTATCCGCGTGCCTAGCCAGGTGCTTGAGCAGATTGACCTGATATGCGCGCGCACGGAACACACCCGATCGTATGTCGGCAGGCGGCTCGTTGAAGAGGGCTTGAAGGCTGAGTTGTTCGGGTCCGCGGTCAAGCCTAAGCGGGCCGTCCAGAGGGCTGCCAAGCCGGTTGAAACGCTTGAGATACCGTCCTGCATTCCGGTCGATGCCTGGATTGAGTGGGACATGTACCGGAAGGCTAAGAGCGGCGCGGCTTGGACCCTGCACGCTAAGAAGCTGTCCGCGGCGCGGTTGGAAACCTTTTGGGAGAATGGCGCCGATCCGCGCGCGGTGATCCGGCAGAGCATCGAAAACGGATGGAGCGGCCTGTTCGCTCCCAAAGAGGTGGCCGTGGGCCACAGGGAAGACTTGGCCCGCCGCGTGCAGCCCATTGTTGAAGGCAGCGCGGAGGAGATGTTTTGATGCGCACGGTGATGGTTGATCGGGCAGAGAAGATTAAGCCGTTGCTCGAACAGGGCTATACGGTCATGGATGCTGGCCGGCAGCTCGGCCTTAGCCGCACCCAAGTGCAGGACGTGGCGCGGCGCTACAAGCTGCGGGCTTTGCAGGGTGCTGTCGCGGAAGCTAAGGCTGAAGCGGGCGCTAAGGGCAACCAGGTGCGCTGGGGATGATACACTTCCATGGAACCCCAATCACGCCCGTGCCGGCGCTGTATGAGTGCGCTGGGCGACATTTCTGCGTTAGCCACGCCCATCCGGCTGATGTGCGCCGTGTGCATGACATTGGGCAATCGGTCATGCTGGACAACGGCGCGTTTAGCGCGTGGAAATCCGGTAAGCCCACAAATTGGCCCGCATACTACGCCTGGTGCGACCAATGGCTTGATTATCCGACGACGTGGGCCGTGATCCCGGATGAAATTGATGCAGGCTCGCAGGCTCAAGATGGTCTTATCCGGCAATGGCCGCATGGGCAGAAAGGCGCTCCCGTGTGGCACATGGATGAGCCTATGGATCGGCTGTTGCGGCTGGTCGATGAACGGCCTCGCGTTTGTATCGGCAGCACCGACGAATATGCGGTGGTGCTTTCGGACAAATGGCAAGAGCGGATGGATGATGCGTTCAACGAGCTGGCCGTCAGGCATCGCAGAATGCCCAATCTGCACATGCTGCGCAGAATGCAACTGAGCGGGCACCGCTGGCCGTTTGCCAGTGTGGATAGCACTGACGTGGCGCGCAACCACAACAGGCCGCAGAACACGCCGGGGGCCATGGTGGCTTATTGGGATAGCCAGCAATGCCCGGGCCGCTGGAAAACAACCGTTAAACAATTGGAGATGCTGTAATGTGGACATTGGCAGGCGTGTTTGTCGCCGGCTGCATCGGCGCGCTCATTGGCGGGCTGATTGTGGTTGCCGGATCGTGGCGCGAAATGATGGAGCAATGGGACAATGAGTGATTTGGTTGTGCGGCGTATGCCGCAGCTATCGCAGCCTCTAAGCCTGGCCGTGGCCGATGAGCAGCGGCGCGAGGCTGACAGCATGCCCGGGGGATTCGCACCGCCCGCGCTGGCACCTAGTTTGATAGCGGAGGCTGAACGGGCAGCAAAACAAGCTAGGGGCGCTCTACAGCCGCCCACAGGGGCTTTCATTCTGTCTTGGGTGGCACCTATCCACGCGGGGTTTAGCAACCCTCCCAGCGCCCGCGAGAGTGCCGTGTGGGCCACCGCGGTATCGAAGGCATGCGCGAGGGTTCCGGCACAGGCTTTTACCGAGGATGCTTTGCTTGACCTGGCGCGCGCGAGCAAATTTTGGCCGTCCGCAAGCGAGGTGCTGGCCGTTGTGCAGCCAGAGGCTAACCGGCTGTTTAGCAAGGTGTTGGCGATGGAGCGGATCGCGCGGCGCAAGCCCCCGGAGGCTCCCAAAAAGGTAAGTTTCACTGACCTATCCCCTGAACAAAAGGCGATTGATGACGCGAAGACGCGCGAGATGGTGGACAGGATGAAAGCCGCCATCGCAGAGCGGGAACACCGCAGCAGGCCAGAGCGGGCGGATAGGGCGGCGCCGGTATCGCTGGGCGCTCTCATGGCGGGCTACCAGCGCGTGATCGACAGCGGCAGCAGCTATGCCGAGGCGGCGCGTATCAGATTGCAGAAACTTCAGCAGGACGGCTAAACCTGGCACGGTTCTTGCATGGGGGTTTTTCTGGTCATTCAGGGAAGCCCCTTTTGCATGCCCACGACTGGCACGATTCTTGCAATCTTATATACAC
>Ga0209191_1002634_pt1 | contig 11027 bp, 20 predicted proteins | sample S_130626_EF_Meta_FD_187320 | JGI IMG/M metagenome (GOLD analysis project Ga0209191, IMG submission 187320) | Freshwater microbial communities from Lake Simoncouche, Canada to study carbon cycling - S_130626_EF_MetaG (SPAdes) (version 2) | ecosystem: Environmental > Aquatic > Freshwater > Lake ... | reverse complement strand
GCAGATCACACTATTGTCTTCTATGTCTGTAATGCACAATTGCGCTACTTCTTTGCCAAATGAGACTACACCGCACAAACCTACTTTGTAAAAGATTTGGTTGATTGTTGGCAGAAAGTCACCAAGCTCAAAATAAGAATATCCCGCAAACTTGTTATGGCCTGACTTCTTGAGTGGCGCTTGTTGCAAAAGAATCCTTGCTTCCATTAACTTTTTATGTACTAAACCCATCATTAACTCCTTTGATTTTCGTCTAACTCTTGTTGAATAATCTCTTTTTGTTGTTCAGGATATAAATCCTTGAACTGGATAAAGTCTGCCTCTTGGCAACAACTTATTTTGTTTCCCATTATGTTTAAACAGTATGGGCAGTAGTGGATGTCTGAGAACTCTTCCACATAGGTTTGAAATAGTGTTTTCATGTAAGACTATCGAAAGCCATTTCCCAGAGAACATCATCTGCCAGAATAGTGAGTTGGTCTAACTCATCGTCTGTCAGAGGTGATCCATCTTCAAAGCAACCATTTGAAAAGTAAGCATCAGAAAAGTCTGGATAATCTGAGCTAACTACTCCATCTACTTCTAGGTCAATGACCTTTTTTCCATTAAGAATTGGCATATTTACTCCTGTTAAACGTGGGTTACTGTTTGCCCACACCACTAATGTGCCACATAGATTCCTGAATTTACATAGGGGTTTTCCCTACTATTTTTATCTTTTTTATCATGCTAGGCTATGGGTATGAACATCGAACAAATTGAACAAACGTGTGCTGAAACATTGCTTGATTACGCAATCACAATGGCTACAGCTTATGTAACCGAACCAGAGGACTTCAATGCGGCAGTAGTAGCTTTGCTTTGTAGGACTCTAGAAAACCACCTTAACAGGCCAATTAACATTCAGGAACTTTACCAATGACACAACAAGCAATCGTTCGAGCTTTACAAAATGGCTCTTTTACCTCTCAAGAAATGGAGAATTTGACAGGCATCCCAAGAACTTCTATCGTGGCTGCTTGCAAGAAGATGCTTTGTAAGAAGGAAATTACGTCCGAAAAGGTTAAAGTCGGGCGATCTTGGGTCAATAAATACACCTTGGAAGATCGGTTGATTATGGCTAAAAAGCCTGAGAAGATTGAAGAGCCACGTTGCTTGCTAAACCCATTTGATATCAGGAATGCCAAGGGTATTTTCACCAAGGCTGAGTATGCTGTGATGAATGCCCAGGCTCGCAGATTGTTTGGCAACAAAGGTTTTGCAAACGATATTACCAATAATCAGTTTATTTGAGTTTACAAAGTAGAATTAGTTTGATATTATGGAATCCAGCTAGGTCGGGAGTTGCTACCCAACCGAAAAGAGTTAACCCTTCTCCTGCTGGCAATTCCTTCAAAGGGTGGTTAAAAAGCGGAATATATGCACTACTACCAGTTTCACATTGGTGACTACAAAAGTCACACCCACCACCTTTCTTTGTTGGAAGATTTGGCTTACAGGCGTTTGCTAGACTTCTACTTTTTGCATGAGAAACCAATAAAACACAGGGATGTTGCTCGTCAGATCGGTATGCGTGAGCATGAAGAAGACGTAATGACTGTCCTCAATGAGTTCTTCATTTCAACAGAGCATGGCTTTGTTTCTCCTCGTGCAGACAAGGAAATCAAGCAATACAAGGAGTTTGCTGAGGCGGGTAAACGTGGGGCGGCTAAGAGGTGGGGAACACCCCCCAATGGGGAGGCTATTAGCCCCCCTAATGCTACCCCAATAGCAACCAATAACCATAAACCAATAACCAATAACCAAATAAAAGAAAGCGCAACTATCGTTGCTTGTCCTTCAGATGTTTCTCAGCAAGTTTGGGATGATTGGGTTACTTTGCGTAAGTCTAAGAAAGCCCCGATTACTAAAACAGTTCTTGACGGGGCAATAGTTGAAGCCAAAAAACTAGGCTGGACACTTGAGCAGTTTTTGATTGAATGGTGCAATCGTAGCAGCCAAGGTTTAAAAGCAGAGTGGATTGTTAAACCAAACCCTGCCGACAAAGTAAGGCTCACTGTTCCGCCATCAAATGAGCCTGACCCTGCTTTGCTGAAGATTGCAGAAGACGCAAAAAAAGCCGCACCTATTCCGCTAGAAGTGTTGGCTAAGATGGCTCAAATAAGGGGAAGAGCATGAAAGTAGAAATTGGAAATGCAACGCTTTATCTTGGCGACTGTTTAGAAGTTTTACCATTGATTGACAAAGTTGATGCAGTAATTACTGACCCTCCTTATGGAATAAATGCAGAAAGTGCAGGTGGTCGTGGAATGTCAGGATGGAATAATTTTGAAAAACTGCATTGGGATAAAGTTAGGCCAGAAAAAGCTACTTTTGATTTATTTTTGCAAAAAGGAAAAATAGTAGTTGTTTGGGGTGGAAACTATTTTACAGATTGGCTTCCTCCGTCAATGGGTTGGCTTTCGTGGGATAAGTGCCAAGATGGTTTTTCATTGGCAGATTTTGAGTTAGCCTGGACTAATCAACATAAAGCAGCACGAAGAATTAATTATTCAAGAGCAATGGCATTAAAAGATGTAAAAGAACACCCAACTCAGAAACCAATAGCAGTTATGAAGTGGTGCATTGAACAATGTAAGCCATCACCAAAAATAATTCTTGATCCTTTTATGGGTAGTGGAACAACTGGTATTGCTGCATTGCAAATGGGAAGGCAGTTTATTGGAATTGAGCGTGAGCAAAAGTATTTCGATATTGCTTGCAAGCGCATAGAACAAGCAATTGCACAAACTCAACTGTTTGCACATGAGCAACCTAAACAAACTCAAGAGGCTATGTTTTGAATTACTTTGAAGCCATGAGACTGCTAGACAGGGTAAAAGAGGGCGTACCATTTCCGATACATCTGATAAATCAAGCATTGGAGTTAACTGGTGACTTGGAGTAGAAGAAGCATACAAGGCGATAGAGTAATCCTAGAGCAAGCAGAAGCAAGAGAGCTATATCGGAATTGGGAGTGGGGAAAGAATCGTGACCTCATCAGGGCGAGATTAGAACGAGCCGAAAGAATCTATGGCACTGGTGCTAGAGATCGAATCCGAGCTTATATGGCACAAATGAGAGAAGGAACACTTTTATGAGATATGCCGCTAGGGTAGACGCAAACCAAGACCAAATAGTTAGTGCCTTGCGATCTGCGGGTGCTTACGTTTGGATTATTGGTCTGCCAGTTGACCTATTGGTAGGGTATAAAAACCATACCTTTTTGGTAGAGATCAAAACAGACAATAAAAAGAAGTTTACCAAGCTACAAACAGACTTTTTCGAGAATTGGTCTGGCGGTACATTGGCAAGGATTGACAACCCTGAAGCCGCTTTACGAATGATTCAGACATTAGGGTAAATCCCTATGGTATTACGCAAACAAATAGGTAAGATTTAATTTTTAACAGGAGTGATCACATGGAAAAGACATACGAATTTGACACAACAACGGGTGCGGGTAGCGAGATAGTAACCATCGTTTACCGATATGATCATGACGGGGAAACCAGTTACAACGAGAATATCGAGGAAATCTGGTTTGAAGGTCGCAACGTCACAGGGCTTTTATCTGATGAGCAATTCAAAGAATTAGAAATCGAGGCCGCCATGCGTTTTCAGCACCATAAAGAAAACAATGGTCAAACAGCGGACTATGAGCCATGAACGAACCCACCAAAGCAATTCAGTACTTAATCGATACCGCCCCTTTGTATGCAAAAGCAAAAGCGGATCGGATGTATTTGGAAGAATTCAGAAAATCCCGCAAAGCCCAACTTATGAGTCAAGCGGGAACAGAGGTTTTAGGCAAACAAGAGGTTTACGCCTATGCACACGAAGATTATGGGGTTATCTTGAGAGGAATCAGGGAAGCCGTAGAAACCGAGGAAAAGTATCGCTGGCTTATGACCGCAGCACAGGCACGAATAGAGTGCTGGCGTACCGAGCAATATAGTGCCCGAATGGAAATGAAGGCCACCCAGTGAACAACAAACTAAGCGCAAAGCATAGGCTACATATTGGAAAGGTTAAACTATTGCCGTGCTCAGTGTGCGATCAACATGGGCCAAGTGATGCACATCACATAGAGCAAAAACTACAATATTGCGTGATTGCTTTATGCCGTGATTGCCACAATAATTGGCATGGTACAAAGGCCATTTGGCGGGTCAAAAAAATGGATGAACTAGCAGCTCTTGACGTAACCATTCGCAGATTGACGCAGGAAATGCCCCTAGAAGGCGATTCAAGCCCCTTTTAAGCCGTTTTCTAGCATGGGTCAATGGTGAGTATGCTTGAGACGTAAAAAAACCCACCGAAGTGGGCTTAAAATTATCGTTTTGTAAGTATTCGTAAGATTAGGGCAATGCAAGCATATATCATGCTGCTAGCTTTAAATTTTCCTCAATAACTGCCATTGCAGTGCAAACTTCATCCCAAATTTCGTCATGTTGTTCGTCACCTTCTGAAATAAGGTCTTCCCTGTATGCTTCCAAAGCATCCCAAACAATGTCTAATTGTTGTTTCATATCGTGCATTTTTAGCCCCTTAAAAGTTCTGATAAATGAATTTATCGTCAGAAGTTGACCCAATAACTGAAGTGCTATCACATAAATAATCCATTACATGCTGTTTTTGTTTTTCTTCACTTTCACTATTATCAATATCAATAGAATAATTTGATGCAATATCTTTCCAGTGTTCTTCACTGTATTCGCAACATAATGAGATAACGTCTAATTCAATATCTTCGTCATTATCTCTCTCATAAGATTCGATATAATCAAATAATTGTTCTAATCCCTCATGGGAAAAGTTATCAGGGCGAATTGAATTAAAAGCCTGACGGAAATCATCAAAGTGCACAGTTGTTTTCATATTGAACCTTAAAAAATATTGAACCCTTGGGAAATTCCAAGGCCATTGACCCCTATAACAAGGGTCAACAGTCTTAAAATTAAGCGGTTTGAGTGGCTTCTACTGGCTTAACAGAAGGTAAATAGCACCATTCAGGAACTCTAGCATTGCCAGGCGATCTAATCGGCATCATTACCCCGATAAAATCGGTGCTCATGTGATTAAAATCGACAATGCAGCAACTTGTCCCTTGTTGCAAAACATTAGGAATTTGACGTTTTCCATATAGTTCCTCTGACAATTCTACAAAGCGAATCAGTAGATCAGGGTTAAATGATGCGGGTTTTTCATCCTCTGACTTAAAAACTAGGGGAATGATTCGATCAGTATCGGGAAACCTTGCATCATGGGCGGAGAATCGAATGGTAGAGTCACCCTGAATACACTCTACTGATAACCCGTTGACCTCAAAATGCAGCCATTCGTCACCCTGCTTTTTAGTGCCCTTGAGCTTTAAAAGCGCATCAGTAGGCAAAACGACATTTTGCTTAGTGTCTGATCTAATGCCATCGATAAGCAAACGGCCCATAATGTGCCCGTCAGTTGCTTCAATATAAGTACCCCGATTGTCCCTGACAATATTTAAACCTTGCAAGTAATAGCGAATGTCCTTTTTTGCGGACAAGTGAAGCATTGCACGAATGTGCTTACGTTGAATAGAAAATTTCATGGTATAGCCTATTAAAAAAGTTAATGAAACCCTAGTAAAACACTAGGCCATTAGCCCCTAGATCAAGGGCTAACAGTCTAAGGTTTAATTGCCTGCTATCAGTTTACCCGTACGGCCCTTCGTGAAAGGGTGATTGAAAATATCGCTAGGGGTGAAAGTAGAAGGGAATAAGATCACTTCGTGAAACGGGTAAAAAGTAGGGTTATCGTTTTCAGGGGCAAAAATCCAGCCGCCTAACCCGTTTTGATAACGATAATCTTGTGCAGCTTGCAAAGTAGTGAAAGTGAAATAATTTGTCATTGTTTACGCCTATAATTTAAAAATTAGATTCTAGGGGAATGAAACCCCTAGGCAATAGGGATAAACCCTTACTGTATCGAATCAGTTTGCGACACATGGAAAACAGTAGAACGCCTACAAAGCATGAAACTATTTTCAGTGGTTTTATCTTTTGCTGGAATCCATGTAACAACTTTTACGCCCTTTTCCCCTTTTCTTACTTGCCTGTTAAGGGCTAACCAAGCATTGTAGGTGAACACGTTTTCCCTAGGGATAATGTCCGCATGGGCTATTCCCTTTTCAGCAAACCCTTGCAATATTGCCTGATAGTTGGCTAACGAATCCCCGTTTTTAGCCCTATTAAGTGATTCAAGTGATTGTGTGATCTTATCCATGATATTTGTACGCCTATTAAAAATGTGAACTATTTAACTAAAATGTCAAAATATGCGAGTAAACCCGTACACAATGACAATCCTAAAATTATTGCTAAAAGGTAATCTAAAAACCCTTGTTTCATAATTGCCCCTTACCCGTTTTTAGCGATAAGGTTAAAAGAACGCAAATAATCCCTTGCTGCTTGATAAGTATCGGTCATTATCTTATCGGCTAATTCACCCCGTTTGTACAGTTTAACAATGTAATACCCGTTATGGCTAACACGTTCAAATGTAGTGTAGTCACCGTTTTTTTGCTCAGTAATTTTCATGTTGACGCCCTTAGTTGTTGATACTTTCACTATGAAAGTAAAGTAAGGATATCAACAAAAAAAGAAAAAAACATAGGGATAAACCCTTAGATGATAGAATTATTTTAATTTAATTGTTTTCAGGGTTAGAACATGAGTAGACCCCCTAAGGTTGACACGATACAGTTCAGGCGGAAACTGGATAACCCTAAGCTACAGATACTATTGTCAGCGGGTGAAGGGAATATTAGCCACGGATTTGAAAACCTACTAGCCTTGTACCAGTACTTGCATGGTATCGGATATAGAGCCGATAACCCACTGGAAACAATAGGGTTAGTAACTAACCTACCGGAAAGTAAAAGGGATAGCCCTTGCCAAGTGACCTAGTAAGGGAAACAGTAAGGGAATAGATAGAAGGAACACCAAACCTAGAATTTCAAGTAACCCTAAAAAGCACCCGCTGTCTCTTTCACGCAACAAGTTATAAATCATAACCATTTAACCAAATGCGAATCATTCTCAATTAGAAGTAGTTATCTTTTATAACGATGTTGGCACTAAGGGTAAACCCTATGCTGTATGGGCGTACAGTGATGGATGGTAGGGTAAGCCCGATGATAGGGGGGGGGAGGGGGTAGGCTAGGCTCTGAGATATTTGTGGTGCTTCCCCCATTCAGAAAAAGCTAAAATGAACTAATCCATTCCAAGGAGGACAAAATGGAAAAAAGAGGAAGAGGAAGACCCAAGGGGTCAGTCAAGATGACCATACAGAGGTTTGCTGACAATCCACCCCTAGTACTACCTAAGACAGACCATCAACGGCTGAAGGAGCTTAAAGAGCTAATGATTAGGAGTGGAGGTAAGGATGTGGCTCAGAAGGTTATAGAGATAGCCCTTAATGATGAGCATCCACATCAATTAGTAGCATTGAAGATGTGTTTGGATAGGACTCTTCCTGTTTCTTTGTTTGAGAAGGACAAGAGTCAGAGAAGTGCTGTAACCATCAATATCACTGGTTTGGGACAAGAACCACTAGTAGTAGACTCTGCTGAACAACCAGAAGATGTAGAGGCTAAGTATGGCTGATCTGAACTTTAGTCTCCTTCCTTGGCAACAAGAGGTATTTAAAGATACGACTCGGTTCAAGGTTGTGGCTGCTGGGCGTAGATGCGGTAAGTCTCGGATGGCGGCAGTTACCCTACTGATAGAAGGACTCAAGTGTCCACAAGGCTCTGCGGTTCTCTATGTTAGTCCTACTATGGGACAGTCGAGGCAGATTATCTGGGACTTGTTGCTAGACCTTGGAAGAGAGGTTATTCAGAATAGCCACGTTAATAACTTGGACATTACCCTGATAAACGGAGCAAGAATCTACGTCCGTGGTGCTGACAGACCCGATACCTTGCGTGGAGTGAGTCTGACCTATGCCGTTCTCGATGAGGTTGCGGACATCAAGCCTGAAGCGTGGGAACAGGTAATTCGAGCCAGTTTGTCTGATAAACGGGGGAGAGCGCTCTTTATTGGGACGCCTAAAGGACGTAATTGGTTCTACGATACCTTCAAACTAGGTGAGAGTGAGGATGATCCTGATTGGAAGAGTTGGCACTTTACGACTGCTGATAACCCCTTGATTGACGCAAAAGAGATAGAAAGTGCTAAGAAAACCCTTAGTACCTTTGCTTTCAAGCAAGAATACATGGCATCGTTTACCAATGCGGGATCGGACATCTTTAAGGAGGAATGGCTTAAATATGGGGTTGAGCCTGAACACGGAAGCTATTACATCGCTGTTGACCTTGCGGGATTCGAGGAAGTTGCCAAACAAGCGGCTAATGCCAAGAAGCGTCTAGATGAGTCATCTATTGCTATTGTTAAGGTTACTGACGATGGGAAGTGGTTTGTTAAGAAGATTGAACACGGCAGATGGGACATCCGAGAAACCGCCTCCAAGATACTGATAGCCATTCGGGACTACCGACCCCTTAGTGTAGGAATAGAGAGGGGGGCGCTAAAGAACGCTGTTTTGCCCTATCTGAGCGACTTAATGAGAAAGAACAACACCTACGCCCATATCATAGATTTGACCCACGGGAATAGAAAAAAAGCAGACAGAATCATCTGGGCATTGCAAGGAAGGTTTGAACATGGCAGAATTGTGTTAAATTCCGAGGAAGAGTGGGATGAGTTCGTGGATCAGTTAATCCTGTTCCCCGCCCAAGGGGTTCACGATGACTTGCCTGACTCCCTTAGTTACATTGACCAACTTGCTGTTACATCTTACATGGAAGAAGATGAGAGCGAGGAGTGGCAACCGATAGATATTATTAGTGGGGTATAAGTGGAATACTTAAACAAAATCACAGATTTAGAGAAGTACAAAGGTCTTACTTCAGATAATAAGAAGCTATCTGCTGATTTTCGCCCATTGAACTTTGATGCCCTATTGAAGGCGGGTGCTGTTCGAGTTACCAATCGTGGATTGGATGATGGCAAGTTTGATCCAAGCCCTACCTCTGGATTTTCTTTGGTATCTGCTTATAACGATGCTTCAGGCGAAGCAACACGCCAGTGGCCTGCAAATCCACAGGCTTATGACGTTGTTCGGGATATGTTTATGTCTCGTCCTGAAGACATCCAAGCCCATAAATACCTACAGATATTGCAATCTGCCCGTGATCTTGGGTTAAAAGATAAAGATATTTTCGCTCCTGTTGTAAACTCTGCACCAGTAAACCCCGCTTATAGCGACCCTTTTAGCGATACGACAAGGTAATAATATGGAATTCCAAGAACCTAGCGACTCAGACAAAGAACTTACAAACTTTGTAGTTGACCATTGTGATCGTTGGAGAGACTACAGAGACACTAACTATCTGTCTGATTGGCTAGAGTACGAGCGAATCTTCAATGGTGAGTGGGATGTTCAAGACAAAACCCGTGAGTCTGAGCGTTCTAGAATCGTTACTCCCGCTACCCAACAAGCCGTAGAAACACGCCATGCTGAGATCATGGAAGCCATCTTTGGTCAAGGCGAGTTCTTTGACATTCAAGATGATATTCGTGATGTAAACAACAGCCCCCTAGACGTTGGCGCTATCAAAGCACAACTGATGGAAGACTTCAAGGTTGATAAGATTCGCAAATCTATTGACCAAATTGAGCTTCTTGCTGAACTGTATGGTACTGGAATTGGTGAAATTGTTGTCAAAACAGAAAAAGTCTATGTTCCATCAACTCAGGCAATACCTGGTCAAATTGGACAAGCAGCTATCGGAGTCGTAGAAAAAGATCGCATTGCTGTCAAGATTGTTCCCGTTAACCCCCGTAATTTCCTATTTGATCCTAATGGAACATCCATTGATGACTGTATGGGTGTGGCTATTGAAAAGTATGTCTCTATCCACAAGGTAGTTAAAGGCCAAGAAGATGGCATCTATCGCAAGGTAAAGATCGGTACTGACTCAATGGATACGGACTTAGAGCCTACCCAAGAAATTACTCAGTACGAAGACGATAAAGTAAAACTTCTTACTTACTATGGTTTAGTTCCTAGAGAGTACCTTGAAGAACTAGAAGAAGATGGCGCTGAAGTAGAAGACTTATTTCCTGAAGACTCTATTCAAGATGAGTATTCTGATATGGTTGAGGCAATTGTTGTGATTGCCAATGATGGTGTTCTTTTGAAAGCAGAAAAGAATCCATACATGATGAAAGACAGACCAATTCTTGCATATCAGGACGATACAGTTCCTAATCGCTTGTTGGGTCGTGGTACTGTTGAGAAGGCTTACAACTCACAAAAAGCCATAGATGCCCAAGTTCGTTCACACTTAGATTCTCTAGCTCTGACAACCAGTCCAATGATGGCTATGGATGCTACCCGTCTACCAAGGGGTGCTAAGTTTGAAGTAAAGCCTGGTAAGGCAATCCTGACAAACGGCAATCCTAATGAGATTCTGTTCCCATTCAAGTTCGGAAATACTGACGGGTCTAATCTACAAACTGCCAAAGAGTTTGAACGTATGCTTTTAATGGCAACAGGCACTTTAGACTCTCAGGGAATGGTTACTGCTGTTGCAAGAGATGGCGGTCAGGGTGGTATTTCGATGGCTGTGGCCTCGATTATCAAAAAATACAAGCGTACATTGGTGAACTTTCAAGAGGATTTTATGATCCCCTTCATCAATAAGGCCGCTTTCCGCTACATGCAGTTTGACCCAGAGCGCTACCCCACTGTAGACATGAAATTCATCCCGACTGCTGCTTTGGGTATCATCGCCCGTGAGCATGAACAACAGCAAATGATTGGTTTGCTTCAGACTCTTGGCCCTAATACACCTGTTTTGCCTATCATTTTGAAGGGCATTATGGCTAATTCTTCTCTGTCAAACAGATATGAGTTGATTGAGATGCTTGATAAGATGTCTC
>Ga0209191_1002629_pt1 | contig 11039 bp, 9 predicted proteins | sample S_130626_EF_Meta_FD_187320 | JGI IMG/M metagenome (GOLD analysis project Ga0209191, IMG submission 187320) | Freshwater microbial communities from Lake Simoncouche, Canada to study carbon cycling - S_130626_EF_MetaG (SPAdes) (version 2) | ecosystem: Environmental > Aquatic > Freshwater > Lake ... | reverse complement strand
GCTACTCCTAAAGCAATTAAACCAAAAAAGAAAACTAGTACTTGCCGTACAGGACAAGTACAAACAGGAATGCAAACTAAGGACGGCAAGATAGTTCCTAAGTGTTCTATAAAATAATCAGGAAGAATGAAATGAATATACGTGACCTAATGACCAAACTAGATACTATTGCAGAAGCAGATGCTACCGGACGTATCGACTATCAAGCCAACAAAGCACAAGATGCTAGAGAAGCAGCTATAGCTCAAGTTAAGAAATTGATGGCCACACCGTTAAGTGATATTGGTCGACTGGGCGATGCTATTGATCCTAAAACTGGTATTATCTACTACGGTGATGCAAGTGGGCGTGGCGGCGAAGGCGGCGACGCTAAACCATATCCATACAAATGGCTTGCTGACCCAGCGTCAACATCAACTCAATCAGTTGCAATGTACAAAGTGTTAGGTCCAGCTGGATTGAAAGTTATTCCTGTTGAAAAGAAAACATTGTTTGGATCAACACAAGTGGCTGGTATTAGTCCGCAACAACTAGCAGACCTAGACAAACCAGTTGCTCCAACACCTGCTCCAACACCAACACCTGCTCCAGTAACAGACAAACCAGCGGACCCAGGCCAAGATCCAACAGATGCCAACATGAAAGAGTTAGACAAACTGAGAGATCAATTGTTAGCAACATTGAAAGGACAGGCTCCAATGCCTACTCCTCCTAATGTGGTTAAACCTCCGGTTAAAGACAAAGAGAAAACAGTTGGGCAAAAAGTTGGCGTTGGTGCAGGCATAGCAGCAGGCGCACTAGCTGGTCAACAATTAGCCAAGAAGGCAGGATTCAAAGGCGTTGGTCAAGCACTAGGCGGATTAGCTGGTGGCTCTGTTGGCGGGTTAGGTGTTAATGCTTTCCAGAAAGAAGGTGTAGAATACAATTCAAGTATTGCCCAAGCACTAACTGAAAGTTTTGGTTACGATTTTGAGGATGACCAGCTGGATGAATACAGTATGGACCAGTTTGGCAAAGATGCTGGTGATTTTGGACGAGGCGCTTGGAATGGAGTTACATTAGGTACTGGTGACAACATTGCTGCCGGTGTTAAAAGTGCATTTGGTCCAGGAACATACAAAGACGAATTAGCTAAACAAGCCGCTGCAAGTAAAGAAGCAGAGACACGTAGTCCATGGCTATATGGGGCAGGTAATGTAGCAGGCTCGTTAGCTGTTCCAATTCCTGGCGGTGCGGTAGGTGCAATGGCTGCTAAAGGCGCAAGAGCTTTAGGTGCGGGTGCCAATGTGGCCACTGGAGCTAAAATAGCAGGAGTGTTGGGTGCTAACATTGCTGCTCAAAAAGCTGTTGACGTAGTTAAACAAAAATCCGATCTCAATACACTAGTTGGTGCAGGCGGCGACAAACGTATTGGGGCATTACAACAAGCAATTGGTTTAGTTGGTGCTCAAATCGACGGCAAGATGGGTCCAAACACTGCAAAAGCCATCATGGCTTATCAGAAAGGTCAAGGACTACCTGTTACAGGTAAAGCAGATCCAGCCACAATGGCCAAGGCAGGAATTGCAGAAAGTCGTGCAACCACAGTTGCAGAAGATATCAAATCAATTCAACAAAAATTGGCCATGATTGAAAGCGGTCAATGGAGTTTAGAAGAAGATACTGTATATAAAGTATGGTTAAGGCCAGACAATACTGTTATCGATGACAACGGCGTATTGATTACAGACGAAGAATTGCTTGAAAATATTCAGTGGGATGCACAATTTTTAGCAGAGTATGATTTGGCTGGTGCAACAAAATGGCTTGGCAAAGGCTATGACGCAGCCAAAGGCGCAGCTGGTAGACTATTTGGTGCAGGTGAAAAGAAAGCAGCGCAAGTTGCTACAAAACCACCAGCAACAACTACCAATACTGTTTACACAAGACGAGCTAACAACCCTAATGCAGCAAAAGCTGACTTGCCAGGTGCTGCTCCTGTGACTAAAGATCTTACTGGCGCAGCAATTACTCCTGGAACATTATCTGCTACTGGTAGCATTGGGGCCGCTAGAGCACAGGCCGCTGCAGATAACGCCGTGGATGCAGGCAGAGCTGCAAGTAAAGAATTAGGCGGCTCAATGAACGCAATGGTCAAAGCCGGTGATGATGTTGCAGGTGCTGCCGGTAAAGCCGCAGATGATGTTGCAGGTGTAGCTGGTAAAGAACTCAGTGCTGCTGGTAAAGCCGCAGATGATGTTGCAGGTGTAGCTGGTAAAGAACTCAGTGCTGCCGAAAAAGCTGCTGCATCAGCAGAAGCCCAAGCCGCTAAACAATCAGGTAGATTATCAGGATGGGCTAAAGCTAATCCTAAAAAGGCATTGGCACTAGGTTTAGGTGGCGCTGCTGCAATAGGTGCAGGAACCATGGCCGCTTTAAGCGGTGACGAAGCACCAGCTGGTGGAGAAGAAGGCGGCGGAAGTGGCGGTAGCACAACAACTGGTACTGATACACCAGCAGGCGGTGGAAGCGGACAAGGTTCAATGCCAACAACTCCTAGCGAATTGACTCCAGAGCAAAAACAACTTATTGCTCAAATGACAAAAATCATACAAGGTGTGGGTGCAACAGAAGACGAAGGATTGCTAGGCCACATTGCTCCAGCTAATGCTGCCATACAAAAAGTTACTCAGTCGGTAGCAAGTGCCAAACCTGCAACTTCAGGACAGGCTGCAAGTCCAGCAGGCACTACATCATCGCCAACTCAAACTATAACACTTCCAAAAGTTCCAGCAGGAACAACTATTAACAACAAGGGTCAAGTTACAGAAAGTGATGACGAATTGGCTCGCTGGTTAAGAATAGCCCGCGGTTAATCAAATAAATGGCAGATTAATTTCTGCCATTTCCACCTCTAAAGGTTGCGTTTACAAGATAAGTAGTATATAATAGGCATATAGTTAAGGAGATATCAATGTCAGGTCGATCATACGGTGCAGAAGAAAAGGCAAAACTAGAGCGTTTAATTTCGGAAGGTAGTACAGTGCTACGTGAAATTGAAGACTTATCAGTAGGCTTGAAAGAAACAGTCAAGGCAGTGGCAGAAGAATTACAGGTAAAACCTAGTATTATTAATCGTGCAATCAAAATTGCACACAAAGGCGACTGGTCAGCTCACAATGAAGATTGGGAAGAAATTGAAGCAATTTTGGATATCACCAAGCGTATCTAATAAGTAGTACACACGAAAGGTCGGCGGGCCAATAAACCGCATGAAGGTATGTGCAAGCCTCAAATTGCATGGAGAAGAATTATGAGCTATGTAGACGCATGGTTTGACCGCGAGAACGACATCGTTAAAGTGGTTGAACGCAACAAAAAAGGCGAGCGTGAGTTCCGTGACATTCCTGTCAAACACACGTTCTATGTTAAAGACCCACGCGGCAAATTCCAATCAATTTACGGAGATGCATTAACACGCATTGTCTGTAAGAACACAAAAGAACTCAGAAAAGAACAAGCCATTAACAGTGGCAAAGAAGTATTTGAGTCAGATATTAATCCAATCTTTGTAACACTAAGTGAACATTACTTAAATCAAGATGCTCCAAAGTTAAATGTAGCGTTTTTCGATATTGAGGTAGACTTCGATCCAGAGCGTGGCTATGCTAGTCCAGACGATGCATTTATGCCAATCACTGCTATTGCTGTTTACCTACAATGGATGGAAACAATGGTTTGTATGGCTGTGCCTCCAAAGACCATTACTATGGAAGCAGCCAAGGAAATGGTCAAGGACTTTCCTAACACATACTTGTTTGATAATGAAGCAGGCTTGTTAGACATGTTCTTGGATCTCATTCAAGACGCAGACGTTATTAGTGGATGGAACAGTGAAGGATTTGACGTACCTTACACAACTAATCGTGTTACCAAAGTATTGAGCAAAGAAGATACAAGACGTTTTTGTTTGTTTGATCAATTTCCTAAACGCAGAGAATATGAAAAGTTTGGTCGTGATAGTGTAACATATGATTATATTGGTCGTGTACACTTGGATTATCTTGAATTATATCGCAAGTACACATATGAAGAACGTCATACATACAGGCTAGATGCCATTGCAGAATATGAACTGGGTCAACGTAAAACACAATACGAAGGCACCCTGGATCAGTTGTACAACAATGATTTTAAAACATTCGTTGAATACAACATCAACGACTGTAAACTGCTTGACGACTTGGATAAGAAATTAAAATTCATGGATCTTGCCAACACACTGGCACATGAAAACACAGTGTTGCTACAGACCACAATGGGTGCTGTGGCTGTAACTGAGCAAGCTATTATTAACGAAAGCCATCGCAGAGGATTTCAAGTGCCTAATCGTACTAAGATGAGCGAGCGTGAAGACAACGCAGGTGCTGCAGGTGCGTATGTGGCACATCCTAAAGAAGGCATACATGACTGGATCGGATCATTAGACATCAACAGTCTTTACCCAAGTGCTATTAGAGCACTTAACATGGGTCCAGAAACTATTATTGGTCAGTTACGTCAAACAATGACCGAAGAACACATTGAAGCACAAATGGCCAAAGGCAAATCGTTTGCGGCCGCGTGGGAAGGTGTGTTTGGCAGTTTAGAATACGAAGCAGTAATGGCACAAGAGATTGGCACTGATATAACCATTGACTGGGAGAATGGCGATAGCGATGTGGTATCGGCCGCAGAAGTATACAGATTGATTTACGAAAGTAATCAACCTTGGATGCTCAGTGCCAATGGTACTATCTTTACATATGAAAAAGAAGGTATCATCCCCGGCTTGCTAAAGCGTTGGTATAGTGAACGTAAAGAGATGCAGGCCAAATTAAAAGATGCTATCAAAGCAGGAAATAAAGTTGAAGAAGAATATTGGGACAAACGACAGCTTGTTAAAAAGATTAACCTTAATAGTTTGTATGGTGCTATTCTTAACAGCGGTTGTAGGTTTTTTGACAAGCGTATTGGGCAGAGTACTACGCTAACCGGTCGTCAAATTGTTAAACACATGGCTGGCAAGGTCAATGAAATTGTAACTGGCGATTACGATTACAGAGGAAAGGCCATTATATACGGCGACACTGACAGTTGCTATTTCAGTGCGTACAAGACATTACAGAAAGATATTGATAGTGGTGCTATTCCGTGGAGTAGAGAAAACGTAATTCAGCTTTATGACCAGATTGGTGAAGAAGTTAACACTACCTTTCCACAGTTTATGCTGGACTATTTCCATTGTCCTAAGAGCCGTGGAGAAGTTATCAAAGCAGGTCGAGAGATTGTTGGCAGTAAAAGCCTGTTCATTACTAAGAAACGTTATGCTGTGTTGTATTACGACAAAGAAGGCAAGCGTACAGATGTGGATGGCAAACCTGGGAAGATCAAGGCCATGGGATTGGACCTCAAGCGCAGTGATACTCCAGAATTTATTCAAAACTTCTTAAGCGATGTTCTTGAAATGGTACTGATGGGCAAGCCCGAGCATGAAGTGTTGGATCATATTACTGAATTTAGAATTAGATTCAAAGCCAGACCAGGTTGGGAGAAAGGCAGTCCTAAACGTGCCAACAACATTACAGAATATCAAGCAAGTGAAGCAAAGAAAGGCAAAGCAAATATGCCTGGGCATGTACGTGCTAGTATCAACTGGAATACATTGAAGCGTATGTTTGACGACAAATACAGTATGAATATCACTGACGGTGCTAAGGTTATTGTTTGTAAACTCAAACAAAACCCAATGGGCTTTACCAGTGTTGCATATCCTGTAGACGAATTACGGTTGCCACAGTGGTTCAAAGATTTACCATTTGAACACGCAGAGATGGAAGCCACTGTTATCGATAAAAAATTAGACAACTTGATTGGTGTTCTAAAATGGGATATTGGTAGTACAGAAGAAAAGAATACCTTCAATAGCTTGTTTGAGTTTTGAAGAAAAAATACATTGACATAGTCACAAAAACCTATATAATAAACAAACATGGAGATTAATATGAAAGATTTTTTACAAGACCTAGTAGCTCATACACACAGCCTAGGTATTTTACCTTTAGTCAAAATCACATCTAGTGATAAAGAGACTGTAATTGAGTCAATGGCTGAAGACCGTAGCGTTATACTTAATGCTAAAACAAAAGATCCGGTGGAAAACTTGGATGGCACATTTGGTATGCCTAACTTGAACAAGTTGGATACACACCTTAAGTGTCCAGAATACAAAGAGAACTTTACCATTAAGATTGTTAGACAGCAACGTAACGGTGAAGACATTCCAACAGGTTTGCACTTTCAAAACGGCGCTGGAGACTTTGAAAACGACTATCGCTTTATGAATGAAAACGTTATCAACGACTTGTTGAAAACTGTTAAGTTCAAAGGTGCAAAGTGGGATATTGAATTTGAGCCAACCATGGCTAGTATTCAACGTTTGAAGTTCCAAGCTAATGCTCACACAGAAGAAAATACTTTTAAAGTTAGCACAGACAATGGCAATCTAGTTGTTAGTTTTGGCGATGCAAGTACACACGCAGGTTCTTTTGTGTTCCAAAGCGGTGTTACTGGTAAATTGCGTCAAACATGGTCGTGGCCTGTTAGTCAAGTGCAAAGTATTTTAAATTTGGCAGGTGACAAGACTGTACGTATTGCAGATGCAGGTGCTTTGAATATTACTGTAGATAGCGGATTAGCAACATACGACTATATTCTTCCAGCACAGAGCAAGTAATGGAAACTAAAAAAAGAACAGTAGTAAGAATGTTAACATACCGTGTTACAGCATGGTTGTTTACTATCCTATGGACATATTTGTTTACAGGAGATATTACTAGTGCTACTGGTTTTGCTACAGCATTACATATATTGCTAAGTATCGATTATTACATACATGAAAGAATTTGGTTAAAAATAAAGTGGGGTCGACTTGAATAAAAATTTAACAGCACATCAAAGCGATTACGCATATTTCTTGCCAGCTACATCTGGTTTTTACAGTACGTATATAGGTAAGCAACGCTACAGCAACTATGTAGATCCTGCACGTATTCCTAAGAGCTTTGGGCCCATGGGTATTGAAGCAATGAACTATTTGAATCCCAATGCGGCATTTTACTTTGATCATTGTTTGTATTCAGCAGGACATGCAAACTTGGATTTGTCTAAACCAGATCCAAGTGAAGACATGTTTCGTAACAGAGATCGTAGCACTAGTTGGGTATTAGGCGATTCCGGTGGATTCCAAATTGGTAAAGGTGTATGGGAAGGTGAGTGGAATGATCCAACTGGGCCAGTAGTTGCACAACGTATGGCTGAAGCCGTTGCTCGAGGTGTTGAACTAGTGCCACAACTGGATGCCACTGGTAACCCTAAACTAGATAAAAATGGCAATCCTAAAATGACTAAGATTGACCATGTTAAACTTTATCAAGCCAAAATAGATGCAGCGCAAAAGAAACGTGAGCAAGTTTTAACATGGATGGATGCACTCATGGACTATGGTATGGTGCTTGATATTCCAGCATGGGTTGGTCGTAGTCCAGTTGGTGCTAAGAATAGCGGTGTTGCTAATTATCCGCAAGCAGTTGCTGCAACCAAGTACAATAATGAATATTTTATTAAACATCGTACCGGCGCTTGTAAATTTTTGAACGTGCTACAAGGTGAAACTCACAAACAAGCAGAAGATTGGTATCAACAGATGAAAGATTTCTGTGACCCAACCAAGTATGATCGACCATTTAACGGCTGGGCAATGGGCGGACAAAACATGTGTGACGTGGATCTAGTACTACGCAGATTAGTAGCATTAAAGTTTGATGGATTGTTAGAACAAGGTCATCAAGATTGGATGCACTTTTTAGGCACAAGCAAATTGGAATGGGCACTACTGTTAACAGACATTCAACGTGCTGTTCGTAAACATCATAATCCAGACTTTACAATCAGCTTCGATTGTGCAAGTCCTTTCCTTGCTACTGCTAACGGACAGATTTATGTACAAACAGAAATTGTAGATCGTGGAAAATGGTTATACCGTATGTTGCCTAGTTTAGACAACAAGAAATATGCCAAGGACACACGTTTGTTTCAAGACGTAGTAGTACAAGATAAACACTTTGAATCGTTTACAACTAGTCCGTTAATGGACGGAGTTGAAGTTAAAGATATTTGCATCTATGGGCCTGGAGACCTAAATAAGATAGGTAAAGAAGGCAAGACAAGTTGGGATAGTTTTACATACGCAATCATGATGGGTCATAATGTATGGTTGCATTTGAATAGCGTACAAGAAGCCAATCGACAATACGATGCTGGATTATGTCCTGCTATGTTAGTAGATGAAAAATTTGAACGACTATATTTCAAAGATGTAGTAGATGCTATTTTTAGTGCTCTGGATCGAGAAACTGCTATTGCTATAATTGATTATTACGATAAATTTTGGCAAGCTATTCCCGGTACACGCGGTGCTACTGGTAAGAAAACGGTTAATGCTAACACTATGTTTACCGAATTCTTTGAAGAAGTAGACACAAATAGTGTACAATTAGAAGATGAAGTAGATTTTGACGAATCTGCAATTGATAAACTAGACGAATTAGAGGCTAGTGTACATGACATTACCTGATGAAAGATATCGAGCAGTAGTACAGACTCAGAGATTTTTATTACAGATCTTAACTACTCCTCGAGTTCCAAAAGCAATTAAAGATCAAGCAAGAAGTTGTTTGCGACATTATCCCAGCGATTGGGATATGAAAGCTGCAAGCGAATTGGCGCCGCATGTGTTTGCTGAACGTATGGAAGATGTAACTCGAATGTTTAAATCCTACGAGGAAAAGAAAAATGAGCAAGCGTAGTCTAGTTATAGGTATGGGTATTGGACAGTTATATAAAACTGTACTAGAAAAACTTGGTCACGAAGTTGTCACAGTGGATCAAGACATCAGTAAGGATGCAAATTTTCCTAGTGTGCAACCTGCAGCAATTGCTTACGGTTTTTTTGATACTGTACATATTTGTACACCCAACTTTACACATGCCAGTATTGCTAGACAAATAGCACCTTATGCTAAAATTGTTTTTATTGAAAAGCCTGGCGTGAGCACAAGTACTGCATGGAGCAATGTTTTACTATCTAATCCTCAAACAAGGTTTATGATGGTTAAAAACAACATGTGGCGCAGTAACATTGCTGATTTAAAAGAATTAGCAAGCAAGGCCAAAACTGTAAAAATACGTTGGATTAGAAAGAATTGTATTCCTAGTCCAGGCAGTTGGTTTACTACTAAAGAACTTGCATTTGGCGGAGTAAGCAGAGATCTCATGCCACACTTACTTAGTTTGTATATTGCTATGAATCCCGAATGGCGTAGAGAACTAGTAAATGGTAGCACTGCTATGGCATGTTGGGAATTGAAAGACATTGACAGCACAGAGTACGGCTCAATCAATCCCAACGGCATATATGATGTTGACGATATGTGTGTGATTAATTTCGGCGATAAATGGAAATGTGCTGCTAACTGGCGCAGTATAGATGAGGAAGATAGTTCTATTGAATTTATAATGCCAGACAACAGTGTAGAACGCTTTGAATTAGGATGGTGTCCAGAAGAAGCATACTATAATATGATTAAAGATGCTGTAGATAATTTAGAAAACATGGAATTCTGGAAAGACCAACTAACTAAAGATCTGTGGATACATCAACAAATAGAGAATTTATGACACGCTGTTTACAAACTACAGGACAAGGCTTCTTTGAAGAAGTAGAATACATCAAGCCAGAGATCGGTCTTGACGATATTGAAGTACAAGCGGTTATGACCGGTGTGTGCCGTAGCGATATTGACATGATGCATGGAGACTTTGGGCCACTACCGTTACATATGCAAGGTCATGAAGGGCTTGGCCGTGTAACTAAAATTGGTTTAAATGTCACAGGCATTGCCAAAGGCGATTATGTTGCTACTCGCGGAGAACCTGCATACGCAGACACTTATAATGTGCGTAAAAATGAATATGTATGGGTTCCTGAAGCGCATCCACGTTATATTATTGAACCAGTTGCATGTGGTATCAATACTGTTGACGTAGCTGACTGCAACAGACAAGATAAAATATTGATTATTGGCAGTGGATTCTTAGCATGGGTAGCTTATCACACATTAACTAAATTTAAACATTGCGAAAATGTCGATGTCATAGGATCTAGTAATATTGACCTATGGGGAGATATACTCTTACTTGGTACTACTGAAAGTTATGATGTAGTTATTGATTTGAGTGGCAAATATGCGTTAGGTATAGACATAAACCTAAATAACAATGCATTAATCGTTGATGCAGTTGGAAAAGCAGTAAGTAAAGAAGAAGCACAGCAACAACTTTGGAAGGCTTGTACCACTATTAAGCCAAGTCCACGCAATCCAAACTTCCATCAATGCATGAAAGATGCAGTATGGATGATTGAAAACGGTTATCTTGAGGTTGATAGTTTTTGGACACAGTGTTATAATCGTAACACTGAATGGCAACAAGCGTTTGCGGATGGTGGGGATCGTCCAAACGGTTACAGTAGAGGTTATATCAAATGGGACTAAACACTGAAGAACGACAAGGTGTCGTTTACTTTACAGGTTACGAAGTCGAACATACTATCTGTCATGGAATGTTTACATTGTTTGTTGTAGGCACGCCACCTATTGAAGAAATTCTTACAAAAGCAGAGAATAACAAAGTAAAACATATCTATTTTGGCACTAGTCAAAGTTTTAATCCTCGAGCTATCTCACAAGAAGAATATAAAGCGTGGGATAGTGTTATCCTAGGATGCTTAAAGAAAGACTATTGGGTATCCTTAGACTTTGGTGTTGAACATATCGAAGGTGTATTGGAATCTGCCTATAACGAATATCCTAGGTTTGTTCCTATGATTAGTGTAAAATTGCCTTATATTAATCAACTTAATTATAACGCTACACTTAAATTAGACGACCGTACATGGGGTG
>Ga0209191_1002624_pt1 | contig 11062 bp, 7 predicted proteins | sample S_130626_EF_Meta_FD_187320 | JGI IMG/M metagenome (GOLD analysis project Ga0209191, IMG submission 187320) | Freshwater microbial communities from Lake Simoncouche, Canada to study carbon cycling - S_130626_EF_MetaG (SPAdes) (version 2) | ecosystem: Environmental > Aquatic > Freshwater > Lake ... | reverse complement strand
GTTTAGACTATTACTTATGACCGTATTAGGGTAGTAATTACATATATATTTTGCGCTATCGACCATGACTAAGGCACATTCTTCACTATTATCGTCTATTGCTAGACAAAAGTCAATGTCTTTGATGCCCACTAATCGCAGAGTATAGACCATTCCTAGTCCTCTAGCAATTTGACAGTAGTTATTTTCTACTAGTAAATCCCATGGTCCGGGCCAGTTATCTATGTCATTTGGGTGAAGATAGTGATTAACTAGTGGTGCTTTTTGCCACCAGTTATCTATTGCTAGACAAGATGTTTTTATATCGTTGTCGTTTAGGGATTTTCTTAAGTCGTGCCAACTCTTAAGTCTTGCTTCGTAGTTTAATTGAAATACATTAGTCACTCTCTACTTATCATTTATTAATAATGATTATTAGAAAGTTATTGAACCAGAGCCTGTGAATATGTAAACTCTATATCCACCAACAGTTGAATATATTGGACTACCTGTAGTAGCAGTAGCAGCATTGAATATTGCTGGGTAACGAAATACTGCTATGCCGGAACCACCGGTTGCATTTCTAATATCCCCACCATATGGATTTAGTCCTCCTCCACCACCGCCTGTGTTTTCACCCGCGCCACTAAGTGAGGCATTATTATAACCAGTGCCCATTGTTCCACCGGTCTGTCCACCTTGTCCGCCGCCTGCTCCGCCGTTGCCGCCGCCTCCACCGCATCCGCCACCGCCACCTGCCCAATAATAACTTGTACCAGTGATAGCACTAATTGCACCGACCCCACCTGCGCCGCCTGTTGAAGTGCTAACTGATGACGCCCCTACGCCCCCAGCGCCACCGCCACCTCCACCTGCTGCATTGCTAGCAACTCCCCCGCCTGCATAACCCTGTCCTTGAAAACCTGGACCTGCTGCGCCGCCGGCACCCGTATAATTATGTCCGGCGCCGCCGCCACTGCCGCCATATCTACCGGTCATATATGTGTAATATCCACCTCCACCTCCGCCACCATACGCATTTACAGTGTATATAGGTTCAGTAGTTTGTGATGTTGCAGAATTAACATTAGTTATAGGAAGATTATAACTTGATGAATCATTGAGATAATTAGCACCATATACTGTATTCAACAATAAACTGGTTTGAGTTCCAGTAATAGCAGCACTTGGACTACCATTAACATTTGCTGCTTGTGTTGCGGTTAATGCGTTACTACTTGGAGTAAAGTTGCTTGTGTATACTGCTGTTCCCTTGACAATTCTTAAATTAGATACATTAAAATTAGAAAGATAGCCTTGATTTTGAAATGAGCCCACATACAAAGGATTACCATTTAATGGACCATATGTATTTGCAGTAGATTGGGTTGTTCCTACTTGATATCCATTAAGAAACATTCTTACATCTGATCCGCTTTTTGTACATGCTACATGATACCAAGCACCAGTTCTTAATGGGGTAGATGGGGTAAAAGTTAGCGTGTAGTCAGTTGGTATTCCAGAATCATATCTTGATAACTTTAATGCGCCGGCAGTATAAATTATACCCCAGGCACAAGATATAGCAGGGCTGGGAGCAGCGCCATTCCCCAATATAACTAACGTATCTATTCCACTTGAGTTGCCATTTAATGTAGTAAAATTATACCAGCCCTCTATAGTAAAATCGCCACTACCAAAATCAAAAACTGAATTATATGGGGTAGTTAAGTATTGACTTGTGCCATTTAAATATATACTACCGGATTTTGCTAAATCGATGTCATTAACAAAACTTGAATTACTACCAGAGTAGCCTTGAGAATATGCCACATTGGCTTCTGCTCCGCCGGCACCTATAGTTGCAGCAATCGTGGCGCCGGCAGGTATATTGTAATTACCAGTTACAAATCCACCGCCACCTCCACCGGCACTAGTACCGCCTCCACCTCCACCTGCAACTAGTAGATATTCTATTGAGGTAGGGTATGGTGGAAGAGATATTTCCATTCCTGGGCCAATTTCAAGTCCTGATTCTATATACATGTTTTACTTTATATTGCTACTGGAATTGACTCAGGTTGCTCTGCGGGTGTAATATCTACTTCATCCCAAGATACTGTTTCTTCATTCCATCTATATATTTTACCATCAGATGGCATTGTTGTAGGTGCTTCCCACAAACATGTTTCTTCATTTAATTCCCAACTATTGTATATCTTTGGTGGAATAAAAGCATCACGCTCACTATCATAAGTATATCCAACACCAGCATAATTTTTACGCAATGGTGTTCCACCTAATACATGGCGACCACCTAGCGTGTTATAACTTGTTTGAACCCAAAGACTAGGATCTCCAAACAATCCTGTATCCAGTACGTCTTGTTCTACTACAATAACTTGAGTTACTGTACCGTTTTCTATTTTTGCGAAATGACTCATATTAAATTCCTCTTAGTGTATTTATTAAAAATTATGATTTATATTTTAAAATCATGTTCCCAATACTATTCCATACTTTCCAGACAAATATTGTTCAATTAACTCACATTCGGGTGTGGTTAATGTTCTATTATATACAATGCATTCTACTGTTTGGAAATTACTGTATTCTGGAAACAACCCAGGATTGTTGTTGATACTTAATCGTCCGTATGACGGTGATCCTGAACCAGTTGTTGATCTAACAATTCCATTTGTTCTTACAGTAGTATTCTGATCTGTGGTAATAAACCAATCGTTTCCATAATAATCAGTTGAATGGTCAGTCATCCATCCATTATGATAATATTGTCCAGAATCACCACCTTGATGTCCTGACAACCAATTTGTATTGTATGCTTGGTATATTCTATTTGATGCTGCACCGGCATATCTTGTTACATGTAACAATGTATATGTGCTTGGTAATACAGATGCTGGCCATAATATAGTATCGCTTGGTGTGCCTGTTATTGCTGAAGTTATATTAGTAGACGCATGTCCAGCTGGTGCTGCTGAGATAGTTACACCACTAACTGTTGCGTCATTGTGATTAGATGAGATATCTATCCATTCAGAATCTTCTAGTGAGATTGAATTCATATCATACCAGCCAACTAATCCACTAATACTTGTTGGTAGCGTGGGGAATGTTATTGATCCAGAACTAGTCCATTTGTATATCCAAGATAGACCATTGTAAATTACAGTTGGGCTACCTGTAGTAATTGCTTCAGAGTGAGATGCGCTATATTTCATAATTACGACGCCACTACCGCCGTTATAACCACCATCTACGCCAGCAGTTCCACCTCCGCCTCCGCCACCGCCACCAGTAGCTGCTATACCATCATGTCCAGGACTAGTTCCAGCGCCTTTGCCACCGCCACCTAAACCGCCTGCTCCGCCATCTCCGCCGGCGCCTGATCCTAATAGAACACCGCCTCCACCCCCTCCACCATAATATTTTACATCACCCTCAGCAATAGTTGAAGATATACCTATACCACCTGCGCTGCCACCAGTAGAAGTATCGCTACTTCCGGGCGCACCTGCACCACCTCCACCTGCACTTCTAAACATTGTATAGCCCGAGTATACGTTACCGCCATCATGTCCTTGACCAGCATTACCTGTGCCCGGATAGTTAAGAGGTATGCCACCACCACCAGAACCACCGTTATTACCATCGTTGTTGTCATTGGGCGGGCCACCCGCACCGCCACCTCCACCATATGCTAAGCCAAGAGTTGATGTATCTGGGTTTATTATTTCTGAATTCTCCCCGTTATCGCCGGCGCCTAATGCTATCTTAGATGTATTGCCTGCACCACCTGCACCCACACTGATAAGAAATGTTCCGGGAGTATATGTATAACTGTTTAGTATTACGCCGCCGGCGCCGCCGCCGCCACCATAGCGTGAGCCACCGCCGCCGCCGCCTGCGACTATAAGATATTCAACGGTGTTTAATTCTATGCTTGAATTAAAATCTATGCCGCCATCGATTGTTACACCTTCAATATTAATTCTAGGCATAACTTATCCTTTGGGTCTAGATTCAATCCAGAAGCCAGCATCTTCATTCCATTGAAAGAATGATCCTTTTTTCGTTGGCATTGGCAATGGCGGTTCCCATTGACAAGTATCTTCATTTAATACCCAACTATCATATGGCTTTGGTGGGATGAATGCTTTTCTTTTTTTATCGTAAGTATAACTTAGTCCTGCATAGTTTTTTCTTAGTGGTTTTCCACCTAAACTATGTTCACCACCATGAGTATTATAACTTGTTTTAATCCAAGATTTAGGATCGCCGAATAAGCCACTATCAATCACATCTTGTTCTATCACAAGAATTTTGACTACTTTATTGTTTTTGTCAATTTTTGCGTAGTGACTCATATTTTTGTTAGAAAGTTATTGAACCTGAACTAGTCCATGTATATATTCTATATCCACCGGTTACAGTAATTGTTGGACTACCAGTAGTTGCGGATGCTGCTGCGTATGAATCTGCATAACGAATAATGACTATACCAGATCCACCTGTACCACCTATGGCATTATTTGCACCACCGCCACCGCCACCACCACCTGTATTAGTTGTTCCAGGACCGCCTACAACACCTAATCCAACTCCACCATAACCACCGCCGCCTGAGCCGCCTTGAGGAGAGCCACTGTATCCACCACCTGCACCACCACCTGCATAATAAGTTGCAGTACCTGTTATAGATGACTGAACTCCGACACCACCCGTTCCGCCTACCTGGCCAGATGCATTACCACCGACTGCACCTGCACCGCCACCTGCTCCGCCAGAATTACTTCCACCTATACCTGTACCACCTGCATAGCCTTGGCCAACTGTTCCTGCACCACCTACTGTATTAGAAAGACCCCAACCTCCACCGCCACCAGAACCTCCAGCGCTTCCACTTCCATTGCCATTTGATCCATCTGCGCCTCCGCCGCCACCACCACCTGTTGATGTAATGCTAGAAAAAACAGAGTCACCTCCATTGTTGCCAGATTTATAAGTCCCCCCGCCTGTGCCTGGCGCTGCGCCTCCAGCACCTACCGTAACAGTAATAGCTGAGCCAGAAGAAACAGAAAAGCCACTAGCAGTTCTAAATCCACCAGCACCACCACCACCACCATTTGAACCACCACCGCCACCGCCAGCAACTACTAAGTAGTCAACTGGTATTACCGGTTGCCACGATATAGTACCGCTAGTAGTGTATGTATATATTCTATATCCACCTGAAACAGTATAAGTTGCGCCGTCATAAATTGTTGCAGCGGTGTATGAATCTGGATAGCGAATAATGACTATACCAGACCCTCCATTGGCGCCGGCGCCAGTGTTACCCGATCCGCCACCGCCACCGCCAGTATTAGTGGTTCCGGCAATTGCTGCGGGAGTATTGTTATATGTTCCACCTGTCCCGCCACCGCCTAGACCACCGGTGCCTGGCAGATTACTACCAGAATAATTGGGCGCACCACCGCCGCCGCCTCCAGCGTAATATGTTGCAGTACCTGATATTGACGATTGTAGACCAACCCCACCGTTTCCAGACTGAGTGCCAGCCGCGGCCGCGCCGGATGCACCGGCGCCACCTCCGCCGCCAGTGGCATATGGGTTAGCTGTATTGTTTGCTCCCCCACTATTTCCTTGTCCCACAACGCCAGTTCCAGGTGTTGACGTGGTAGAAGCAGCACCACCAGAACCCCCGGAGCCACCGTTAACTCCATTTGCTGTGCTTCCACCGATTGAACCTTGACCTCCACCACCACCGCCAGTGGCGGTAACTGATGAAAAAATAGAATCACCTCCAGAGCTACCTTGTGACGAACTGCCGGCGCCAGCTGCACCAACAGTTACACTATATGTGGTGCTTGAAGATACTGAAAACCCATTGGCAGTTAGATATCCGCCTGCTCCACCCGCTCCGCCGCCATTGTTGCCGCCGCCACCTCCACCTCCAGCAACAACTAAATATTCTACTGTGCTTGGTGCGGCTGGCGGTAACCCCAAAGTAAAACCGCTAGTTAATGTCATCCCAGATAATATCATTTTAATTGGCCCAGGGTAAAGGTAATTCTATTACAGGTGGATTGGCTAAATTATTTAACTGTGCAGTAACAACATCTTCGATTTGAGTTTTGTCTACTGTTGACCACACCCAACCTAAAACTTGATCCTGTGTTAACTCAGAGTATGGGGTAAAGTTGGCCGAGTTAAAAGTAAAAACGTTTATATCATATTGTTCAGTGGTATATGTACCATCTGTTCCAATACATTTCCAAGTAACCTGTACTACAACATCAGTATAACCGTCTACTTCTGGTAGACAAGTCATATTTGTTATAGACCATGTAATTGTATTTGCCATTTTATTATCCTATTATGCTGTCTTAATTACAGCAAAATTAAGTACTGGTGCTTCAGCAACACCAACTGCTAAGTAATTGTAAATTTGAACTTGGAATGAACCTGCTGCTACGTTTGATACACTTATTTGATATGCACTAGTATTACCACTTCTTTGATTTAATATAATTGTATCGGCTGCTGCTACTGTAGTGTTTGTAACTGTGAACACATTAATTGTGTTAGCAGTTGTAGTTGAACTGACCAATGTAATAGCGCCCGTAACGTTACTGATAGTAACCGCAGTATTACGACTAGTCAGTTGAGTATTAGCGCCAATTGTAGCGTTATAGCCCAAACCACCTTGACCAGTTACACGCAAGTTGGCGCCTATGTTGACGTTACCAACAACGTTAGCAGTACCTGCAATGTTTGCACCTGTTGTTGTAACCACAAACTGAGCCGTTGCATTACCTGCAGTGAACATAGAAATGTTAGCATTAGAAGTAATAGTTATGTTACTATTACCACTTGGCATGATTGGTAAATTGCCTACTACTAAGTTACCTGTTATGTTAGCAGTACCTGCAATGTTTGCACCGGTTGATGTTACAACTAATCTGTTTGCGCCTGCGGTTGCAATAGCAACGTTAGCGTTTGACACCATATTAATATTACTATTACCACTTGCTAATATACCAACAAAGTTACCAGCATTAAGGTTACCTGAGAAGTTACCAGTACCAGCAACGTTGACGCCAGTGCCAGATATAGTTAATGTTGTGTTGCCAACTGCTGCAATGGTAACGTTACCGTTTGCTGCTGCAATGTATACGTTACTATTGCCGTTTGCTACTGTACCAATAACGTTACCAAAGAAACGAGCATTACCGCCAACCATTAATGCATATGAGTTAGTAATTGTTGCGTTAGTGTTAGCAACTGGACCACCCGCAATATACATTGTTGCAGCATTAGTAAATGTTACTGTTAAGTTCGCTGCTGCTAAGTTAGGTGCAGCAAATGCGTGTATTGCAGCATTGGCAATTGTTGCAGATGCGGCTGCGTTACCTTCAGTATATGTTGTAAATAGTGAACGTATTCCTAAGTTACCGGTAATAGTTGTTACGTTACTGTTACCTGTCGCCACACCAGATGCAGTAAACGCATTTGATGTAACTGCTGCATTAGCCGCCGTAGTTATGATACCTGCTGCTGTGATAGATGCTACGTTAGCAGTACCAGTAACACTGAAGTTAACGTTAGCATTTGATACTACCGTGATATTACTATTACCTTGAGCAAATGTGTTTGCTGTTACTACGTTTACACCGGATATGTTGCCGCCGGAACCTGTACCAAACGTTACGTTAGTTCCAGTTACTGCTAAATTACCGGTGATGTTTGCTGTGCCTAAGATATTTGCACCAGTACCAGTTACTACTAATACGTTTGCATTACCTATTGCTGAGATTAAAACGTTACCGTTTGCAGTTGGTATACTTACGTTACTGTTACCATTTGCTATAGTTGTTGTTGCGGCGATACCAGTTAACAATGCACCATTACCAATATAATAGTTTGCTGTGATATTAGCAGTGCCGGTACTCAGAGTACCTGTTACGTTTACACCAGTATTGGTTATAGTTACTACGTTAGCAACACCTGTAACACTCATTGTGATGTTACTGTTGACCGTAGGTATATTTATATTACTATTACCGTTTGCTAAAACTATGCCACTTAATAGTGAGCCGTTACCAACAAAGAAGTTAGCACTAATTGAGTTAGCACCAGTGATAGCACCGCCTGCGCCTAAGCCAACTGTAATATTAGATACAGCAGCATTACCGGTAACAGTTAATGAATTAGCAGCAGTTAAGTAATTAGCACTGACTGTATTAGCCCCAGTTATATTGCCACCTGTGCCAGCGCCGATTGTCATACTACCAGATAGATTTGCTCCAGTGCCAGTGATGACCATTATATTAGCATTACCCACTGCTGAGAAATTGATATTACCATTGGCAACTGGTATATTTACGTTACTGTTACCATTACTAATAAACGGTCCACTAGATACACCTGTAAGTTGTGAACCGTTCCCTATGAAGTAAGATGCATCTACGTTACCAGTAGTAACTTTTAATAGATTAGTTGTTTTATCAAATGTTAAGTTTGCACTAGCGCCTGCACTACCTGCATCGTTAAAGATAACTTGGGTGTTAGAACCTGCTACTGGACCAGTGGCACCGGTTGCACCATAATAGCCAGTAGCACCTGTTGCACCATCTACGCCTGCTGTACCAGTAGCACCTGTTGCTCCGTTACTTCCAGCAGTACCTGTTGCACCTGTTGCTCCATCTACACCTGCTGTACCAGTGGCACCTGTAGCGCCCATTGAGCCTCCACCTCCAGCAGTCCATGACAACGTACCGCTACCGTCAGTAGTTAATACATATCCAGTTGCGCCGCCGTCAATGTGTAAATTACTAATGTTACCTAATGATACATTTGAAGCAGTTGAAAAATTAGCATTAGCAGAGATGTTTATTGAGTTGGAACTAATTAGATTAGCACCAGTTAAATCGCCACCTGACCCTGCGCCCAATGTTACAGTACCTGTAATATTAGCATTACCTGCATTAATATTACCAGCATTCACATTACCTGTAATATTGGCATAGCCAGTTATGTTAGCGCCAATTTCAGTTACAGTTAATGTAGTATTACCATTAGCAGTTGTGGTTACATTACCATTTGCAGTTGCAATGTTTACATTACTTGTACCATTACTAATGCTTGATGGACTACCTGTTGCATTCCATGATAATGATCCGCTACCGTCAGTAGTTAATACATAATTTGGTGAACCACCGTCAATATGCAAATTACTAATGTTACCTAGTGATACATTTGAAGCGATTGAGAAGTTTGCGTTAGCAGATATATTAATTGAATTAGAACTAAGTAAGTTGGCACCAGTTAAATCGCCACCTGAACCAGCACCTAATGTTACAGTACCGGATATATTAGCATTACCTGCTACTAAGTTACCAGTAACTGTTAATAAGTTTGTAGTTTTGTCAAACGTTAGATTAGCAGTGGCGCCTGCTGCTCCTGCATCATTGAATATGACTTGAGTATTAGAACCTGCTACTGGTCCAGTAGCACCTGTGGCACCATCTACACCTGCTGTACCAGTAGCACCTGTGGCACCATCTACACCTGCTGTACCAGTAGCACCTGTGGCACCATCTACACCTGCTGTACCAGTAGCACCTGTGGCACCATCTACACCTGCTGTACCAGTAGCACCTGTGGCACCATCTACACCTGCTGTACCAGTAGCACCTGTTGCTCCATCTACACCTGCTGTACCAGTAGCACCTGTTGCTCCAGTTGGACCACTTGAAGGAGAAATCCAACTTAATGTTCCTGCACCGTCTGTTGTACTTAATACATATCCGGTCGCACCGCCTAAAATATGTAAATTACTGATATTACCTAATGATACATTTGAAGCAGTTGAAAAATTGGCATTACTAGAAATGTTTATTGAGTTAGCACTGATAACATTAGCGCCAGTTAAATTACCACCAGTGCCGCCGCCAGTTGTGATGTTACCTAAAATGTTCATACCAGTGCCAGTAACAACTACTACATTAGCATTACCGGCTGAACTGAGATTGATATTACCATTAGCAACTGGTATATTTATATTACTAGTACCATTAGAATATGAACCGTTAGTTAGATTACCAACAAATGTATTTGCTGTAACAACATTAGCACCAGAAATATTACCACCAGTTCCGCCGCCTGTTGTTAAATTACCAGATAGGGCCATGCCTGTACCAGTAACAACTACTACATTAGCGTTGCCTGCAGAACTGATATTAACATTACCGTTAGCAAACGGTATACTTAAATTACTATTGCCATTAGATATTGAGCCAGTGACGATGTTACCAATGAATGTATTAGCACTAATAACGTTTGCACCAGTGATGTTACCACCTGTGCCGCCGCCTGTTGTTACGTTACCCGCGACATTAGCATTTCCCAAAACTGTGATATTTTCAGCATTTACAATATTACTTCCGGTTAAATCCAAATTATCACCCGAAGGTAATTCATTGATTGTATTTGCTGTTGCGTTAGCGATTAATGGGAAATAATTAGTTGCCATGGGTTAATATTTGTACTTTATCTTATATTTATCAACTCAATATTACCGGTATTGAAATATTTCCTGCTCTTCCCACTACTGTTATAGACCCTGTTTTAAAAGTTAATATTCCAGAACCGTCCGTGCTTAATAATTGATTTGCTGTTCCACCTGATATGTGCAGATTACTGATATTTCCCAAAGTTACATTTGCGGTATTTGCAAAGTTAACTAGTCCAGTAGTAGAATTATCTACTGCAATGTTTCCAATTATAGTTAATAAATTAGTAGATTTGTCAAATGTTAAGTTAGCACTAGCACCCGCTGCGGTATCATCATTGAATATAACTTCTGTGTTTGCTCCAGCAACTGGTCCAGTAGCACCTGTAGCACCTTGATATCCCTGGGGACCAGTAGCGCCTTGAATACCATTAACTATCGCTAAGAATAAAGGATGACCATTGGCAAAGTTAGTAGTGCCGGTTCCTCCAGATGAGTCAATTATTACAGGAACAGTCCAATAACTATTTGCTAATCCAGCATTTA
>Ga0209191_1002622_pt1 | contig 11071 bp, 11 predicted proteins | sample S_130626_EF_Meta_FD_187320 | JGI IMG/M metagenome (GOLD analysis project Ga0209191, IMG submission 187320) | Freshwater microbial communities from Lake Simoncouche, Canada to study carbon cycling - S_130626_EF_MetaG (SPAdes) (version 2) | ecosystem: Environmental > Aquatic > Freshwater > Lake ... | reverse complement strand
TTACTCCCGTACGATTATTTTACTCTGCGTACGGCTTTTCATATGCACCGGGCTCGTCTATTGCCTGTGCCAAGATCGGAATCGCATTCATTTTCACATTGATGTTGCTTAAGGCTCTTCGATATGAGCCAACATTTTCCCAATGTGTCACCAGTGACCACAGTGTTGGATCATCGAGGTTTTGTCCGAACTCACCGCTCACAAATCCTGTGCAGGCTGAAAAAGCATCGAATGCAACAGTTAGCTGCCCCTCAAAATGAGCGGCATCGGCCAGTGGGACCGTAAATCGAGCTATTGCGAGCATGGGTTGAGCGTAGTGGGCAGAATATGGAAATGATAATCATTTTCATTTGTGGTACTTTGCACTCATGAATACAGCCATCCTCCTTGCCGCATTAACAGCCGTTGCCACTACAACTGGTGGGTTCATCGCCATCAAAGTTAAGGATCGTCTACACCTGGTCCTTGGATTGTCAGCGGGTCTGCTTCTTGGCTTAGTTGCCTTTGACCTTTTGCCTGAAGTTTTTGAGATGAATACCTCCACCTTCGGCAATGTTCCTGTTGTTTCAATCGCACTTGTAATTGGCTTTTTAATACTGCATTTTGCCGAACAGCTTTTTGGCTCTCACGAACCAGCGCACAGCGATTATGGCCACGACCACGAGCACTCTTTGAATATTGCAGGCACGCTAGGTGCTGTCGCCATGGCGGGGCATGTTTTTCTAGATGGACTTGCACTTGGCCTTGCCTTCAAAGTGAGCGATGCATTGGGTTACGCCGTCTTTATCGCGATCTTGGCCCACGCCTTTAGTGATGGCCTCAATACCGTTTCATTATTGATTAAAAGCGGCCATTGGACGAAAACATCGATTTTATTGTTGGGCGCAGATGCAGTGATGCGCATTAGCGGTGCAGCACTTGGAAGTTATATAGCTTTTTCAGATCAATCAATGGCATTGTATTTGGCAGCATTTTCAGGCTTTGTTATTTACCTTGCAACCTCACACATCTTGCCAGAGGCACACTCTCGTCATCCCTCCCGCTTAACAATGCTTGCAACAATTGCAGGAGTTATTGCAATGTGGCTGATAGTTGGAAATATCGGTGAGTAGATCTAACCCACGTGTCCTAAGCACCTTAGAACGTGCTGGTGGCTTTGCCAGCGCGCAAGAAGTATATAAATTGATGCAGCGCGAAGGCGAGAAAATAGGATTAACAACTGTTTATCGCTCCTTGCAAAGTCTAGTCAATGACAAAATTGTTGATGTATTGCGTCGAGATGATGGTGAAGCAATTTATCGTTTATGTGGAGAAAACCATCACCACCACCTAGTGTGCAAGAGCTGCGGCGAGACCGTTGAAATTGAAGGTGGCGCAATTGAAAAATGGGCCAAGACAATGGCTACAGAAAATGGTTTCAGAGATATCGGACATACGGCAGAGATCTTTGGCCTCTGCTCAAAATGTTAGGCCTTACCAAACCTTCTATCTCTAGCTGAGTACTCTTCAATCGCTTTCCACAATGTCTTTCGCGTGACATCTGGCCACAACACATCCATGAACACAAACTCGGCGTAAACACTTTGCCAGGGCAAGAAGTTGCTAGTGCGCTGCTCACCTGATGAGCGCAAAAATAGGTCCACATCACTCATTGCTGGTGAATCTAAGTATTTGGCAAATACCTTGTCGTTAATCGCATCTGCTTTAATTTTGCCACGCTTCACATCGCGGGCAAGCTCTGCAGCGGCATCAACAATCTCTGCGCGCCCGCCATAGTTAACACACATGTTTAAAGTTAACTTCTTATTCTTCTTTGTCAGCTCTTCTGCCTCTTCTAACTCATTGATAACACTGCTCCACAATCGCTTAGGGCGTCCTATCCAACGGATGCGAACACCCATTTCATTCATTTGATCGCGGCGTCTGCGAATAACATCTCGGTTAAAGCCCATTAAGAACTTGACCTCTTCGGGTGATCGGCGCCAGTTTTCAGTTGAAAATGCATATGCGCTGATTTCTTTCACGCCAAATTCAATTGCACCTTCTACGACATCAAATAGCGCTGCTTCACCTGCCTCATGTCCTGCTGTGCGAGGCAGGCCACGCTTTTGCGCCCAACGACCATTGCCATCCATCACTATTGCGACGTGATTTGGAATCTTAATTGTCATACCCGCTCCACCATCGGCAAGGAACGCAGGCCGCGCTCAAGATGCCATTGTAAGTAAGCAGCGATTAAACCACTAGCCTCTCGGCGATTTTTTCCTTCACTTGCAGATGCAACATCCCAATCACTGCTCAATAGCGCGCCCATTAGTTCCAAAGTCTCTGGGGCTGGTGTTGCACATGCAGAGGGACGACAGTCTGCGCACACCGAACCACCACCTACAAGTGAAAAGTATCTATGTGGTCCTGGGCTTTCACATTTGGAACAAATAGTCATTGATGGTGCATACCCGGCAACAGCTAAAGACCTCAACAAAAATGCATCTAGAATCAACAGTGGCTCATATCTATTTTCCGCCAATGCTTTCATGCCACCAACAACTAATTGAAACTCTTGTAGAGCTGGTTCATTTTCTTGGCTTGTAAAACGCTCTGTAGCTTCCAAAATCGCTGCAGCAACTGTCCAGCGCTGATAATCCTCGGTTAACGCTTCACCATAATTCATTAACGCTTCTACTTGAGTAACAGTGTCAAAAGTTTTACCGGTATAAAGCTGAATATCTACGTGGCTTCCAGGTTCAAGCCGCGCACCAAATTTTGATTTGGTGCGACGAACCCCTTTTGCCACGCCACGAATGCGTCCATGATCACGAGTGAGCATTGTGATGATGCGGTCTGCTTCTCCGAGTTTTTGAGTGCGCAATACAATTGCCTCATCCCGGTACAAACTCATACGGGTAAAGGTAGTGCGTGAATTAGCGAATTGCGCGATTTATCGCAGACACGACCGCTTTTAATGAAGCAGTTGTCGTGTTGGGATCGATTCCAACGCCCCAGAAGACATCGCCATCGATTGAACATTCAAGGTATGCAGCAGCAGAGGCGTCGCCACCTGCAGATAGTGCGTGCTCAAAGTAATCAAGCACTTGGACATCTACACCGTAGGCCTGCAAAATATTACAGAAGGCAGCAATTGGACCATTGCCTTGTCCCTTAAGTTCATGCATCTGACCACGATCGGTCAGTGAAACGGTCAGATAAACATCTTCGCCAAGTACTGAATTTTGTGACAAGCCCTTTAATCTAAAGCGTCCCCATGGAGCACCATCTGTTGGCAAGTACTCATCTTCAAAGATATTCCATAAATCTTCAGCACTTATTTCGCCGCCTTCAGCATCGGTCTTTGCCTGAACATTTTTAGAGAATTCAATTTGTAAACGTCGAGGCAAATCAAGGTAGTGCTCATTCTTCATCAAGTAAGCAACCCCGCCCTTACCTGATTGTGAATTAACGCGGATAACCGCTTCATATGAGCGACCAATATCGAGTGGATCAATTGGTAGATAAGGAATTGCCCAGGTGTGATCACGAACCTCTTTGCCAGCAGCTTTTGCATCAACTGCCATGTGATCAAAACCCTTTTTAATTGCATCTTGATGTGAACCAGAAAAAGCAGTAAACACAAGGTCGCCGCCATAAGGATGACGCTCAGGAACACGTAATTGATTGGCGTATTCAACGGTGCGACGAACTTCATCGATATTTGAAAAATCAATATGTGGATCAATGCCATGTGTAACTAAGTTGATGCCAAGAGTTACAAGACAGACATTTCCGGTGCGCTCACCATTTCCAAATAGCGTTCCTTCGATGCGATCAGCACCAGCTAAATAGCCAAGCTCTGCCGCAGCAACACCTGTGCCGCGGTCATTGTGAGGGTGAAGAGAAACAATCACGTTCTCGCGATTGTTTAAGTTGCGACACATCCACTCAATTGAATCTGCATAAACATTAGGTGTTGCCATTTCAACAGTTGCTGGAAGATTCATGATCGTCTTCCACTGCGGGGTTGGCTTCCACACATCATTGACAGCGTTACAAACCTCAACGGCAAACTCAAGTTCGGTGCCTGTGTATGACTCAGGTGAATACTCAAAGGAAACCTTAGTTTCAGGAACAGTTGCCACTAAATCTAAACAAATTTTGGCGGCATCGGTAGCAATTTTTTTAATGCCATCTTTATCTAAACCAAAAACTACACGGCGCTGTAACGTAGATGTGGAGTTGTATAAGTGAACAATTGCTTGCTTTGAGCCCTTGATTGCTTCAAAGGTACGAATAATTAGAGACTCTCGCGCTTGAGTTAATACTTGAATCACAACATCATCTGGGATCAAGTTTTCATCAATAATTTTGCGAACAAAATCAAAATCAGTCTGGCTAGCACTTGGAAATCCCACTTCAATTTCTTTGTAACCCATGGCAACTAAAAGCTTAAACATGGCCAACTTGCGAGGCGTGTCCATTGGATCAATTAGTGCTTGATTTCCATCGCGAAGATCAACTGAGCACCACTTCGGAGCCTTAGTAATTTTCTTGTTAGGCCATGTGCGATCTACAAGATCTACCGGGTGAACGGGCTCATAGCGATGCACTGGCATCTTTGATGGGCGCTGCTGAGGGAAGTTCACTTGCTTAGGGTAACGCGTGTATTAAAGGACGGGCAAATAGCGATCAAGTTCAAAAGCGCTGACTTGGCGGCTGTAATCAAGCCATTCTGCGCGCTTATTACGCAGCACATATTCAAATACATGCTCCCCCAGGGTTTGGCGAACTAACTCGCTCTTTTCCATTTCAATGATTGCTTCATTCAGATTTGAAGGCAGAGCAACAGCATCCTTTGAATCACTTAAAACATACTTTTCTTCAACACCCTTTAGGCCAGCTGCCAACATCACCGCGTATGCAAGGTATGGATTACACGCCGTATCTGGTGAGCGAAATTCAATTCGTGTTGAGTTTTCTTTCTTTGGCTTATACATAGGAATTCGAACTAGTGCGCCACGATCACTCTGACCCCAATTCGCTATTGCTGGTGCTTCTCCCCCACCATGTAGACGCTTATAAGAGTTGACCCACTGGTTTGTGATCGCAGTAATTTCCGGTGCGTGCTTTATCAGGCCTGCAATAAATGAACGCCCAACGGAGGATAAATTAAATTCTGCATTTGGATCATAAAATGCGTTGTCTTCACCTTTAAACAAAGAAACGTGTGTGTGCATTCCACTACCTGGATGATCAGTAAAAGGCTTTGGCATAAATGAGGCATGGAAGCCTTGATCCATTGCCACCTCTTTAATAACGTGGCGAAAAGTCATGATGTTGTCCGCAGTAGATAGTGCATCTGCATCTCGTAGATCGATTTCTTGTTGACCAGGGCCACCTTCGTGATGTGAAAACTCAACGCTAATACCCATCGCTTCAAGCAAAGTAATTGCTTGTCTGCGAAAGTCGTGGCCCACTGCGGCAGGTGTGTGGTCAAAGTATCCACCTTGGTCAACAGGCACTGGTGCAACACCTGTTTCAGGAGTGTTCTTAAATAAGAAGAATTCAATTTCAGGGTGTGTGTAACAGGTGTAACCCATTGTGGCTGCTTTATCTAAAGTTCGGCGCAAAACATTGCGGGGGTCAGCAGGTGAGGCAGAACCATCTGGCATTGTGATGTCACAAAACATTCGAGCTGCCCCTGGTGCTTCGGTGCGCCATGGCAAAATAGAAAATGTTGCTGGATCTGGTTTTGCTAACATGTCAGATTCAGTTACACGCGCAAAACCTTCAATTGAAGAGCCATCAAAGCCAATTCCCTCATCAAATGCATTTTCAAGTTCTGCTGGTGCAATTGCTACAGATTTTAAAAATCCCAAGACATCGGTAAACCACAAACGCACAAAACGAATATTGCGCTCTTCCAGGGTGCGAAGCACAAACTCTTGCTGCTTATTAAGATCTGTAGACATAAGCGTCATTCTTACAAATGCAGGTTACGGCTGTGTTAACTACCCTTAGATAACAAAGAAATCAGCGTGATCAAGCATGGTTCTTGGTGCCAAATCTTTAGTAATGACCGCATTAGCGCTAATTCTAGATCCTTCGCCTATGGTGACATTTCCGAGCACCCGTGCCCCAGCGCCAATAATCACATTATTTTCAATGGTCGGATGGCGGTTACCCTTTTCAATTCCACGAGCACCCAGTGTTACATCGTGATACATCATCACATCATCACCGATAACTGAAGTTGCACCAATGACAACACCCATACCGTGGTCAATAAAGAATCTACGCCCAATTTTTGCTGCTGGATGAATTTCAATGCCGGTTGAAGAGCGCACCAAGTTGGAATGAATGCGTGCAATCAATTTAAGTCGGCGATTCCATAAGAAATGTGAAATTCGATGTCCCCAAATCGCATGCACACCTGGGTATGCAAAAGCGACCTCTAAGCGATTACGCGCTGCCGGATCATGGCTCAGCGCATTATCAAGGTCTTCAATGATGCGACTTAATATTGGCATTAATTAGTCAACCAAATCCTCATATAGAACAGTTGATAGATAACGCTCACCATTTGAAGCACAGATAACAACAATGTTCTTGCCTGCAAACTCTGGACGCTTAGCAATCTCTGTTGCTGCCCACAGCGTTGCACCAGATGAAATACCAGCAAGGAAGCCTTCCTCTGCTCCTGCACGGCGGGCATACTTAATTGCATCTGCTGCAGTTGCATCCAAGATTTCATCATAAACGGTGCGATCTAAAACATTAGGGATGAAGTTTGCTCCAATTCCTTGAATTGGGTGTGGTCCTGGCTCTCCACCATTTAAAATTGGTGATGCAGCTGGTTCAACACCAAACACCTTAATTGCAGGGTTCTTTTCCTTTAAGTATTGACCAGTACCTGTAATTGTTCCGCCTGTACCAATACCTGAAATGAATGCATCAACCTTGCCATCTAGATCGCGCCAGATTTCTGGACCAGTTGTTGTGCGGTGAATAAAAGGACCTGCTTCATTTTCAAACTGACGAACCAGCACCGCACCAGATTCAGCCAACTTTTCTGCTGCAGCAACTGCGCCTTTCATACCTTCACCAGCAGGAGTAAGTACTAGCTCTGCTCCGTATGCACGAATGAGCTTGCGACGCTCCTTTGACACTGACTCTGGCATCGTCATGATCGCCTTATATCCACGAGCTGCCGCAACCATCGCCACTGCAATACCTGTGTTGCCTGATGTTGCTTCAACAATTGTGCCACCAGGCTTTAGTTCACCACTTGCCTCTGCTGCATCAATCATGGCAACGCCAAGACGATCCTTCACAGATGAAGTTGGGTTATAGAACTCCAACTTGGCATACACATTTCCCGCAGCACCATCTGTAATCTTGTTGATACGCAGTAATGGTGTGTTTCCAAAAATTTCTGTGATGCTGTTATAGACCTTCATAGTTCTCCCCTAAAAATAGTTTTTGATTTTTGGCGTAATGATGAAAATTGACTGGCAGCGAAAAAGCAAAAGAATTAGCAGCTGCAAGATGTAGAGAGGCAAAAATCAACAACACGGTTTCGTGTAAATAACCAGTTGATGATTGTGAGCATGTGTAAATTCTACCGAATAGGGTTATTTAAGCGAGTTGCAAATGACTTGCAGGTTACTGCTCGTTCCAGCGTGAGGTCATTGGCAGGCGACGATCTTTTCCAAATGCTCGTCCCGAAACCTTGGTGCCAGGTGGATATTGGCGACGCTTGTATTCAGCCTTATCGACCAATGAAATAACGCGGCGTACTAATTCAGGATCAAAGCCCTCGGTAAGTAGTGCTTCGTAGCCATGATCCTCATCAACATATGCTCGCAGCACTTGATCCAGCAATGGATAGTCGGGCAATGAATCTGAATCTTTTTGATCTGGACGAAGTTCGGCACTTGGCTCTTTAGTAATTGATCGCTCAGGAATAGGTGGGGTCTGTCCTTGCTCCACCGCAACCGCATTTCTATATCTAGCCAGCGCCCACACATCTGTTTTGTAGATATCTTTAATTGGCGCAAAGCCGCCGACGGCATCTCCATAAAGTGTTGAATACCCAACAGCTAACTCACTTTTATTGCCTGTGGCTAAAACAAGATGGCCCTCTTGGTTAGAAATGCCCATCAAAGTGGTTCCGCGAACTCGCGCCTGCAGATTCTCTTCTGCCAAGCCCTTCAAAACCATATTGGCCATATAGGCATCAACCATCGGTGCAATCGGTGTGGTTCTAAAATGAATGCCAGTGGCATCTGCCAAAGCCTGAGCATCTTCCACAGAATGACTTGATGAATACTTACTCGGCATGGCAACACCGTTGACCCTTTTAGCACCTAAGGCATCAATTGCAATTGCAGCAACTAAGGCAGAATCAATTCCACCTGAAAGCCCAAGGACGACAGATTTAAATCCATTCTTGCCAACATAATCACGCAGCCCCATAACAAGGCCCTGCCACATTTCGGCTTCATTGGACAATCGTGTTGCAACTTCTGGTGCTGCAGAATCGGCATGAGAAGTTTGTTCTTCAGAAATCACAACATCTGGTGTGGATGATCCTTCAACGCAATCAATATCAACGATTATGAGTTGATCATCAAACTGGGCGGTGCGAGCAAGAACGCTGCCATCTTTACCAACAACAATGCTGTCGCCATCAAAAACTAAATCATCCTGGCCACCTGTCATGTTGACGTAGGCAACAGGTGCTCCAATTTCCTTGGCCCGCTTTTGCACAAGTGCCAATCGCACATCATCTTTATTGCGCTCAAAGGGTGAGCCATTCGGAACAACTAATAATCCAGGGGTTCTGGCCGCGATTGATTCAAGTGAATGCCAAATATCTTCACAAATTGCAACCGCAACATCAACGCCATGGATCCGCACTACTAGGGTTTCATCCCCTGCCACAAAATTTCGAAACTCATCAAAGACGCCGTAATTGGGCAGGTGGCGTTTTACATATCTAGCCTTAATTTTTCCATCATGGATTACCGCAACAGCGTTCTTGGGTCCCTTGTCTAAATACCCAACAACTGCCACTAAATCACCAGTAATTCCCGCCGCAATCTCTTCGACAGCTTTAATGCTGGCTGCTTGAAAAGATGGACGAAGTGCTAGATCTTCAACGGGGTATCCGGTCACAATCATCTCGGGGAACACAAGCAGATTGGCACCTTGTGATTGAGCGCTCTTTACAGATTGGGCAATCAACCCAGCATTGCCCGCAAGGTCACCAACGGTTGGGTTGATTTGGGCTAGCGCCACGCGCAACTTCATTTTTCAAGTGTAACGGGGGTACCCTTTCCCTTGTACCCGGGGACCACCTATGTGGCTTCGAGGAGAGGAAACTATGGAATCTTTATATGGCGGTGCGCTGCATCGACGCGTCACAATTGTGGATCTAGCCGCTGCCAAAGAGCGCGGCGAAAAGTGGGCCATGCTCACTTCCTATGAATCTATGACCGCTGAAATCTTTGATGAGGCAGGAATCCCAGTTCTGCTAGTTGGTGATAGCGCCGGCAATAATTTCTTGGGCGAAGAGAACACCATCCCTGTAACAGTTGATGAGTTAATCCCCCTTGCTCGCGCAGTTGTCCGCGGCTCACAGCGGGCAATGGTTATTGCCGATCTGCCCTTTGGTTCCTATGAAGCATCCCCCGAATTAGCGTTAGCAACTTCTGTTCGCTTTTTCAAAGAGTCTGGGGTTATGGGAGTAAAACTTGAGGGCGCTCATATTGAAACAGTTAAAAAACTTGTCACAAGTGGAATACCTGTGATGGGTCATCTGGGTTTAACTCCACAATCGATGCATCAACTAGGTGGCTACAGAGTCCAGGGCAGAACTGATGGCGATGTAATTGTGGAAGCTGCAAAAGCTCTGCAAGCAGCTGGGGCTTTTGCCATTGTCTTAGAACTTGTCCCAGCAGAATTAGCTGCTCGAATCACCGCTGAATTAACTATTCCCACAATTGGAATTGGTGCTGGAGTTAATTGCGATGCCCAGGTTCTTGTGTGGACCGACTTAATGGGCATCACCAAGAAAGCCCCAAAACTTGCTAAGGCATATCGCAATCTAAGGGCGGAAATGTTGGCGGCAACTGGCGAGTTTGCCGCTGATGTTCGCTCTGGGCAATTCCCCACGGAGGCCCAAACCTTCAATTAAGGTAGCGGTGTGGCCAAATACGCAATTGATCTTGCACCGTTAAGAAAGTCCAAGGACTTTTCTTTATTGTGGGCTGCCGGTTTGATCTCCTACTTCGGCTCGATGATCACCTATGTTGCGGTGCCCTTTCAAATCAAAGAGCTGACCGGCTCTTATGTTGCAGTTGCCATAAGTGGCTTAGTGGAAATTCTTCCCCTCATCATCTTTGGTCTCTACGGTGGAGTTTTAGCTGATGCCTTAGATCGCAAGAAATTGATTTGGGTAACCGAGCTGTTATCCCTTCTTTTCACCGCAATTTTGCTGATTAATTCCATGATGGATTCACCTAGCCTGCTACTGATCTACATCGTCTCGGGATTATTTGCCGCAACCAGTGGACTGCGCCAACCTGCGATGCAGGCAGCTCTTCCTAGACTTGTCGATCATGAAGATATGACAGCTGCTGCGGCGTTGATGAGTTTGCGTTGGCAGATTGGCGTGATCGTGGGTCCTGCCATTGGCGGCATTTTGATTTCAACATATTCAGTGGCCGTTGGCTATGCCGCAGATATTGCAACCTTCGTCATTTCACTTGCCTTAATCGCATTTATGAAAAACATCCCACCCTCCCACGAGGCCGAAGCCCCATCCCTGTCAGCGTTAATTGATGGTGTGAAATATGCATTCAGCCGAAAGGATTTATTGGGCACCTACCTGATTGATTTGGCTGCAATGTTTTTTGCAATGCCCACCGCACTTATTCCATTTTGGGCTGATCAGTTAGGTGCACCGTGGGCCCTGGGTCTGCTCTATGCCGCAGGAACAATTGGCTCTATTGCAATTGTCCTGACAAGTGGTTGGGCAAAAAATGTTCACTTCTATGGTCGGGCAATTATGTGG
>Ga0209191_1002621_pt1 | contig 11075 bp, 8 predicted proteins | sample S_130626_EF_Meta_FD_187320 | JGI IMG/M metagenome (GOLD analysis project Ga0209191, IMG submission 187320) | Freshwater microbial communities from Lake Simoncouche, Canada to study carbon cycling - S_130626_EF_MetaG (SPAdes) (version 2) | ecosystem: Environmental > Aquatic > Freshwater > Lake ... | reverse complement strand
ACGTGGAGTGCAGTTGGGTGCCAAGTACCAGTTTTTAGATAAGCAGTACTCTGGTAACTTGATGGGTGACTATCTTCCCTACGATCGTAAGACTGGCACTGATCGTTGGCGCTATGACTGGCAGCAAAGACAAAATTTTAGTGGCGACTTGTTAGGTATGGGTGGGATCCCCATTGCCGGTGCTTGGACTGGTTATGCCAATGTGGCGCGAGTTTCGGATAATTTATATCCAACTGACTTTTCGCAAAGCATGGCTGGTGCAATTACTAGTCAGTTTCGACAAGAGGTTGGTACTACCAAGAACTTGACTGGTAGTTTAAGTAATTGGACTGTGGGAGCCAGGGCAATGACTTTCCAGACTTTACAGCCTGACCCTACCGTGACTGTTCAGTCTCCATACAATATTTTGCCTAATGTCACGGCCGCTTATAACAATCGTTTAACACCAGCAGTTGCTGATACCAGTGGTAAGTACATCACCTTACCTTCCGGCCCTGCTACTACTTTTTCAACAGATTTCACGCGCTTTGCTTATAACATTGGTGGTAACTTGGCGGCAACTGCCCCGGGTGCTTATAGCCAAGCTGATAGAACGGTGATCAAAGGTGCTATGGCCCTTCCCCAGATTACGCCTGGCTACTACATCACTCCAAAAGTGAGTTTTCAATCAAATACCTATAACGTAACACCATACAACCCTGTGGGTGCGCCCGCCGCTCAAGGCTTCACTATTCCGACATTTAGTCTAGATTCAGGGCTAGCATTTGAAAGAGATGCAGCTGAATTAAAAGGTTTCTTTGGGCGCGATATGTTGCTCACAATGGAGCCAAGAGCTTTTTATGTTTACACGCCATTTGAGAGCCAGGCTCAAACCCCTCTGTTTGATACCGCAGATGCTGGTTTTGGCGTCAGTCAAATTTTTAGTGAAAATACTTTCGTTGGTAATGACCGTATTGCAGATAACAATAAGTTAACAGGTGGCATTACCAGTCGCATGATTGAGGCCAATACAGGCGCAGAACGAGCCAACGTAACCCTTGCACAACGTCAAGCCTTTACTGGACAGAAAGTGGGTCTCAATGGCACCATTGCAAATCCTACAACTTATTCAGATACATTAGGTTCTGCTTCAATTCGTCTGCTTGGCAACTTTAGTACAGATGTATTTGGACAGTACAACACCCAGTTAAATCGCTTAGTCCAAACAACAGTAGGTGGTAGTTGGCGACCTACGCCTGGAAGAAGCTTGAATTTTGGCTATCGAAATGTTTGGACTCCACCAACCCAAGCATCCGTTCAGAATAACCAAGCGTTTGTCCCCTCAGCAACCACTACTGATCAATACAATGTTTCAGGGCAATGGCCTATTACACGCGAAGTATCTGTCCTGGGCCGCTGGGGTTACGACGCTTTAACGACCAAAACGCTCAATACGCTGGTTGCTTTAGAGTGGATGCGTGACTGCTGGACTTTACGTGGCGCTTACTCGCAGATGCTCAATACCTCACAAATCACAACCACACAAGTTTTATTCCAAATAGAATTTAGGGGCTTTGGTAGCGCTGGTAGTAATCCAGTTGATATCATGAAGCTAAATGTTCCCGGATATATGCCAACCTCCAAGCCTATACCACCTTCAATTTATGAGAACTATCAATGATGCATAGGAATCAATTTTATCAAGCACTTGCAGCCATCATTTTGGCTGGTCTTGCTTTATTGCCTCAGTTCGCATTTGCGCAAGATAGTTCAAAGATTTCAGCTGACAGCAAAATTCGGAATATTGATGGCGTTGCAGCGGTGGTGAATACAGGCTATGTAACTCGTAAGGAGATTGATGATCGGATCCTTGCCCTACAAAAGCAGGGAGGCAAGCTTCCTGATGCTGCTGCATTACGTAAGACAGTGATGGAACGCCTCATCCTTGAAAAAATTCAATTACAAAATGCAGAGCAAGAGGGAATTGCGGTTAGTAACAAAGAGTTGGATAAGATTATTGGTGATATTGCTGCCAAGAATAAATTAACACTTGCTGAGTTAAAAGTAAAAATTGCTGCTACCGGTAGTACTTATGAGCGCTATAGTCAAATGCTGCGTGATGATGTGATTATTAGTCGTTATCGTGAGCGGGAGGTCGAGGGCAAGATTAAGATTTCTGATGCGGAGGTAGATAACTTTATTTCTGACCGCAATCGTGAGGTGGCTGGTGGAGGAAAACCCGTACGCTCAACCCCTGCTATAAAAGGTGAGCCAGAAGAGATTGATCTTGCGCAGATTTTTATTCCTGCAGATACTAACGTTGGGGCTGGTGCTCAGGCTGAGGCGAAGAGGAAGGCGGAACTCCTTTTACGTGAAGCACGTGGTGATGCAGACTTCTTGCAGTTAGGTGCAATGGCTGCGAAAGACAATCCAAAAATTAAGTTTCAAAATTTGGGTTACCGTACTCCAGATCGCCTGCCGCAATTATTTTATGAGGCCATCAGAAATACAGGGAGCGGACAAGTTGCTAATGCCGTAGTGAGGAGTCCTGCTGGCTATCATGTTTTGAAAGTGTTGGACCGGCGAGCGCTAGTCGCTAGCGCTCCTGAGCCGCAGCAGGCTGCTCCCCAAGAAAGCCCTTCTACCCCACAAAATATTATGGTGACGCAGACCTTGTCTCGCCATATTTTATTGCGTAGTCGTGCGGGCTTGACAGACCAAGATGCTGAAAGACGCCTCGCGGGATACCGTGATCAGGTTCGCGCAAAAACTGCTGATTTTGGTGATTTAGCTAAAAAATATTCTGAAGATGGATCTGCTGCCAATGGAGGTAATTTAGGTTGGATGGGTCCTGGAGATTTAGTGCCGGAATTTGATCAGGCAATGAATCGTTTGCAAATAGGCGAAGTTAGTAATCCAGTAAAGACTGAATTTGGTTGGCATTTAATTCAGGTGCTCGAGCGTCGTGAAGCGCAGTTGACTTTAGAAAAGCAGCGTCAATTCGCCCGCGCAGCCATTCGTGAACGTAAGTTTGAGCAGGCTTATCAAGATTGGCTACGTGAATTACGCGACACCGCTACGGTGAAGATCATTAACGCAGATGATCCAGCAGCCAGTCCCCGTTAATCTCGTCATTAGCTCTGGAGAGCCAGCAGGGGTTGGTCCAGAGGTCTCTATAGCAGCTGCATTGCTATTTTTGCAAGAGCAGCCCGCAAGCACAATTACTTTACTTGGCGATGACAGCTTATTTTCAGCCACTGATGTTTCTAAAGAACTGTCTAATCGTCTGAAGCTTGAATCCATTGAGTTGGCTTCTCCAGTCAGCGCGGGTCAATTAAATCCTGCCAATGCACAATATGTTCTAAGTATTCTGGAGGCTGCGGTCGAAGGCTGTCTTGATCATCGTTTTGATGCGATGGTAACTGCACCAATACAAAAGAGCGTGATCAACCAAGGCAATGCTTCAAATATCAATTTATTTACCGGACACACGGAATACCTAGCAAGGCTTTGCCATCAAGATCATGTTGTCATGATGTTGTGCGCGACATTGCCGGCTGGTTTTTTAGGATTGCATAACAGTCGAGACCTTCGGGTTGCCTTAGTCACAACCCATCTGCCTTTGAAAGAGGTTTCTAGTGCGCTCAGCCGAGAGTATGTTCTGGAAACCATTCAGATTGTCGATCGGGATCTGCGGGCAAAATTTGGCATTGCTAAGCCTGTCATTCGGGTGGCAGGACTCAATCCGCATGCAGGTGAATCCGGTTATCTTGGGCGCGAAGAAATTGATGTTATCAATCCCGCCATCGAGATAGCCAAAGGTTTAGGCATTCAGGTAAGTGGACCTTATCCAGGGGATACGATGTTTGATGTTAAGGCTTTGGATAGCGTCGATGCATTTATTGCGATGTATCACGATCAAGGTTTGGCGCCATTCAAGTTTGTGAGCTTTGGTGGTGGCGTCAACGTTACCTTAGGCTTGCCGATTATTCGCACTTCAGTGGATCATGGCACTGCGCTGGACATTGCTGGTAAAAATCTTGCAGATTCAGGCAGCATGTTAGAAGCTTTGCGACTCGCCCATCAATTGGTGATAAATGTAAAGAACGCAAAGAATCTATCAAGATGACACATCAAGCCCGCAAACGATTTGGCCAGAACTTTTTGCAGGATTCCGGAGTAATCTACTCCATAGTTGCAGCAATCAATCCCAGTGAAAATATGCATGTGATTGAGATTGGTCCTGGCCTTGGCGCATTGACAAGACCTTTATTAAGTAACTTAGAGCGCCTGGATCTCTTGGAGATTGACCGAGATTTAGTGGCTTACTGGAATCAAGAAAATCTTAAGGGTCTTAAAGTCATTGAGGGGGATGCTCTCAAGTTTGATTTTCTAGAATGGGCAAATACACGCCCAGCCAATAGCGGTCTGTGTAAGGTAGTTGGTAACTTGCCTTACAACATCTCCTCGCCATTACTCTTTCATCTTGTTTCTGCTGCCCATGCAATTGATGAGCAGGTGTTCATGCTACAAGCGGAAGTAGTTGAGCGCATGGTCTCTCAGGCTGGTGGATCTGAATTCAGTCGGCTTTCCGTTATGTTGCAAGCGCGCTACGATATGGAGCAAGTTTTAGAAGTCTCCCCTGAAGCATTTGATCCTCAACCTAAGGTCAATTCTGCTGTGGTGCGCATGATTCCACGCAGAGATTTCAACTTGAACAATACGCAGTGGCATGCTTTGGAAAAGGTAGTAGCTGCAGCGTTTTCTCAAAGAAGAAAAATGCTGCGTACGAATTTGTCAGCCTTTGCTGATCGACTGTCTCTACCTGAATCTGAATTAAAAGCGCGTGCTCAGGATATTTCGGTGGAGCGCTACATTGAGTGGGCTAAAACTTTAGCCCATTAAGTTTCTGATTTTACTGGTAAGCAGCAGGATCAATCACCCGCATTTCAGCTTCAATCCACTGCTCTACTTCTTGATGAAGTTGGCCACCCGTTTTGCCAGTAGAGGGAATGGCAGGGCCGATTGAGAAGATCACTGTACCTGCTTGCTTTAGAAAACTATTCTTAGGCCAGTAACGACCGGCATTGTGCGCAATGGGAATTACTAAAGCTTCAGTAGCGCTCGCCAGTCTTGCCCCACCTTTACTGTAGGGCTTGTGAGATCCGGTAGCTGTTCTAGTCCCCTCTGGAAATAATAGAATCCATTTACCCTCACTTAAACGTTTTTTCCCTTGACCGACAACGGAGATGGCAGCAGTTTCTTTACTATTGCGATTGATATGAATCATCTTTAGTAAAGCCAAAGCCCAGCCAAAGAAAGGGATCCAAAGTAACTCCCTTTTGAAAACAAAGCAAACCTGCTTAGGAAGCAGGGCGATATAGAAAATAGTTTCGTAAGCAGATTGATGTTTGCTTAGTACGACAACAGGTTTATCTAAAACTGCCATCATATTTTCCATCCCACGAATTTCGTAACGAATTCCACAAAGAGGCTGCAAAATCCAGATGACAACCTTATTCCAAAGCCCAATAAAGCGATAGCGATTCTCGGGATTCAGGAATGGAAAAACTAGGATGCAAAGTACTGACCAGATTGGCGTAAATATCAGCAAAAAAAGGGTAAATAGAGTTGAGCGAATAAAAGTCATATTGGCATTAAACCTGATCTTGTAAGAGTGCAGTTGCAAATGCCATCAAATCCGCATGAATCAGCGTGCCTTCTGGGAGGGCGCCTTTGTCTAAGGTTTTACTGCCCTTCCCGGTTAATACTAAATGCGGACTAGCGCCAAGAGCCACACCTGCTTGAAGGTCGCGCAAGGAGTCACCCACAATCGGTACCCCCAATAAAGGCATAACACTCTGATTTTTCTTATAGCGCAGCGCTATCTCTTTCATCATCCCTGGCAGGGGCTTGCGGCACTCACATGCATTGGCATCACTATGAGGGCAAAAGAAAATACTATCGATATGACCGCCCAAGGGTTTGAGCAGCTTATCCATCTTGCTATGCATTGCATGCAGATCATTAACATTGAAATAGCCTCGCGCCAGACCAGATTGATTGGTTGCTACAGCGATTTGATAGCCTGCTTGATTCAGTAGTGCAATAGCCTCAAGACTACCTGGCAAAGGAACCCACTCTTCACTCGACTTGACATAGTCATCTCGATCTTCATTGATCACGCCATCGCGATCAAGAATGATGAGTTTAGAGGAGCTGATGCTCATGCTAATTTGCCGAGGTCGGCAATAAGATTCATTTTCTGGTGAAGTTGTTGCAGGAGGGCTAAGCGGTTATCGCGTAGCTCTGGATTGGGATCCATCACCATGACATCGGCAAAGAATTGATCAATTGGAGCACTGAGAGCTACGAGCGATTTCAATAGATCTACGAACTGACGTTTTTCATAAGCCGCTGTGAGTGTTGGAGTCAGCTTCTCAAGCGCCTGATGTAGTGCGATTTCAGCAGGCACTTGCAGCAGCGTGCTTGAGCAATTCGCTGGAATAGTAGTGGCATTCTTTTTCAGAATATTGCTAATACGCTTGTTGGCGGCGGCTAATTGAGTAGCTTCTGCCAAGGCGTTAAATTCACGTAACGCACTCAAGCGATCAATTAAGTCATTTAATTGGGTGGGTGATTGACTTAATACCGCATCAATCTCCTCGGTAGTGAATGGCTTGCCAGCAATAGCTTGATCGCGCAAGTAAGCACGTAGACGATCAATAATGAAGACATAAATATCTGCACTCTTCGCTTTTTCTTGAACGTCTTTCTGGGGGAATTGTTTGCGAGCTAGCTCAATCAAGTCAGGCAGACTGAGGCTGAGATTCTTTTCTAGCAAGAGTCGGCAGATTCCGAGAGCATGACGACGCAGGGCATAGGGGTCCTTATCGCCAGTTGGCGCAAGACCAACACCCCAAATACCAATCAGAGTTTCTAGCTTGTCGGCAATCGCCAAGATGGTGCCGGTTTGAGTTTGGGGTAATGCATCGCCAGCAAAGCGTGGCATGTAATGCTCGCTACAAGCAGAGGCTACTTCGGCATTTTCACCATCATGAGTGGCGTAGTAACGGCCCATGATTCCTTGGAGCTCTGGGAACTCACCAACCATATCGGTTAATAAATCTGTTTTGGCAATTTCAGCAGCACGGCTAGCAAGCGTCTCATTAGTCGATAAAGCTTTTGCAATACCAACAGCAATACCTTGAACACGCTTGGTGCGATCCAATTGATTGCCGAGCTGATTGTGATAAACCATTTTTTCAAGATCGGCTACGCGAGATGCCAGCGGACGCTTTTGATCTTGTTGAAAGAAAAAGCGTGCATCAGAAAGGCGTGGACGTACTACGCGCTCGTTACCAGAAATGATTGCTTCTGGTTTATCAGTCTCGATATTGGAAACAATGAGGAAACGATTGCGTAGCTTACCTTGCTTGTCAGTCAAAGCAAAGTATTTTTGATTAGTTTGCATTGTCAGAATCAAGCATTCTTGTGGAACCTCTAAGAACTCTTGATCAAAGTGACACTCATAGATTGCTGGCCACTCTACTAAAGCAGTTACTTCGTCTAACAGACTATCTGGCATCAATACTAAATCAGTATTAGCAGCCTTTAATAATGCAGATTCGATAAATTCACGGCGCTTCTTAAAGCTTGGCAATACTTTTGCTTTGCTGGTGAGATCAGATTCATACAGATCTGCAGAGGCGATCGCAATAAGACCTGGAGCTAAAAAGCGGTGGCCCTCCGTTTGATTCGCAGCACTAATGCCTAGTGCGCTGATATTAAGACTTTGTTTGCCATGCAAAGCAATGATGCGATGCGCAGGGCGAGCAAACTCAACGTCTGCTAACTCACCATTTTTCTGTAGCACTTGATAGTGCATCATTTTGGCGATGGGTAATTTACTCAATGTCTGCTCGAGAGCTTGTTGGGCAGTTTGTTCTAATGCTGCACCTTTGGCGATGACATTGAGGTACAAGGCTTCATTCTTACCTTCGCCTGCTTTTTCTAAAGTGGAGAGATCGATATCTGCATAGCCCAAAGAAGCCAATTTCTTTTGTAATGGTGCGGTCGGCTTTCCATCAGCATCAAAAGCAATGCTGGTCGGTAGTAGTTTTTCACGCACTGGATAGTCTAGAGCTTGGCTCAAGACATTGGTAATTTGAACCGCAAGGCGGCGCGGTGTAGCGTAGCCAGTTACAAACGAGTTATCGCCCAAGAGGCCTGCGACCTTAAGAGTTGAATAAATACCCTCACTAAAAGCATCGCCTAAGCGGCGTAATGATTTTGGTGGAAGCTCTTCAGTAAACAACTCAATCAGAAGGCTATCTGCTTGAGAGGGAGAATTCGGTGTACTCATAATTAGATCGAGCTACTTAAGCTTTGGATTGACGTTGACACATCGGGAAACCCAACTTCTCACGAGACTCAAAGTAAGCCTGCGCTACCGCACGAGAGAGATTACGGATACGACCAATGTAGGCGGCACGCTCGGTTACAGAGATGGCGCCACGGGCATCTAGTAAGTTAAAAGTATGTCCAGCCTTGAGTACCATTTCATAAGCGGGTAAGGCTAATGGCACTTCCATCAATCGCTTGGCTTCACTTTCGTAATTGGTGAAGTTTGCAAATAATAGGTCGGTGTTGGAGTGTTCAAAGTTATAGCAAGACTGTTCCACTTCATTCTGGTGATACACATCACCATAAGAGATACCATCTGCCCAAACAAGGTCATAGACGTTGGAGCAATTTTGGATATACATTGCCAAGCGCTCGATGCCGTAAGTGATTTCACCTAAAACAGGTTTGCAGTCAATGCCACCCACTTGCTGAAAATAGGTGAACTGCGTCACCTCCATGCCGTTGAGCCAAACTTCCCAGCCTAAGCCCCAGGCTCCTAAAGTTGGGTTTTCCCAATCATCTTCGACAAAGCGCACATCGTTCTTTTGAAGATCAAGACCCAAAGCAGTAAGCGAACCCAAGTAGAGCTCTAGAATATTTTCTGGTGCAGGCTTTAGTACTACCTGGTACTGATAATAGTGCTGCAGGCGATTCGGATTTTCTCCGTAGCGACCATCTTTGGGTCTACGTGAGGGTTGAACGTAGGCTGCTTTCCAAGGCTCGGGACCAATTGCCCTCAAGAAAGTGGCTGTATGAGAAGTACCAGCACCCACCTCAAGGTCAATAGGCTGCAATAGGGCGCAACCTTGTTGGTCCCAGTAATCTTGGAGTTTGAGAATGATTTGCTGAAAAGTAAGCATGATTTACCTGGCTAAGCCTTTGATTTTACATGGCTAAGCTAGCGAACCAGGAAATTGCCATTAGATTCGTTTTTGGCGAATCAGGCCCAAGAGAAGCAAGAGACAAGAAAGGCTCAAGATAGGCACATTTCCCCACAGTACGTAAGGAGTTGTGCCTGAATAGGCTTGGATCTTCAGGCTGAGTACTCCTTGGGTAAATTCACCGAGCCTTGCCAGCACTTTCCCGTCTGGCCCAAGGGCTGCCGTGATACCTGTATTAGTGGCGCGTAAGGCTGGAAGGCCAGTCTCCAAGGAGCGTAACTGAGATAACCTCAATTGCTGGGCTGGCGCTTGCGAATCTCCAAACCAGGCTAGATTAGTCATATTGATTAATAGGTTGACTGGTTGACTGCTGTGATGAATTCGGGAGGCTAATTCTCCGCCAAAGACATCCTCATAGCAAATCGTAATGGCTGCATTAATCGCATCTTTGCCAGAGCGAATAATGCTGAAAGGGGTTTGATCTAACTTGCCCCCCGCAAAGTCGCTCATGGGTACGTTGAAAGCATTTACAAACCAATGAAAGCCAGGGGGAATAAATTCTCCAAATGGCACCAAGTGTGATTTGTCATATTGATAGCTTGGTGTATTGGGAGAGAGCCCAAGTGCACGGTTGGTGTACTGCACCCCATTGGAATTACCCGTCTCTCCAATCACGCCAAGCAAGACATTGCTAGAGGTATTGGTAGAAAACTGTTGTAATGATCTCAATAGGCCCGTAGGAAGATTACTTTGGGGCCAAGGATAAGCAGTCTCCGGAGTAATGATGAGATCTGCTGACTGGCTCTCGATGGCGTTCGTATAAAAACTAAACTGCTCTTCAATGGCTTGGGGGTTGAATTTGAGGCTCTGCTCAAAATTACCCTGAATTAAACGAACACTTAGTGGCTCGCCGATGGGTTTTGTGAAAGTCCAAAAACTCGCAAGTTGTGCAAGTGCGATGGTAGAAACAATACAGATAGCACTAAAGAAAATATTTTTTCTTAGTTGTGTAATCTCCCAAGAAACCCACACCACTAAAAATGTGCATGCCAGACCCCCGAAGAATGGTGCTACTGGTGCGAAGGGTCCATTGAATTGCGCCTCAGCAAATCCCATCCAAGGAAAACCGGTGAACACTACGCTGCGCAAATATTCAATCATTACCCAAGAGGAGGCTAACACCAGACCAGTCAGGTTCTGATGTCTTATAAGGCATAGGGAGAGAGAGGCGGTCGAGAAATATAAAGCCATTCCAGTGGCCAATAAAAATACCGCTAAGCAAGACAGTGCAGCATGTATTCCACCTACGTCATGCAGACTAATGTAGATCCACCACAGACCCAGAACAAAGTAGCCTAGACCAAATGACATTCCTAAGATAAATTGATTTTTAATGGAGGAGCTTAGCTGCTGATCCATTCGCCACCAAATCAAACTTAAGATGGGGATCTGTATCCAGCCGCCATAGGGTAGCTCTGCGACAGTGGCTAGTACTACTCCAAGAAAAAATAACAGTAATACATTGGCGCTATTACGAAGCCTTGCTGATTGCAGATCAATCAAGATGATTCTCAGGAGGGTTTTTTCGGGAGATGTCGCGCAAGCAGAATATGAACCTGCCTTGGATCAGCGCGCTGAACCTCAAATTCAACTCCGTCAATTTCAATCGTTTCACCCATCTTCGGTACTCGACCAAGATGCTGAATGACTAAACCGGCAACCGTTTCAATGCCTTCAACTTCAAATTGTGTACCTAAGGTCTCGTTAAATTGCTCGAGTTCAGTAATACCTTTCACACGAATATCACCA
>Ga0209191_1002615_pt1 | contig 11089 bp, 10 predicted proteins | sample S_130626_EF_Meta_FD_187320 | JGI IMG/M metagenome (GOLD analysis project Ga0209191, IMG submission 187320) | Freshwater microbial communities from Lake Simoncouche, Canada to study carbon cycling - S_130626_EF_MetaG (SPAdes) (version 2) | ecosystem: Environmental > Aquatic > Freshwater > Lake ... | reverse complement strand
GAGTAGAATCAGTTTGCCCAGTAGAGTTATCGCTAGCGTAGCAAACTATTTTATCCCTATGAAAACAAAAAACCCATCGCTCGCTTTGCTCATCGCTGCAGGGCTGATATCATTCGCCAGTTCCGCCTCTGCGAGCAGTTACGCTCCTCTGCTGACACAAAATACTGTTAGTTCCGGCACATCTATTACCGGAATCGGTAATTACTTCGGTGGAAGTGTCACTGCCAACGTCACCGCAAATAACTATTTAGGCGTCCAACCCTGGAGTTACACCTACATTGACGATTTTACCATTCTTAGTATCGGAAATGACTATACGACGTGGACTTTTAGTTCAACCATTACTGAGTTTACTCTTGGATGGGCGGCGGATAGCAGCGTTCTAGGTTTTAATTACGAAGTTGGTTCTACAATGGGGGGATCGATTGCTTCTGGGACTATATCAGCCATCAGTAATAATCCTGGTGCCGAATCATTTTTGCATTATTTTAATCCTGCTGGCTTCAATACTGTAACAATTTCAACTGATAAAGTACAATCTTACGGACTTGGCTATGGCACTGGTATCATCCCTGAGCCCTCCACCTACGGACTGATTGGTATCGGCGCTCTCGGTGTAGCTTTCGCTGCTCGTCGTAAGCAAAAGACTGCGTAAAATAAATTAAATGACGGTAACGAGACCCACTTTAATCGGTGGGTTTTTTGTTTGTGAAGCTCTCCGGATCCAAGTGGTCGCACCCTCGTAAAAATCACATGACTAAACTCTAAAGGGGGTAGGGTTTGCCATTGACAATTGTCTTCAAGTAGCCCTCTCTTAAGTCATATTTCATTGGCGTAAAAATTTGCTCCATCTGATCTATCTTCAGAGAGTCACTTTTTTCCCACCAATGAAAACTAAATCACTACCCCTCGCTCTGCTTATTACAGCTGGGCTCTTATCATCCACCGTTACAGCGAACGCTTATATCATTTATGGAGATACTGTCGTAAAGGGTACTACTTATAATTTATCGCCCCACGCTAACCTGACCGGCGCTAACCTGCCCTTCGCTAACCTGTACAACGCTGACCTGTCCTACGCTAACCTGTCCTACGCTAACCTGTCCAACGCTTACCTGTCCGACGCTGACCTGACCGGCGCTTACCTGACCGACGCTTACCTGCCCCACGCTAACCTGACCGGCGCTAACCTGTCCAACGCTAACCTGTCCTACGCTAACCTGTACTACGCTAACTTGACCGGCGCTACAGTGTCCTATTCCAACTGGACTGACTTCTCAACTAACTCAGGGGCAAGTGGTCTCGGTTCTTACAATTATAACACCAGCCTTATTAACTATGCTGGTAATGGAGCCATCCCTGAACCATCCACCTACGGACTAATCGGCATCGCTGCACTCGGTGTAGCTTTCGCAGCTCGTCGTAAGAAGTTAAAGACTGTTTAATCTAAAATAAAAGTCGGTAACAGAGCCCACTTTAATCGGTGGGTTTTTTGTTTGTGAAAGAAATCTGAATGTAGGGGGAGTGCTTCACTTTTCTTAGGGGCTGCGATCTAGCTAGGTGGGGGCTAATGGGTAACCCCCCTAAACACTTAAATGAAATTAGCGTTTTTTCCCTGTGGTGGTCGAACCACGCATGAGCTTGGGGGGTTCAAAGAGATTCCTTCCAGGGCCGGCTCTAATGTGGTGGCCTTAATAAGGCCTTAATCCTGCACGAAGCATGTCGAAAGATGCGCTGATTCCTTAGGAAACTCCATGATCGGGCTAAAAGTGGCCTTAACCCTTTATTTGCAAGGGGTTTAGTTTCCGTAAGTCTTTAACTATCAGCGCTAAAATTGGTGGGCCCACCCGGATTTGAACCGGGAACCAAAGAATTATGAGTTCTCTGCTCTAACCATTGAGCTATAGGCCCGTACTGAATGGATAACCTAATGCTTCTGTTTTGAAAAGGAAAAGAAATATCTATTGTCCCTGGCCCTTTTTACGGGGTTTTCCTGAATCGCTCGGCTTATCTCCACCACCACCGCGCTTGGCATTCAAATCGTAGGTCTCCGACGTCTTACCGTCTTTGCCGTTATCGAAATCCATTTTTAAATTGGTGCTGCTGAATACATAACTCACGGATCTTTTTTCTCCATTCACCGTATAACCGAGTTTGTATTTACCTTCACCTTCAATCGCCCAATCGGTAATCACCGCACCGCGGAGTGGACCAGTGGCCGGACGTGGTGAAGAGGCGCGTGGCTGTGGATCAACCTGGCCGGCCGCTTCAGTCACTACGCCATGAAATCCGGTAAAGGTGTAGGGTGACTTCGCTAAGCCGTGATAGTGATAACCATACTTGGCATCTTCGTGCCCACCACACTCATCTAATTTCTTGAGCGTCGAGCCATCAGGCTCGGTGAGTCCATAAACGGGATAACCATCGAGTGCATAGGCGACGGGATTTCCTTTACCGACGACCGATTGTAAGTGTAGGGGAATGATGTGGTAGTGATAGTCATCCGCACGTCCGCAATGCCCGCCCCATTTGTCGAGCTCTCCAATATCTTGCGATACTTCACCTCGATTATTTTGCGGATTGAAAATCGCGACTCCATTCGCCGCTAAGGCAATCGCTCCGCGTAAAAATCTTCCTTTAATCAAAGTAGGTTTATCGGCCACCGTGGGTGTTAGCGGAATCTTCCAAAGATTAGTTCCCGTGTATGCCTGTGGCAGGGGAACTTGTTGCTGCCAATTTGTAATACCAATCATCATCGGGTGATCCGGAAAACCGTCCGACCCCACTAAGAGATATTTATCGTCGGACGAAACCTTAACGCGGGCCGTAGTCTTAAACACACTCGTCATAAAATCCTTACCGGTGAAAGTTGAAGGAGAAGCGGGAGTGGTGGTACTGCTCAAAAGTATCGGACTGATAAACCAACTCAGGGATGCGCCCATCTCCGCATGCTTAGAGGGTGCTATGCCGTGGGCGTGTAATGCGGAAGCCAGAACGAGCGATAGGCTAAGCGGCAGAAGTCTCATAGTGATAAAACCCTCGGGTGTGTCATAAAGTTGCAAAATAAGTGACGTTGGCTAGTTTCGATTTTATTATAATAAAATTATGCCTTACCCCTACGAAGAAGAATATAAGAGCACAGTTTTTCAATACCAAGACTTTCCTGCTGATTGGCCTAAGAGTTTTGCGATTCTGACCGCGTATGCTACCACGGGTGAAACGTGGACGGATGCGCAGAACAAAGACGCGGACCAGAAGTTAGAGGCCGAATTAAGAAAAGGCGGTTACCGCATTCATCGTATCTCTGGCTACTCTAAAGATCTTAAAACGCACGAAGAGGGATGGGCGGTGGTAATGCATTTAAAGCCAGCGTGGGAGTTGGCCGTTAAATACAAACAAGTGGCACTGTTTTATTATCAGAACGACGAACTACTTTTAGTCTACGCACTCGGTTATTCTCGATGCGATGAAGCCGTGGTGAAGGTGCCACGACCGATTGACTGTAAAAACGCACCGTACTTAAGTCGTTATATTAAGAAATAATAATTTAAGTGCAGTTTATAATTTTTGCTATAAATTAGAATCATGTCGAAACCGTTACCTATTCTCTATGTTAAACCTAGCTGTCCCTGGTGCGTGAAAGCGCTCGAGTGGTTTGCCCAACAAGGCGTAAAGGTCGATGTCCGTGACGTTATCGCAAACATGCATGAGATGCGTCAGATGGTCGCCCTCACCGGACAGTCCAAATGTCCTTCATTTAAGCTTGGTGATTTCATCGTCGCAGATTTCGGCGTGGATGAGTTCATCGCGAAAGCGAAGAAGCGTCCCGACGTTTGCCAGGAATTAGGACTGAAGCTTTAGTCTTAGCTGAGAAGATCCCAGATTCTGGCAAACATTACGCCGAAGCCTGCTACTGCTACCGCAGCGCAAAGGAATTTTCGTAACTTGATTTCATCGACTTTCATTTTCACGAGTAAGGCGATGAGAATGGCCGACAGGAAAATGACGGAGGCTTGAGCGGATTCCACACCGAGATTAAATCCAACGAGGATCGAGAGAATGTTAGATTTGTCCCAGTCCTTGAGATTGTTGGACACAGCTGCGGCAAACCCGAGTCCGTGGATGAGTCCAAAGATGAAGGGCACGGTAAGCATCTGACGATTAGAAGCCTTGCCCCAATAGGCTAAAACGGCCCCTACACCGATAGTGAAGGCGATTACCGGCTCAATCCACCCACTGATCTTGGGAAGAAGCCCTAAGACTACCAGACTGAGTGTTATACTGTGTCCGAGCGTGAATATGAGCGAACGTTTGAGTGCTTGTGCGACTGAGGCCGCACCGAGAAACATCGCTAACATGAACAGACAGTGGTCCCACCCAGACGGAATAACGTGAGCAAAGCCTTCACGCATGAATGACATCAATCGATTGGAGGATTGTTTAATTTTATCCCAAGTGCTGGGAGGTAATTTGTCGCTGATGACTAATTCGGCAGTTTTGCCTGGTTCAACACCGACAACCACCTGATACGTCATTTCTTTTCTAAGATTCGTAAAAACAATTCCAAGTTCAGGCGGAAAACCGATTTCAACTTCTCGTGCGTCGGCAGGTAGATCCGCCGCAAAGACTGCCGTAAACAAAACAGGGTAGCGGTCCGCTTCACCTTGTTGTTTGGAGCGCTCTTTGACTTCAATGCCTGATGGAAACGTAATTAACTTTTTAGCAAAAATTTCTCCATCAGCTCGGATGAGTAAATCACGACTAAAATTTTCTTTCTTTTCCTCCGAACGTTTAAGCAAGAGTTCTCGATTAAACATGAGGTCATCTAATTCTTCAACTCCGGCGGCCTGTGATGATTTGCCCAAATAATAGGCCGGTACATCGAATTTGATACTCAATGTTAAATGGTTCTTCTCATCAATAATCCCAATACAGGAGGCCTCTTTCCAATCGGGATGGGCCATCGCCTTTATACTCAGTAAAAGTGTAAGGCAGCCGATATAAAAACCCTTAAGCATTATTTTTTAAGGCTCTTGGGGTCGTAGAAAACTTTATCCATAAAAAGTCCACGTGCGGGAGCGGTCGGAACTTCGGACGTAATCGTTTTTTCTTCGCGATAGGCGAGGAGACGTTCGGGAGTCATCTTGCCTTCACCCACACGAAGCAGTCCGCCCACGAGTCGACGTACCATCTTGTATAAATAACCATCCGCTTCGGTGACCACGGTGATACGTTTACCTTTAGAAATAATACTGAGACGGCGCAGATCTTTGACGGGGCGTTCAGTTTCCATGCCTTGACTGTGGGTCGCGCCGAAGGCTCGGAAGTCATGCTTACCCATCAGAAGTTTGGCTGCACGACGCATGGCTTTGACATCCAGCTTATCCCAGTCGCGACCCAGTGAGTAGCGAGCCTTCCAAGGTAAAGAGAAGCCGACATTAATTTCGTAACGATAGCGTTTACCTTTGGAGGAATAGCGGGCGTGGAATTTACTGTGAACGCGCTGAATTTTAGTGATGAGTATTCCTGCTTGTTCACCAGTGTTGAGTGCGTCTTGGAGTTTCTTGGGCGAGTGACGCCAAAAAGCGTCGAAGTGAAAAGTTTGACCGACACTATGCACACCCGCATCGGTGCGACCACTTCCATGAATCACCACTGGCTTTTTAAAGATGCGTGAGAGGCGAGCGCGAATTTCACCTTCAACGGTGTGAGCATTATTTTGAATCTGCCAGCCCATGTAGTCGGATCCATCATAAGCGACGGTAACTAAAAATCTTTCTTCAGTTAAATCTGTCTTACCTGTTTTCATAGATCGGTGCTCTGTCCAATTCCTTTACTGTTAAGATAATCCTGAAGTAAAATTGCGGCGGCCCGAGAGTCGCGTTCACCCGATTTACGTTGTTGGGTACGCTCGTGGGCGTTCTTGGGTTTCTTGTGATGATTGATACTGTCGGCGGCCTGACTGGTTAGACCCTCATCAATTAATTCAATCGGAAGATGAAAACGCTTTTTGAGTTCTTCAGCGAAGTCATCGACCTCATAACATTTTTTTGTTTTTTCACCTTCGAGTGAGAGAGGATAGCCGAGGATTAAGTGGGTGACACGTAGTCGGGTAATTTCGCGCTGAATGTGTTCAAATCGTGCGGCCAGTTCTTCGTCTACTGCAGCTGGAAGTGGAAACGCCATGCCGAGATCGTCCGCATAGCTTAGGCCAATGCGTTTGCTTCCATAGTCGATGCCTAGATAAACATTTCCCACGACCAGACCCTGTGAAGTCTCATGGGTTTTTTCAATCTCCACTTTTATAATCTATGCAGGGGTTTGACATACGGCAGCAGATTCGATGAATAGATTAAATGAAATCGCCTGTTTCACTGTCTGCCCATGAGCGTGCGTTGTATGCTCGGCAGATGCGTTTGCCCGAGGTGGGCGAGGGCGGTCAGGTTAATATTAAAAATGCAAAAGTTCTTATCATTGGTGCGGGCGGTCTGGGCTCACCGGTGGCGTTGTATTTGGTCGCGGCAGGAGTGGGCACCATTGGCATCGCGGATCCTGATAAAGTCGACCTCAGTAATTTACACCGTCAAATCATTCACGGATTTGATACGCTCGGATTACCCAAAACTATTTCAGCCGCAGAATCCCTTAAGGAAATAAATCCTGGAGCTGAAATTATTTTACATCCTGAAGGACTCACGGCCGATAACGCTCTCGAACTCGCGAGTCGTTATGACGTCGTGGTGGATGGGGCAGATAATTTTGCGACGAGATTTTTAGCCGCCGATGCCTGTGTGTTGGCCAAGAAACCTTTAGTTCACGGAAGTGTACTCAGAGGGGAAGGCCAGGTAGGTACATTTATACCTCAACAGGGCTGTTACCGATGTTTGTATCCGGTCATGCCGAGTCCTGATTCTGTGCCGACCTGTTCAGACGCAGGAGTATTGGGCGCGACGTGTGGAGTGATTGGTTCGTGGATGGCTGCGGAGACTTTGGCCATTCTGCTGAAGCAACGTCAGCATTCACAGATGTTCGTCATCAACGTGGGTGAGGGTAAAAGCCAAAAAATTTCAATCGCACCGGATGGTCACTGTCCGGCTTGTGGTAAGTCACCTAAGATTTCTGAAATCAAAGCGGAAAATTACGAATCGACCCTTTGTGAAACACCCAATCTAAATATGAAAGAATTCCCTTTAGAAATTTCGGTGACGGAAGCTCACCAACAATTGAGTTCATCGCAGCCACCCCTGTTGATTGATGTGCGTGAGCCCGATGAGCATGCGCATTGTTGCGTTGCCCAGGCCCGTTTAATTCCATTGGCGGATATCCCTAATCAATTAGCGAGTATTCCTACGGATCGTCCCGTGCTTATTATGTGTCACCACGGGGGCAGAAGTATGCGAGCCACACAGTTTTTACGTTCAAAAGGCTATCATTTAGCCTCGAATATAAAAGGTGGAATTGAACAGTGGTCCCTCAAGGTAGACACGCAAATCCCTCGCTACTAGGTCAGTCGAGGCTTGCGACCGTACTTTTTTCGTCTTTCTATTCCACCCTATGAAACAGTTAACCCTTTCCATCGTAGCTTCTCTTTTCCTCGTCGGTTGTGGTCCTTCTAAATTCCCATCCGATTGGAATGGCAGTAATTCCGCCTCCAACGCTGGTATGGAAATGCGTGGATCTGGATTCGGTTCGATGGCTGAAGCCATTCGCAGTGGAAACATTCCTCCAGAAGCAATTTTAACTACCGTATATTTTGGTTTCGATAAGTACACCGTCGATTCCGGAGAGCGTGCTAAGCTCGACGCGATTTCTGGTCAGGCTCAAAATACTAAACTTATCATTGCGGGTTACACCGACCAATTTGGCACCGAAGAATATAACTTAGGTCTCTCCGATCGTCGTGCTCAATCAGTACGTGAATATTTAGTTAAACTCGGTAGCACTCAAACAAACATTGAAGTGCTCGCACTCGGTGAACAAGAAGCGGACAAAAATGCAACCGGTCGTGATTCTGGTTCCCGAGATCGTAAAGCGATTGTCGTGGATGCTAATTATTCTGGTCCAGTTCGTTCCGGTGCTTCCAAGCCTGTGGCTCCCGCACCAAGTTCTGGTTCAGCACCCGCTCCGGTCAGCGCTCTCTAATTTGGTAGTTGGCTGAACAGGTAGATCAAGGTCGCCCCGAGTAGAATCGCTGAACTCCACACAGCGATTTTACGCGTTTTGTCTGATTGGTGAATGGCACCCCATTTTCCAAATACATAACAGGAAAGTGAAACGAGGATTAAGCCGATATAGATATCGCGTATCCAATTTGCGTTAGTGCTGATTCCGTTGAGTACCCAGAGTAGGTAGGCGGCGTAGGCAAAGAGCGGTAAAGCTAAAACTTTCTTCAACGTTTCCATCCACGCACCTGGCTTGGGGAGGAATCGGGTTAACTTAGGGAAGATTGATAAAAATAAATACGGTGAGGCCATGCCGACGCCCATCGCGATAAAGAGCGATATAGTTTCACCATTACTTCGTTGGCCATCCAGAGCGAATCCGATGGCAGCACCTAATCCAGGCGCTGTGCAGGGTGTGGCTACGGCGGTAGCAAGTACGCCTGAGAGGAAAGCGCCCCACGAGCCAGATGACTTGTGGGATTGAGCGAGTGTCCCTGCGAAACTGGAACCGATTTCAAAGAGTCCGAGGAAGCTCCAACCCATGATGACCATCAATACCGTCGTCGCTAAAACAAAGCCCGCGGACTGCATTTGAAAACCCCAACCGACAGCACTGCCCGAATTTTTTAAAACCAGAATCAGAATAGACAAGCTGATGAAGCTGATAACAACGCCTACGGTATAAAGTAAACCGTGCAGAAGGATGGTTTTATTTTTAGCTCCGGCGTCATTCACAAAACCAAGAATCTTAATTCCGATCATCGGAAATACGCAGGGCATGAGGTTCAGAATAAATCCTCCACCCATGGCTAACAGTATCCAGACCCAGAAGGGGTGTGATGCGTCGCTTGATTTATAAGGCTGATTAAACACTGCAGCTTCAATGCCACTCAGTACTTCTTTACTGGTTAAAGCTTCCGAAAGTATAATCGGATCGCGTTGATTTTTTAGAACAACATTCAGAGGAATCCCTTCGCGATTATATTTCTTAAGTTCAGCTGAGATGATTGAATCTTTTTTCGTCCAATCGGCGCGAAGCAGTACGACATTATTCTTATTAAAACTCTGAATCACTTCATCATCGTTATAAACGCGTTTATTGACCTGACAGGTGGCGCACCAGCGCGCGGTAAAATCGATGTAAACGATTTTATCTTTATTCAGGGCCTTGGTTTGGGCTTCAATCGACCAAGGTTGCCAGATGAGAGCATCGTCCATTGACTTCGTGGGCTTGCTGATCGCACTAGACTCCTCGGTATTTAATTTAACATTAACTTTGATGAATTTGCCTTGAGCATTTTGGGCGACGAAATTGATTGGGCCTGCCGATAATGGTTCGGGCGCATCATGGAGACTGAATTTAACATGGTTAGGTAGGTACTGAGCTATCGCGACGCGGGTGGCTGAAATAAAAGGACGTTCGGGAAAGAATCCTTTGAGGTTGTATCCTTTGGGGCCGAGATTCTGAGGTATATCTAGGATTAAATGTTCATCTTCAACCCTAGCCGTTGCGGTAACGGGTGGATTTAAATCCGGATAAAGTTTAGAATCGATTTCTGTAACGTTATTTTTACCGCCTAGATTAAGAGTCAAACTCACCTGCTTTTCTTGTGGAAAGCATCCACTCTCATTGCACTCTAGCCACTCGGCGAGTCCTTCTAATTGAATCTGATTTTTCGCTGTCGATGAAACTTTAGCTTCGAACACGATCATGGTTTCGTCCGAATAAACGAAGTTGATCACGCCTTTTTGGTCGAAAATATGTGGACCAGGCCAGAAGGTATTTCCAAATTTTACATCGGAATTCTCTTTCCAGGTGATCGTAGGAGGGGTGCCCGCGTCTCCCACATTCTTCCAGTAAATATGATAATTAGGTTCACACCTAAGTTTTAATCCCACACGTAGGGTCTGACCCACTTCGACAGCTGGACTTAAATTAACTAATTCAACTTCGGTGTGCGCTGCAGCCCAGGTTGAGGGCATAAGTCTTCCCAGTAGCAATAAACACAGGGCAAGAACTCGCATAACCCAAGACTGTCTTTATTTTTACTTTTGGCAAGGCACGGCTGAATTAAGCAGTCACTAATTGGCAGGGTAATAGGGCCGCATCTTTCATGCCGTGGATAATCTTTTTATCAGCCGGGCAGAAAGTAGATAGGATACCGGTAAGTTCAACGGTCTCACCATTCACGAAATAATAAGGACAGAGGCGAACGCGACCCTCGGCGGTAGCGACCGCACCCTCATCGGTATAGACGGGGTGAGAGAGTCGTCTGGGCTTATGATATTCTTGTAAGATGTGGAAAGTTTCGTTTTCAGGATCCAAGGCATTCTCAATCGCCTCGAGCCATTGTTCACGCGATACGTCGCTGCCTAAAGTCACACTGCGTGCACCCCAAGCGGTTTCGTGGAAGCCGCTGGCTTTAATAATATAGTTACGATCGCGCTGGGAGGCTTCGGCGAGTTCCGTCCAATCGCGAATCGGACGTCCATTAATCTGTGGAGCGTGTAAAACGGCGGTGGGTGGAAGTTCTGTGCGCTCCATGATCCAAGTCTTGGGCACAATTTTATAGAGTGCTTCGTAGTGATCTTCGGGAAGATTTTCTTTCCAGAACTCTGAAAGGATAGGGTGGTGAAGTAGTGCTAATCCGAGCTTCTCCTCTTGATACGCTTTCATCGGAGGAGTGAGCATGACTTTACCGGCTTCGATTCCATTAAATAATCCGTCGGCGCCTTTGACGTTCGCTAGGTCGAACAATTCGAAGAAACGATAAATTAAATCCACTTTCTTTGGAGCACCGTCGACAGGGATAAAAGATTCATCACTCATTTGCATGATTTGTGATGGGTCGACCACGTGTACATCGTGTCCCTGACTTCTCAGTTTTTCTCCGAGCCATTCAAATTCAGGTCGATACGTTGCTGAC
>Ga0209191_1002611_pt1 | contig 11095 bp, 11 predicted proteins | sample S_130626_EF_Meta_FD_187320 | JGI IMG/M metagenome (GOLD analysis project Ga0209191, IMG submission 187320) | Freshwater microbial communities from Lake Simoncouche, Canada to study carbon cycling - S_130626_EF_MetaG (SPAdes) (version 2) | ecosystem: Environmental > Aquatic > Freshwater > Lake ... | reverse complement strand
TACCTTTAGCCCTACGCACCACATGCGGGTGTAGCTCAATGGTAGAGCCCCAGCCTTCCAAGCTGGCCATGCCGGTTCGATCCCGGTCACCCGCTCCACGTATTTATCCGATGGAACCGACCTTTGTTATGAGGGCGGAACCGCTGAAGGAAATTGAACTTAAAGTGCTTGCTGTTTGAATATTTACGGTGACTCCAAAAAGTGGTGTACCACTGGTATTCGTATAAGCACCCATTATTCGAATGCCAAAATGCTTGGAATTAATGCCATTCGCATAGCTTTCAGAGTTACTTGCGATGCAATATTGAGTAGGAATTGCGATGCAGTCTCCGTTTGTACATAAAGAAATCACCCCGCCAATGAATAGGGATTCTGTATTACCGACTGGCACGAGTCCAGTAACCATTACCTCAAAAATATAATTTGCACCTGCTGTCAGAGCATAAGTCGAAATTATGTCAATACTTCTTCCAGCAGAATTTGTTATTAGAGATTTAGAACTTAATACAACCCACTGTGCATTACTAATCCCCGCAGCACCAGTAGCACCTGTACCACCAGCTGCTCCTGAACTTCCTGTTAATCCCGTATCACCCTTAATCCCTTGTATTCCTTGATCACCTTTAGCTCCAGCTAATCCTGCAGCACCTGCACTTCCATCAACTCCGTTTGTTCCTGCTGTACCAGTATCACCTTTAGCTCCTGCAGTTCCATTAGTACCTGCAGTTCCTGCTAATCCACTTGCTCCTGTTTCACCTTTAGCACCAGTTGCACCCACTGATCCTGTGGCACCTGTGTAACCAGCAGATCCAGTTGCACCTGTTAATCCTGTGGCACCCTTTGCGCCATCGGCGCCTTTTGCGCCATCAGCACCCTTTGCTCCATCTATTCCATTGGTTCCATTAGAACCGCTTAATCCCTGTTCTCCTGTGTTTCCTTTAGCTCCATCATTGCCAGCAGCTGGAATTACTACTTCTTTTGTATCAGCTATCCGCAATGTGGTTGCTAACTTCCACGCCCCTTTTGTTTTGGGTCCGTAGAGATTTGCATTCTTTATGTCAATATAGAAATCACCATCTATGCCAACAGTTTTTAATGGAATTCCTGTGCCACTTAAAATCGTGTTAGGTATTGATGTTGAAGATCGTCCAGCGTCTTTAACAACAAGTGATGTCTTACCCGCAGGAAATGCTTGTGGGCTACTGATTAATGTTGCGATCAGCGCTAATGCGATGAGATTTATTTTAGTTTTCATGAGAATCCTGGTTTCTAGAGGTCTGGGAAAGTTCTGAGAACCAGTGTGAAACAGGTAACTTTGTGACTAAATAGGGCGCCCCACGGCAGGAGATGAGCGTGGGTGTCAGGTAGCCCCTAGAAAAGATAAAAAACTCACAAAGTGTTCTAAGACTTGCCTACTACTTTATTCAGCATAAGAGAGTTGATTACGGGTAGTCGATGACGAGGGGTCACTGGCGGTTCCACTAGTTGAAAGGAAGACATGCAAATGTCATCAAATAGAAAGATAGCTGCAGTAGTTCTAACAACTGTTGCACTATCAGTTGGCACAGTAGGTGTTGCATCAGCATCACCAACAAAGTCACATGGGAAATCAGTATCAGTTCGCCAAACAACCACACGCACCACAGTTAACGCGATTTCTAATCCAATGGCTGGTGGCGCTATGGGTCAAAAGGGTGATCAAGGTGCAGGTTTAGCAACTGTTCTTTCAACACTTGTGAAGGCAGGAACGATTACCCAAGCACAAGCAGATGCAATTACTACTGCAATCACCGCAGCAAGAGCTGCGCATGAAGCAACTGAGGGTACTAATCGCGCTGCTCATCAAATACTGATTGCAACGACAATCGGTAAGAGCACTGCAGAAATTCAAGCTGGTTTAGCTGCTGGTAAATCACTAGGTGTAATTGCCGGTGACAAGCGAGCTGCACTGATCACAGCACTTGTTGCAGATGAGACACAGAGAATCGATGGCGCAGTAACTGCTGGAAAGATGACGGCTGCACAAGCCACAACTCTTAAAGCAGCTTTAACTGCGCAAGTAACTGCGCACGTTGATGCCGTTCGCCCAGCAATGGGTCCAGGCATGGGCAAGGGCGGCCATATGGGTGAACACGGTCCTAATCACTAACTTCTCTATAGCTAGATCCTCCTAAGGGTGAAAACCCGCCACATTGATGAGAATGTGGCGGGTTTTCTTTTTGTCCGCGTTGTTAATGGCAAGATGCTCACATGAAGATTCATATCGGTAGTGATCACGCAGGCCTTGAGTTAAAGAGCGCACTTGTTCAGTACCTAGAGTCCAAAGGCCACAAAGTCACTGACCACGGACCACATGAATATGACGCGCTAGATGACTACCCAGATTTCTGTATTCCGGCAGCTGTTGCAACTGTTAAAGATGCTGGCTCACTGGGCATTGTTTTAGGTGGCTCTGGTAACGGTGAACAGATTGCTGCCAACAAAGTTAAAGGTGTCAGAGCGGCTCTAGCGTGGAGTGTTGAAACCGCACAGCTTGCCAAAGAGCACAACAATGCAAATGTTGTTGGTATTGGCGGGCGCATGCATTCAATTGATGAGTGCAAAAAGATTATTGATGCTTTTATCCAAACACCATTTACTAACGATGAACGTCACGTGCGACGCATCAACAAGATTTCTACTTACGAAAATACATCAAATCAGTAACTTGGTGATCTTTATCAATCCCTTGGCCTTCAAAACGTGTAACAGGGCGTGAGTCAGGTTTTTCAATTACTCCCCCAGTAAATAAGGTGGAGGCAGCAAAAACTTCTTGCATACTTTCTGCATACGGAACCCAGTCAGTTGCAATATGGATATAGCCACCCTTTTTTAACTTTGGGTGAATAAGTGCAAGAAAGCCTTCATTAACTATTCGGCGCTTATTGTGTTTTTTCTTAGGCCAAGGATCTGGAAAATAAAGATGAATGGCATCGAGGGATTCATCCTCAAACATATGAGGCAAAACGATATGAACATCATCTTCAATAACGCGCAGGTTTTTCAAATCATTTTCAACGATTCGGCCCAAGAGTTTGCCGATTCCTGGTGGGTGAACATCAACGGCGATGTAGGCGTTATTGGGGTGATTTTTGGCGATGATGGCAGTGGCTTCCCCCATACCAAAACCAATCTCCATAATGATTTTTCCACTGGTAGGAAATATCTCTGCGAGATTTACTTTCTTTTCTTCAACAGCAATGCCATAAATAGCCTGCAATTCATCCTTTGCAGCGCGTTGGGCCTGGGTAATGCGAGAGCCTCGGATGCTATAGCTTCGTACCGAAGGGCGTTCCATGTCCTAACTCTGTCATGGTTGGATTGGAACCTACAAAAGCGCCCCATCCATTAAGAGGAGTTACAAGTGCCAGGTCTGAATTTGAGCCGTACTGAAGCCAAAGATCGTGCGGAACATCTTTACGTCAACAGCTATGCAGTGACCTTAGATGTCACCAAGGGCGAAGAAACCTTTTATTCAAAATCAGAGGTTTCATTCACTTGCAACAAGCCTGGTTATTCAACCTTTATAGATGCTGTGGGACGTAGCGTTATTAGCGCAACTTTGAATGGCTCAGCAGTTGATGTTTCAAACTTTGATGGCGAAAGCATTTTTCTTACCAACTTAGCTGCAGATAACACCTTAGTTATTGAGATGGATGCTGAGTATTCAAAATCTGGTGAAGGTCTGCAGCGCTCGGTAGATCCTGCCGATGGTGAGGTTTATCTGTACTCACAAGGTGAGACTGCACATATCCGCAACATGTTTGCTTGCTTTGATCAACCATCTCTTAAAGCCACATTTACTCTCACTGTGACAACACCTGGTCACTGGCAAGCAGTTTCAAATAACCCAGTTGAGTCAAAAACAACTAAGGGCGAGTTAGTTGAATGGAAGTTCATTACAACTCCTCGTATTCCAACGTATTTAGATGCACTTATTGCGGGTCCCTATTCATCTGTGCATGATGTGTATAAGGGCCAGACAGAAATCCCTCTTGGAATCTACTGCCGTAAATCAATGATGCAGTACTTAGATCCAGAGGATATTTTCCTTGTTACTAAGCAGGGCTTTGAATACTTTGAAAAAGTGTTCGGTCTGGCGTATCCATTTGAGAAATATGATCAAATCGCAGTAGTTGACTTCAACTTCGGTGCAATGGAGAACGCAGGTGCAGTCACATTCCGTGAAGAAGTTCTGGTCTTTCGCTCACACATGCCAGAAAAGTCTTACCTTTCTCGCGCCAACGTCATTCTGCATGAAATGGCGCATATGTGGTTTGGTGACATGGTCACCATGTCATGGTGGGATGATCTTTGGCTCAATGAATCATTTGCTGAATGGGCTTCTTACTTAGCTCTGACTGAAGCAACGCGATTTAACGGTGCTTGGACTGAGTTCAATAGTGCACGTAAGAATGGGGCATATCGCCAAGATCAACTCTCAACTACTCACCCCATCATCGCTGACATGGTGGATATGGAGGCCGTAAACGCTAACTTTGATGGCATTACCTATGCCAAGGGTGCCTCTGTATTACATCAACTTGTTGCCCACGTTGGTCGACCACAATTTATTGCAGGTCTGCAAAAGTATTTTGCAAAGCATGCTTGGGGTAACACAACACTCAATGACTTGTTAGTAGAGCTAGAAGCTGCCAGTGGTCGCAAGTTAGATACTTGGGTTAATACCTGGCTACAGACTGCAGGCGTTAACACGCTACGTCCTCAGCTAGAAATTGCTGGTGATACCTATACAAGCGTTGTTATCTCACAAGAAGTACCCCTAGTTCCGGCAGGTTCTAAAGAGCTTCGCCCACACCGCCTTGCAGTTGGTCTCTATGACATCAGCGGAGATTCACTTAACCTGCGTAAATCAGTTGAGCTGGACGTAGTTGGTGCAAGCACAGTTGTATCTGAGCTTGCCGGTGAAAAGGTTGCAGATCTTTTACTCATCAATGATCGCGATCTTTCATATGCCAAGCTGCGCTTTGATGATCACTCCATTACAACCCTGAAGAAATACTTGGGTCGCTTAAGTGATCCGCTCGCTCGCGCAGTTACTTGGGCTGCAATTTGGGATATGCACCGCGATGCACAAATCTCTACAGCTGACTTCATGGCGGTAGCCCTCTCTGGTTTAGCCGGAGAAAGCGATGACGCCATGGTCAATATTATTATTGGACAACTTGGAACATCTGTTGAGGGTTATGCATCTGATGCTAATCGCGATAAATACCGTGAGCAGTTAGCCGCTGGTTTCTGGAATCTATTGCAATCAAGTGCGCCAGCAAGTGATCTACAACTTCTCTACTCACGCGCCTTTGCCGCTAACGCCCACACCCCAGAGCAGATTAAAAATGTGCGCGGGATACTAAATGGTGAAATCAAGGGCCTAAAGGTCGATACAGATCGACGTTGGGACTTCCTGATTGCATTAACTGAGCGCGGAGCTACTACTCAAGCAGAGCTAGATGCAGAGTTAGCTACTGACAACACAACTTCTGGAAACCTGTTCTATCAAAGTGCAAAAGCTGCAACACCAAATGCTGAAGCTAAGGCATATGCATTTAACACAGTACTTAACCAAGATGCTCAGACTTCAGTTCGCTCTGCCTTAGTTGCTGGATTCCAGCGACCAATTCAACGCCACCTGCTAACCCCATTTGTTGATATCTACTTCGACAACCTATTAAAAGAGTGGGAATCAAAGTCCTATGAAGGTGCAGCTAAGTTCGTAATTGGAATGTATCCAAGCTGGATTATTACCCAGGAAACTTTGGATAAAACCAATTCTTGGTTAAATGGTGTGGGCAAAGATGCACCTGCTGTTCTTCGCAAACTAGTCAAGGAATCACAAGACGGAGTTATCCGTGCTTTGAAGGTTGCGGCGCTAGATAATTAGTTAATTGAAGAAACTGATGATTGACGCTTTTCTTTTCGCGGCCCTGATGCCACCCAAGAAAGAAGTGCAATCACAGCAAAGAGTGCAACTGGAATTACTACAAAGGTAAATACAGTTTGCGCAACGCTCAAACCTGGGCCTGGGACATAGCCATCTTCAAATCTGTTCGCAAGAAATTGCATGGATTAAGTATAAATGCTTTAAGCCGTGGCTGCTGCCACACCAAATGGCTCTAAGTACTGCAACCACCTGGAATTAGTTTGACCAGTTCCAAGGATTCTCCACGCAGCACCAACTGGCTCACGTGGAAGTTGGCGCAATCTCCAACCAATTTCTTTGAGCTGCTTATCTGCTTTTAAGTGATTGCACTTATGGCAAGCAGAAACTACGTTCTCCCAATTGTGACCGCCACCACGACTACGTGGAATGACGTGATCTATGGAAGTGGCAGGTGCGGTGCAATAAACACAGCGTCCACCATCTCTGGCAAATATCGCCCGGCGAGATAGAGGAACTGCATGACGATATGGAATACGAACAAATTTATTAAGGCGAATAACTGAAGGTAGTTCTATTTCACCGCCGGAGAAATGCAGGACAGATCCGGAATCTTCAATCATTGTTGCTCTGTGGTTAAGGACAAGGATGAGCGCACGGCGTTCAGTTATGACACCTAGTGGTTCGTAGGTGGCATTGAGCACCAGCGTCCGCGACATCGCTTTCCTTCTCCTTCGCCTTTAGCAATTGGTTTATCTTGCACCAAAACACCCGAGCGCGTGGGTATTGACTAGCGATATTTAGGTAAAGATTTGGATAAAGTTTGTGCTCTATGAATGAATCACTGCAAAACGCCTTGGACTGGATAAGCGGAACCCCCCTTCGGGTGGCCGTCATTCTCATCTCGGCTATGCTCTCGCAAGCCTTTGGCACCCGCGCAATCGAGCGGGCAATGAATCGATTAGCTACTGCAGATTTAGTTCCAGGTCCGCGCAACATAGTTGCCCGCCAAAAAGAGCGCGCTCGCACAATCGGTGGTGTTTTATCTAGCACTCTAAAAACTGTTATCTGGCTTGTTGCAACTGCAATGGCCTTAGGCGAGTTTGGTTTTAACTTAGGACCATTGATTGCATCAGCTGGAATTTTAGGTGTTGCACTCGGTCTTGGTGCACAGACCCTGGTTCGAGATGTTCTCTCAGGAATCTTCATGCTGGTTGAAGATCAATATGGTGTTGGCGACCAGGTAGATGTTTTAGAGGTTCAAGGCGTCGTTGAAAAAGTTGGTTTGCGCGTGACTTGTGTGCGAGATAAAAAGGGAACGCTCTGGTATTTGAGAAATGGTGAAATTCTTAAAGTTGGAAATCAATCTCAATCTGGTTGATTCACCATGGCAGCTGCTGCCATCTCTAGATAGCTCCACAACTGCGCTTTTAACTCTGGCTTAATTTCCACACCATCAACGGCTGTGCGCATCGCTTTGAGCCATGCATCATGTGCTGCGATATTGATATGAAACTCTGCATGGCGCATGCGAAGACGGGGATGTCCACGATTTTCTTGGTACGTGCTCGGACCGCCCCAATACTGTTCAAGAAACCATTGCAAGCGCAGCGCTGCAGCCTTTAAATCTGTTTCTGGATACATCGGACGCAAAATGGGATCAAGGGCCACCTGGGCATAGAACTGTGAAACTAAATCGGTGAAGAAAGCTTCTCCGCCTATTTCCTCATAAAACGAACTCATGACCTAAGGCTAGCCATGTCTTTGCCATTAGCAATCTGCAAAACGAAATAAGTAGTAATCAAACAAAGGGCACCACTTATATAAAACGCTGCGGCATAATCGCCAAACTTTACTCGCACAACTGCTGCGCCAAAGGCTGCAATAGCACCGCCAATTTGGTGACCAGCAAATACCCATCCATAGACAACAGTTGCGCGCTCTGGTCCCAAGATTGTTCTACACAACATCACTGTTGGTGGCACCGTTGCTACCCAGTCCAAGCCGTAAAAAATAACAAAGACGAGAGTGGATGGGTGAACTGATGAGAAGAGAATAGAGGGAAGTAAGAAGAGTGAAAGGCCACGAAGTCCGTAGTAGAAAAAGAGAAGTTTGCGAGGATCATATTTATCAGTGAGCCAACCAGAGAAAATAGTACCGATGACATCAAAGACACCCACTAGCGCCAGAAGAGATGCAGCAACTACTTGACCCATCCCGTGATCATGGGCAGCTGGAATAAAATGTGTTCCGATTAATCCGCTCGTTGATAATCCGCAGACAAAGAATGAACCGAAGAGATACCAAAAATCTCTATTTTTGCTCGCCTCTTTCAATGTAACAATCGCTAAACGCGCTGCCTTCATTTCAGATCGAACTGGTGGTGTCCAATCATCAGGAGCGCCGTAAGGTAAAAATCCAAGATCAGAAGGTTTTTCCTGGAGGAATAAATAAATCATTGGAACCATTAAAAGAGCTGCGGCTCCAATGGTCATACCAATTGATTTCCATCCATACATCCCTGAAAGATGCGTAAGACCTGGCAGAAAGATCAACTGTCCCATTGCAGCGGCAGCAGTTAATCCACCAATAACTAATCCGCGCCGCTTAACAAACCAGCGGTTAGCAACAGTTGCTGCAAAGACAAGTGCCATTGAGCCCGTACCAACACCGACAATGACGCCCCACGTTGCAATTAACTGCCACGGTGCATGGATCTGAGTTGTTAAGAAAGCTCCGGTACTCACAGTTGTGAGTGCGCCCATCACTACTTTTCGAACCGTAAAGCGCTCCATGAGAGCTGCTGCAAAAGGTGCAGTTAATCCATAAAGAAGTACGTTAATCGCAATTGCTAGTGAGATCTGATCACGGTGCCAACCAAAGGCATCTTGCAGAGGAATGATTAAAACAGAGGGTGCTGATCTAAACCCTGCAGTTGCAACCAAAGTAAAGAAAGTAACAATGGCGGCAATCCACGCTGGGTGAATTCTGCGATTAGTTTTCAATCTTCATTATCTTTCTTGCCGCTATCGCCAACGCGATTACTGGAATCGCTGCAAATAAACATAGCCAGCCATAACTAAGCGTTCCGATGATCACACCAGCGATCGCTCCCCCGCCGGCGCCAGCTAAGTTCATTACTAGATCACTTGCCCCTTGGGATGCAGGACGCATCTCAACTGAGACTGATTCAGATAAATAGGCAGAGCCGGCAATGAGTGTGCAGGACCAACCCAGGCCAAGTAAGAACAAACCAATTCCAAGGCGCACTGCATCATCTGCTGCAGCAGTGCCAGAGACCAAAGTTGAAAGCAACAAAATTGTTATGCCGATTTGGATAACTCGCACGCGCCCAAGTCGATCACTCAAAGAGCCAACAATGGGTGAAAATGCATACATTCCCAATACGTGTACGCTAATAACAAAGCCAATGATGCGCAGTGAAACATCAACGTGCTTCATGTGAATAGGAGTCATCACCATCACTGACACCATTGCCACGTGACCAATAGCAATAGCGCTAATAGCAAAGAGTGCTTTTGGGTTAGAGCGAATATGGGTAAGTGCAGCCTTTGTTGAACCCTTGTGTTGTTTAACTTTGGCTTGTTTCTCGGCTAACAAATAAGGATCAGGGCGAAGGAAAAGCTGAATAACAACAGTTGCAAAAATTAATGTTGCAGCAGATATCATGTATGGACCAACAAGTGCGGGCAGATTGAAATGCTCGGCTAAGCGTCCTGCTGGATCCATCAAGTTAGGACCAGCAACTGCGCCGATAGTTGATCCCCACACAACAAATGAGAGTTGCTTTGCGCGGGTTTCATCCGTTGCTAAATCAATTGCTGCAAAGCGGGCTTGATAGCCAGAAGCAGATGCAGAGCCAACTAGAAAAGTTCCAAGAAGCATCAGGAAGAGGTTTTTGTGTGCTCCGCCCAGGATTGCACTTACTGAACCAACAACACCTGCAACATACCCAACAGAGAGTGAAAGTCTGCGACCACCACGAGCAGTTAGCCGTGCAAGTGGCAATGCCATAGCAGCTGCGCCTAGAACAGAAAAAGTCTGAGCCAAACCAGCCAAGGTTTCAGAGTCTGTAATCGATGAAACAAGTAATGAGCCTGCTGCAACCGTGCCTGCAACTCCCACGCCATTTAAAACTTGGGCAGTTGCAAGTGTTCGAACTACTTTCTGTTGCAGCGCTGTATTTGGCATTAAGAAACTAATCTGACCCAAACAGCTGTATCAGTTGGCAATGTGTGAGCGCTTATTGGTCCACTTGAAACTAATACCTGTGAGTTTGATGGAAGTTCAATGGGTGAACCAAAGTTGATGTAGCAAGCAAAATTACCAGGGCGCTTAAATGCAACAACATCAGCGCCAGCTTCAATCCACTCCATTGGACCATCGCCTAAACCTTCTTCGCCTTTGCGAATCGCTAAGGCTTTGCGATACATAGACAACGTTGATCCTTCAACACCATCTTGTGTATCAACTGCGTATTTTCCCCACCATGAAGATTGTGGCAACCACGCCTGCTCTGGCTTAAGAGATGCGTTAGTTGAGAAACCAAAAGCCCCTGCTGAATTTGATGTCCATGGCATTGGAACACGGCACCCATCACGGCCGCGATCTAAATAACCACTCATCTTCCAACGTGGATCAGTTAAACGATCCTCTGGAATATCGCGCACTTCAGGAACAGCAAGCTCTTCGCCTTGATACAAATATGTTCCACCAGGCAAAGCAAGTGTCATAAGCGCTGCGCTTCGAGCGCGCAATGTGCCACGTGCAATGTTGAGCTTCTTAGGATCTCCCTGGCGTAAAAACGTTGTATCACCATGATTAGTAAGTCCTAGATCTAGGCGATCCACCGAGCGCACAACATCGTGATTATTAAATACCCAAGAAGTAGGTGCACCCACTTCTCTGAGTGCATCAATAGAGTTATTAATCTTTGTTTTAATCTCTTTGGCATCCCATAGTGTTGTGAGCATCTCAAAGTTAAATGAGTTCTGTAGCTCATCTGATCTCACATATCTAGCAATGCGCTCAGATGGACTTACCCATGCCTCAGCAACTGCCATGCGATCTCCTGGATATGAATCAAGGATTTTGCGCCATGCGCGATAAACATCGTGCACGCCTTCTTGATCCCAG
>Ga0209191_1002601_pt1 | contig 11117 bp, 18 predicted proteins | sample S_130626_EF_Meta_FD_187320 | JGI IMG/M metagenome (GOLD analysis project Ga0209191, IMG submission 187320) | Freshwater microbial communities from Lake Simoncouche, Canada to study carbon cycling - S_130626_EF_MetaG (SPAdes) (version 2) | ecosystem: Environmental > Aquatic > Freshwater > Lake ... | reverse complement strand
ATATTAAACGACCATTTAAAGAAAATAGTTCTAGTTGCAATTATTGTCCACTAAAGGGTGATTGCTGGGAAGCATCAGATGGTAGAACAAAGATTGAACCTTTGGAGGTTCGTTCGTGATTAAAGCCTGTATTCAATGTGGCAACGACTTTGAATATAAAACACATAATCAAAAGTATTGTTCTAAAGATTGTTGTAGACTATCTACAAACAAAAAAATTATGGAAAAGTATTATGCTAAAAAAGCTCGATTGGCTGGTGAAGTAAGAATGTGTTCTACTTGTGGAAGTAAATTAAGTAGATACAATCCAGATGCAACTTGTCAAGATTGTCATAATGCAAAAAAGAAAAATAAAGCAAACATAGCAAGGGATGAGATTCTAAATGTCATTAGCAAAACTAGCAAAAGTTAAAGCAAATAAAGTATTAGGTATAGATGCGTCAACCGCTTCTGTTGCTTTTTGTTTATTTGAAGATGGAAAGCCTGTCAAGTTTGGCAAACTTCCAATCGAAGGTGCAGATATTTATGAAAAAATTAAAGATGCAAATACAAAAGCTAGAGTTATTGCTTCATTAGTAGAGCCAGATTATGTTGCTGTTGAGTCTGCTATTATGGTTAGATCCGCTGATGCAGGAATAAAAATTGCTATGATTGTTGGTGCTATCCTTGCACAACTCTTGCGACCACATACAAAAGTTATGACGGTTGCTCCTGTACAGTGGCAATCATTTATTGGAAACAAAAATCCAACAAAAGCAGATAAGGCAGCACTAGAAAAAGAAATTGTTGGAAAGAGTGTATCTTGGTATAAATCTGAAATGAGAAATCGGCGGAAGCAAAAGACTATGGATTATTTTATTAGTAATTATGGTGTAGATGTAACTGATAATGATGTTGGTGATGCTATGGGTATTGCTTATTATGCTTACAAGAATTTAACGGAGAGATAAATGAAACTATATCAGTCTAAAACTTGGTTGACAAAACGATATTTAGTTGATAAAATGGATATTAAAGAAATCGCTAAGGAATGCGGTACAAGTCATCAAACTATTTACAGATATTTGGTGCAGTTTGGATTAGTAAGGGAACAAAGGTCTTGGAAAAAGAAAAATTAGAATTAAATATTAGCGGTATCAACGCTATAGATAACACAGATAACATAAGGGTTGGTGACTTGGTTGCCTTATCTAATATTAAAAACTCACTAAAAAGAATTAACTTTGAGTTAACCACACTAGATATTAATTGTCTAGTTAATATCTCTTTTGGTAGTCCAGATATTCATACTTTTATGCCAGAAGCATATAATATTTTTTATTCTGCTATTAAAAGTGATGATCTTTCACAAGATGAAATCGACTCATTAAATAGAGCGCATGAAGTTTGGACACCAACTAAGAATGGATTTAATATTTTAACTAATTTATTGTCTACAACAGTAAAGTTAGTACCATTTGGAGTTTCTGGTTTCTTTATGCCGACAAAAAGAAAAACAAATGATGTATTTAGTTTTGTTCATATTGGAGAGCAAGATGGTAAAAAAAGTACACAAGAAGTAGTTGATGCATTTATCAAAGAGTTTGGTCACGATGAAAAAGTAAGCCTAACTTTAAAAACAAGATCAGAAGAGTTTGATATTGTTATAGACGATGGTAATGGCAATCTTGTAAGTCCAGATGTTATTTATAAGAATATACATCTTGTAAATAAAGTATTTTTTCCAGACCAATATCTAACTTTTATTCAAACAAAAAATTGTTTGGTTTATCCAACAATAGAAGAAGATTTTGGTTTTGTTCCATTAGAATGTATGGCTACAGGAATGCCAGTTATTTCTACATCTGATTGGTCAGATTATGCCGATGAAATTACATATAAATTAAAAGATACATCTGTTGAATCTATTAGATTTTCAATGAGAGAAGCATATGAAAATAGAGAAAATGATGTAATTAATTCATTTTATAATGCTTTTAAGATTCATAGAGAGTGGACTTGGGATGAATTGTTTATTGGCAAAGCATTAGATAGATTAAAAATTGCTTATAATGAAGAAATTATAAGTAACAGTAATGCAAATCTAAAAGTTGGATTTACTGGTATTAATCATATTGGTGGGTGGGAAGAACAAATTACTGGATATTCTATTTCTGGTAAAGCTATTTTTGATTCTATTAAAAAAGCTGGCGTAAATATTGATTACACTAACCTTACTGCACCGATTAGTATTTCTTACTCTAATCCAGAGCTTCACATTATGTTTTCAAAACCTTACAATGTTTTGTATTCTTGTCACGAAACGACTGGTCTTTCAAATGAATGGACAAGTTATTTAAACAAGGGAGATGAGATTTGGGCTTCATCTACTTGGGTTGCAGAAAGTTTTAAAAAAACTGTTTCTAAGCCAGTATATATAATGCCTTTAGGTATTTCAGATGATTGGAAGCCAAAGAAAAGAAACGTTACTGAAAAATATATTTTCTTACATAATGGTGAGCCATCTATTAGAAAAGGTGGACAAGCTACGGTTGAAGCATTTATTGAAGAGTTTGGTAATAATGAAAATGTAATTCTTATTATTAAAACATATGAAAGTGGTAACACTATTAGAATAGATGATGGTAATGGAAACTTTGTTTCTCCAGAAAGAGTTTATTCAAATATTTTAATTGTTGAAAATAACTTAACACAAAAAGAATACTTATCTTTACTTTATAAAGTTAATTGTTTAGTCTATCCATCTTGGGGAGAAGGATTTGGACTAATCCCCCTTGAAGCTTTAGCAACAGGCATTCCAGTTATTTCTACTTGGGAGTGGGCAGAGTATAAGGATGAGATTAAATATAAAATAGAAAGCGATCTTGTTGATTCTCAAGATAACATAACTGATTCAGAATTAAAAAGAATATATTTTGGTGAAAAATATCTTCCAAAAATTGAATCTATACGATATAATATGAGAAAAGCTTATGAGAATCATTTAGATGATATAGAAAGTGCTTATAATAGAGCATTTAAGATTAATAATGATTGGAACTGGAGAAATATTGTGGAAACATATCATATCCCTAGACTTAAAGAAATTAATGAGGAGTTAAAAAATGTTTGAGCATGAATATAAGAACGACTTTGGGTTAAATGAATTGATTGATTTTGCCTTAGAAGCACCAGCAGGAAAAGAAATACTTGCAGAAGCTATCTATGTTACAAAGATGTTAATACAAAAGAATATTTCTTATGGTAATTCTGCCCTATATCCTGCATCTATTTTTAGTAAGGGTACGGCGGTAGAACAACTATCTGCCCGCCTTGATGATAAACTAAATAGAATTAAGAATAACCAGACCTTTGAAAACGAGGGTATGGTCGATGCAGTAGATGATATCTTAGGATACTTAATCTTATTAAAGATAGCAATTAAAAATCAACTTAAGGAAGATATTTAATGCCAACATATCAATATACTTGTGGTGATTGTGAATTAGCACAAGAACTAAAAAGAACTATTGATGAAAGAGACAATGAAGTCTTATGTGAGCAATGCTCACAAACAATGAAGAGAACATTCAACGCTCCTACCATTACATTTAATGGTCCAGGATTTTACAGTACAGGTGGCTAAAATGGCTAAAAGAAAAGTAGAGATTCAATACAATCCTAATTGGACAATTTGGTATGAATATCAACACGGAAAAGATTTAATAGTTCCAGGAACTGAACTAAAGATTAAATATGAGCGTGGTATTTATAAGTTTGAAAAATATGTAATTAATTCAAAAACAAAAACAGAATGGCTTGATGTAGTTGGTCCAACAGGATATCGTTCCTTTTATCCAGAACAATTAAAGGGTATAATTAAACCTAAGAGAAAAAGGATAAAAAAGAATGTCTGAACTAGAACTTGCTGACCGTTGGGAGCGTATTAATACTGTTGCTTCCGAGTTTTTGAAGGGGAATACAAACCCTACTGATATTGCTAGGTCGACTGGTTTTAAAAGAGCAGATGTTGTTGAATACTTAGAGGAGTGGCGTTATGTTATCAAGAGCGATAGGCAGGTTCAGATTCGTGCTAGAGAGGCTCTTACAGGAGCTGATCAGCATTATTCTATGCTTATTAAAGAAGCTTGGTCGGTAGTAGAAGAGGCAACTCAGTCTGCTCAATTAAATCAAAAAACAACAGCACTTAAATTAATTGCCGATATCCAACAAAAACAAATAGATATGCTACAAAAAGCAGGTATGTTAGACAACACTGAAATGGCAGAAAAGATTATTGAGTCGGAAGAAAGACAAGATGTTATTATGTCTGTTATCCGTGATGTTGTTTCTGACTGTGATCATTGCAAGATGTTAGTAGCAGAAAAGTTATCTAGAATTAGTGATAAGGCAGAACCTATTTAATGTTTGAAGATGTATTAGACCTTCTTGGCGGTGACGAGTTTGATGAAAAACCAGTTATGCTAGAAGAGTTTGTTGTATCTGAAGACTATCTTGGATTACCACCACTATCTGATTATCAGTATCAATCTATTCGTGCTATGAGTCAGATTTATAAAAAACAAACTTTGCTAAATCTTTATGGTGAAGATGAAGGTCAGAAAAGATGGAAGCAAACTTGTAATGAAGTAATCCTTCAGCTTGGTAAAGGTTCTGGTAAAGACTATATGTCTACCATCGCCGTTACGTATATGGTTTATCTTTTGCTTTGTCTTAAAGATCCCGCTAAATATTATGGCAAACCTCCAGGAGACTCTATTGATATTCTTAATATTGCTATCAATGCTCAACAAGCACAGAATGTTTTCTTCAAAGGATTTAAAACTAGGATTGAGAGATCCCCTTGGTTCTTGGGCAAATACACACCAACCGCTGGTGCAATCAAGTTTGACAAAGGTATTACCTGCCACTCTGGTCACTCTGAAAGAGAGTCTTGGGAAGGATACAATGTCCTTTGTGTGATCCTTGATGAGATTTCTGGTTTTGCTACAGATTCTACATCAGGTCACGATCAAGCAAAGACTGCCCAAGGTTTATACGATATGTATCGTGCATCAGTAGACTCGCGTTTCCCAGACTTTGGTAAAGTTGTTTTGCTTTCATTCCCTCGTTACCGTAATGATTATATACAACAAAGATATAATGCGGTGGTAGCAACAAAAGAAATTCTTACTAAAGAACATACATTTAAGCTTGATGAAGAAATGGAAGATGAAAGACAAGACAATTATTTTACTGTTTATTGGGAAGAAGACATAATTGAAACATATAATTTTCCTAAAGTCTTTGCCCTCCGTAGACCAACTTGGGAAATCAACCCAACAAGAAAGATTGAAGATTTTAAGATTGCTTTCTTTACCAACCCTATTGATGCCCTATCTCGCTTTGCTTGTATGCCTCCAGATGCAGTAGATGCTTTCTTTAGGTCAAAAGAAAAAATTGAAACTTGTTTTAGAAGCCCAAGTCTTGCTGTAAATGATGAAGGAAGATTTGCTGAGTGGTTCCAACCTAATCCAGAGAAACAATATTTTATACACGTTGACCTTGCACAAAAGCACGATCACTGTGCGGTATCTTTAGCACACGTTGATAAATGGGTAAAGGTAAATACCTTTAACAACTATGATGTAGTTAATCCATATGTTGTTGTTGATGCTGTAAGATGGTGGACACCAACTAAAGATAAAACTGTAGAATTCAAAGATGTAAAAAATTATATTCTAGAACTTCGTGCTAGAGGATTTAATATTCGTAAAGTTACATTTGATAGATGGAATAGTTTAGATATTATGAATGAACTTAAGTCTCTTGGAATCAATACAGAAACACTATCTGTTGCCAAAAAACATTATGAAGATATGGCTATGCTTGTGGCGGAGGAAAGAATACTTGGTCCATCAATTAATCTATTAACAGAAGAGCTATTGCAATTACGTTTGATTCGTGATAAGGTAGATCACCCAAGAAAAGGCTCTAAAGATCTTGCAGATGCTGTATGTGGTTCTATTTATAATGCTATTGCAGGTACTCCAAAAAATATTGGTGAAAGAGAAATAGAAATACATAGCTTTGGTGACTTTAAATCTGATAATTCAAAAGAACTTGGTGAAAATGTTATTGAAGGACCATATAGACACAAGATAAGTGAAACTAAAGAAGATATTAGTGACTACATAGGTAGAATGGGTATGGTTTAATGTTTGATATATTTAATAATGATGATGAGGAAATGACAGAAATCATTAACAAACTTGTAGAAGATGGCTATCTTATTAAGATGGGTTATGATGGTAATAATGAGCCTTTATATCAAACTACCCCAAAATTTAGAAAACAGTTCCCTGAGTTTTATGAAGACCAGATTAAAGAAACAAATGAAACCATATTTGAACTATGGAATATGGGGCTTGTAGATATGACTGTAAAAGAAGAAATTAATGATTGGGTAGTTATCCCAAATGAAAAAACATATAGTTGTGATTTAGATAGTTTAACTAGTCATCAACAAAATATGATTAATTATATTAGAGGAAAATCCTGATATAATATGGTTATGGATAAAGGATTTAAAGCAACATCAGGTATGAAAACTGCTGCTGCAAGAGCATTAAAATGGCACAAAGAAGGCAAACGTGGTGGTACATCAGTAGGTTTTGCTAGAGCCAATCAAATAGTAAACGGTGAAACATTAAGCGAGTCTACTATTGCTAGAATGTTTTCTTTCTTTTCCCGCCACGAAGTGGATAAAAAAGCTGAAGGTTTTAATGGTGGAGAAGAAGGCTATCCAAGTCCAGGCAGAGTTGCTTGGGATCTTTGGGGTGGCGATTCAGGTTTTGCTTTTGCAAGGCAAAAATGGGGACACATTAAGTCTATGAAAAAAGTAGATTTACCAGAAGATATAGAAGAATAATAGTTAAAAACTATTGACAATCGATTAGAAATAGGATAATATATATATATGACAAACAATACAACATTTGAAAGCAAGGTTGCTTATGTGGCAACATCATACTACCGCCGTTTTGATGATATTGAGGAAGGCTTTGATACCACTAATGAGTATCCAGCAGTTCTTCGTACCATCTTCACACGGCACGATATGGCTGGTGCAATCGCATTAGCACTCTTTAATGGTGACATTGAAGCAAAAACAGACACTGCTCGTAATTGGATTGAAGAATCTTATGATGTGCTAGTTGCTGTATTCGGTGATCCACAGGTTGAAACAGAGATCCCTGAGACATCAGCAGAAGAAGTTAAGGCAGCTAAAAAGCCTGTTGCAAAGAAAACTGCAAAATAATTAATTGTCCCCCACAGTAATCCTGTGGGGGATTTTTATCGATAAAGGATTTAAATGAAAAAAGCATTAATTACTGGAGTTACTGGACAAGATGGTTCTTATCTTGTAGAGTTTCTTTTAGAAAAAGGCTACGAAGTTCACGGACTTAATCGTAGAACATCTACTCCAAATGGTGGTAGAATAAATCACCTAATAGGTGCACCAAATTTTTTTATGCACGATGGAGATTTAACAGATTCTGGATCGCTCACACGAATTATTGATTTAATTAAACCAGATGAAATTTATAATCTAGGTGCACAGTCACACGTTGGTCTATCATTTGATTTTGCAGAAGCAACAGCAGATATTAATGCTCTTGGACCACTTCGCATTCTTGAGGCTATTAGATTACTTGGTCTTAATACAAAGTTTTATCAAGCATCTACTTCCGAGATGTTTGGTAAGGTTCAAGAAATTCCACAATCGGAAACAACAGATTTTTATCCACGTTCACCCTATGGTGTAGCAAAACTTTATGCTTACTGGATTACCAAAAACTATCGTGAGTCTTATGGAATGTTTGCTTGTTCTGGTATTCTTTTTAATCACGAATCTCCAAGACGTGGCGATAATTTTGTTACACAAAAGATTGTAAAGGGTTTACACGCTATCTCTAATAAACAACAGGATTGTCTATATCTTGGCAACATAGATGCTATGCGTGATTGGGGTCACGCACAAGACTTCATTGAAGCTATGTGGATGATTCTACAACAAGAAGAACCAGATGATTTTGTTATTGCTACAGGCAAAACACATTCTGTTAGACACTTCATTAATATTGCATCAAAGTATTTTGGTATGAATATTGAATGGAAGGGCGAAGGACTAGAAGAAGTCGGCATTGATACTAATACAGGTAATACCGTTATTAAAATTAGTCCAGAATTTTTTAGACCAGCAGAAGTTGATCTTTTAGTAGGCAATATTAATAAGGCTATTACAAAACTTGGTTGGCAACCTAAGCTATCTTTTGAACAACTTGTAGAAGATATGTGTAAAAATATTACAAAAACCTTGTAATTTTTTAACAAAGGTGCTATAATATATTTACGGAGGAAGTGGATTTCTCTCACGACAGTCCGCTTCCTCTTTTTAACCACTACTACCATAGGAGTATAATGAATACTATAATGGAAACTACTGAGCAAGAACGTCAATTAAAGATTGCAGACCGTTGCGATAAGTGTGGCTCTCAAGCGTTTGTGCTTGTTAAGGGTGTAATTGGAGAGCTTTATTTTTGTGGACACGATTATGCAAAAAATGAAAAAGCATTAGAAAAGTTTGCTTATGAAGTTATTGATGAAAGAAATTATATTAACGAGAGATCCGCTTCAAGCAATTAATTGTTTGGGGTATTAGCTCAGTCGGTCAGAGCAGCAGACTCATAATCTGCCAGTCGTAGGTTCAAGTCCTACATACCTCACCAAGCCCCCATAGCTCAGAGGATAGAGCGATAGGTTTCTACCCTACAGGTCGGGAGTTCGAATCTCTCTGGGGGTGCTATAATTGAATACAAGGGGATGTATAGTTTCGACTCTATATGGAACTTTATACAGCAGCACAAGACAGTACTTGTAAAACTAAATAAAAATAAATGGCGCAACACAAAACGCTCTCGCTTTAGCTGCATAAACTAAAGCCGTCTGACGACTAGATAGGAACAGAAAGTCGTATAAATAGTAAGAAAAAATGCTAGACAAATCCGCTGATATACTGTATAATGGAAAATATAAAGGACGGCGGTGCAAATCCGCCCATCTCCACAAAGGATAATAATGAGTTACAACGAATGGAAGTTTGAAAAAGTGTCAAAAGAATCTAAAAAAGAATCTAATAAGTTTATTTCAGTAGATGATTTTATTACTGCATATACTTTTGGGTTACAGGAATACCTTGCTCGTAGAACATTAGATGTAGGTCACGTTGAAGATCTTGCTGTAGAAAATGCGGCATTTGCAGAAGCGTTTTTGATTACAGTCAGTGTGTTAAATGAAAAATAATAACTATCTTGTTCCAGCATTAATTGCTACGGTATTTTTATTTTGGGTGTTTATGATTACATCAGGTATTGTACATTCATTTTTACCAGTAGTACCTGCTCTTGGATATTTAGAAGTAGTTGTTCTTAACTTCTTTATTGGTTTAGCAAAATTTTTTATATTTGGGGCAAAGAAGAAATAACAATGCCTGAATTATTTTGTATATGTGAACACAAAGAATGGGAACACATTCTTGGTCGTGCCTTGTGTACAAAATGTGAATGTAATAGATTTGAGGAAAATAAATGATAGTAGATAAAGTTTTAAAACTTGCAAATAAAATTGGTCTGGAATATGAAGATCTAGCTGATCTTTCATTCACAGATGCAATGATGAAGATAGAAGAAACAATGGATTTTTGGAAGGAAATAGAAGGTAATGGGAAAACATTTAGACAAGATTAAAGAAGCACTTGAGATTAGAATTAAAAATACACCTAATAGAAGTGGATATAATACTCCAGGAAGTATGAATAAAAAGAAAACTGGATATAAAAAGCGTGGTTCTGGTAGATAATCATTGACTTTGCCGTCTATTTATGATAGACTAGAATTATGCGATTCAAAACCAAGGTTTTGATTCCCGCTATTGCGCTTCTTGTAAGTTTACTTACATCGCTACCAGTAGCCCAGAGTCAAGCCAACGCTAATGAAAAACAAAATAAGTGTGTTGTCCCAAAGACATCACGCAATTATCAAAGATTACCATTTGCAAAACCTGCTTATAATCAAGCATTTGCAAGAACCTATATGGCTAATAAATATGGCTGGTGTGGTAATCAATACCCTTGTTTAGTAACATTGTGGAACAGAGAAAGCGGTTGGAGAGTAAATGCTCACAACCCATCATCTGGTGCTCACGGTATCCCACAATCACTTCCAGGAAATAAAATGGCAAGCGCAGGTCCTAATTGGTATAGTGATCCTCATACACAAATAAAGTGGGGATTAAAATACATTAAGAACCGCTATGGAACACCTTGTTCCGCTTTGTCATCTTGGAACCAAAAAGGCTGGTACTAAATAAAAGTTCCTGAGCAAGACAATAAACTGCTCGCCAGCGAGTGTTGCATAATGGTAGTGCATCATCCTTCCAAGTTGACTGTGCCAGTTCGATTCTGGTCACTCGCTCCAATCTCCCTTAGCTCAATCGGCAGAGCGTCAAACTGTTAATTTGAATGTTCCAAGTTCAAGTCTTGGAGGGAGAGCCAAGCCTCTATAGCTCAGATGGTAGAGCAACAGACTTTTAATCTGTGGGTCGTAGGTTCAAGCCCTACTGGGGGTACATAGGGGAATTAGCTCAAATGGTAGAGCACTGCTTTTGCAAGGCAGGGGTTAGGGGTTCAAGTCCCCTATTCTCCACACAGATATAGCTCAGATGGTTAGAGCACCAAACTGATAATTTGGGGGTCGGTAGTTCAAGTCTACCTATCTGTACCATTCCTCGTTCGTCTAATGGCAGGACCGCAGTTTTTGGAGCTGCTTATCATAGTTCGAATCTATGGCGAGGAGCAAAATAATGTATAATAAGATTGGGTTTAACCCAAATAAATTATAAAAGGAATGATGTTAAATGGCATTACCAATTAAAGGTGGAAAAATCGGTACACCTTACGGTAAAAAAGGAGATGTTTGGTCTCACGGTATTCACAAAGGAGTAGATATTCCTTGCAAGGCAGGTACAGATGTACTTGCAGCGGTAGGTGGAAAAGTTGTAGGAATCGGTACTTGGGG
>Ga0209191_1002598_pt1 | contig 11133 bp, 4 predicted proteins | sample S_130626_EF_Meta_FD_187320 | JGI IMG/M metagenome (GOLD analysis project Ga0209191, IMG submission 187320) | Freshwater microbial communities from Lake Simoncouche, Canada to study carbon cycling - S_130626_EF_MetaG (SPAdes) (version 2) | ecosystem: Environmental > Aquatic > Freshwater > Lake ... | reverse complement strand
TCTTCGCCTTTGGTGGCGCCTTCCCAGGGGAAGTATTTATCCCACGTATTTACACCGCACATATTTTATTAATTCCAGGAATCTTCCTAGCTTTAATTACCGTGCACTTAATGTTGGTTTGGTACCAAAAACACACTCAGTATCCAGGTCCTGGTAGAACTGAGAAAAATGTTGTTGGTTATCCATTAATGCCTACCTACATGGCAAAAGCTGGTGGATTTTTCTTCATCGTATTTGGTGTTACTGCATTCCTAGGAGCAGTTGCATCCATTAACCCAATCTGGCTCTATGGTCCTTACACACCAGGACAGATCTCTGCCGGCTCTCAACCTGATTGGTATATGGGTTGGCTAGATGGTTTGGTTCGAATGGCACCCCCACTTGAAACTCACGCCTTCGGTCACACAATTTCTTGGAATATTTTGCTTCCAGGTTTAATTATTCCTGGCATCTTATTTACAGGTATGGCGCTCTATCCATTTATTGAAAGTTGGATAACTGGCGATAAGCGAGAGCACCACCTACTAGATCGCCCACGGAATGTGCCAAATAGAACTGCTCTTGGCGCTATGGCTCTTACCTTCACCCTAATTGCATTAATCAATGGTGGAAATGACATTATCGCCACTCACTTTGATCTAACTATTAATCAGATTATGTGGTTCTCTCGTATTGGCATCATCGTGTTGCCACCACTGGCCTTTGTGATTACCAAGCGTATTTGTCTTTCATTACAGCGAGCAGATCGTGAGTTAGTGCTGCATGGCAAAGAGACTGGCAGATTAGTAATGCTGCCAAGTGGTGAGTTTATTGAGATTCATGAAGAGTTAACTCCAGAGAAGAAATACGCCCTGACTCAACATGAACAACCAAAGGCAATTGAACTTGTAACAGAGGATGCCCAGGGAGTATTAAATCCAAAGGGAATCAGAGCAAGGCTGCAAGCAAGATTTAGCGCAGCAAATGCTGAAAATATTGCCAAGCCAACCGCTGCTGAGGTTAAAGAGTTAGAGGGCGGACACCACTAAGTTCTTACCCCGCCTGTGATGGGCGGGGATTTTTTATCCTTGAAATTATCAATATATAAGCAATAATCAACCAGTGAATAAACGCATCTGCATCATTGGAGCAGGCCCAAGTGGAATTACCGCCGCTAAAAACTGTATGCAGGCGGGACTTGATTTTGTAGTATTTGAAAAAAATGACAAGGTCGGCGGAAATTGGGTATTTAACTCAAAGACTGGGCACTCAAGTGTTTATGAGAATACCCATTTAATTAGCTCTAAAAGTTGGTCTGAGTTTGAAGATTATCCAATGCCAGATAATTACCCAGATTATCCAAACCATATTCAACTTCAGCAATACTTTGAAGGATATGCAAAGCACTTTGGTATTTACTCAAAGATTAAATTTGATCATGCAGTCAATAAAGTAACCCGGCAAGATAATGGTAATTGGTTGGTTAATTACACCGACAGCAATGGCACTGCTCAAAGTGAGATCTTTGGAGTATTGATGGTCTCAAATGGTCACCATAATGTGCCGAAGTATCCTCAGTACCCTGGTGAATACACCGGAAAGTTTTTACACTCCCATGATTTCAAAGGCGTAGATGAGAGTTGGCGAGATAAGCGAGTGTTAGTTATCGGAGCAGGAAACTCTGCTTGTGACATCGCAGTTGAATCAGCACGAGTTAGCAAGGTTGTTCATATGTCGATGCGAAGTCCGCAGTGGATATTTCCAAAATTTATCTTTGGCCAACCTGGGGATGTATTTGCGGCCAGAACCAGATGGCTTCCTAGAAAACTTCGCCAATATGGCTTAAAGATATTAGTCAGATTAATTCTGGGCCCCTACACAAGATATAACCTGCCAGAGAACACCACGCTCCCCCTAAATACACATCCAACCCTTAACTCAGATCTACTTGATTACATCCGCCATGGCCGGATTAAACCAATAGGTGCGATTAAATCCTTTAATGGATTAACCGTTAACTTCACCAATGGCTCATCTGAAGATTTCGACATAATCTGCGCCTGTACTGGTTTTTGGACTGAGCTGCCCTTCTTTGATAAATCATTTATTGATTTCAAAGATTTGGAAAAGGTTCCTCTATATAAAAAGATGATGCATGAGAAGTATGAGAATCTTTACTTCATTGGCTTATTTCAACCAATTGGCTGCATTTGGCCACTGGCTGATTACCAAGCGAAGCTTGCCACCCAAGAGATTCTAGGCAAATATAAACGCCCTAAAGATATGAGATCGGCAATTGATCATGAGGTTAAAAACCCTCACTTTGATTTCGGACCAGGACAAAGGCATGCAATTGAAGTTGATTACCATACTTTTCGAAATGAATTAAAGGCGGAGCTTAAAAAAGCTGGTATTGATATTGGCAGGCCACCTGCTGGTAATAAGAAACTTTATAAATCCTACGTTTAGTTACTTAACCTTTATGGCCGGTAGCCATTGATCTCTTACTACTTCCCAACCAGCATTTATTTGATCACCCAGCCAATTTGAAGTTGAAATTACATGTGCAGTGAGCCAGTTCATGCTCAGCACAATATGTACATATACCCAAGACCAGGTGATCGCTATTTGATTGATAAATGAACTCCAGGTGCTATTTAAGTTATCGATAATCCATTTTGAGGAGGAAATTACATGTGCAGTGAGCCAGTTCATGCTCAGCACAATATGTACATATACCCAAGACCAGGTAATTGAAACTTGGTTAACAAATGCTCCCAACTGCTCAGGGAAATTAATTATGTAGTTCTTTATCTCAACATAAGGATCTTTACCTAAAATAATTATTATCAAGATACCAAGGATAACCAGCCCTAAGAAGCGATAGATATATCTAAACTTTCGATTTTTTGTAATATCAAATGGCCGCTTACCAGCAAACATATCGATAAAAGCAAAGGCAAGCGCTGGCAGAGGCAGAAAGACAAAGCTGGTTAAAATAAAATCACCAGGGGTTAAGTCAAGTGTCTTTAGGTAGCTAACAGCAAAGATTGAAACAAAGCTAAAGCAAACGATTCTAAATGCCCCGCGGGGAATTATTTGGTCCAAGATATTTGCCTTAGTGAATTTATGTGAAACTAAACCAAGTAGTTGGGGAAGGATAAAAACACCACAGCCAGCCAGCAAATACTTATTAAAGCCAATAAATGGCTCAGCTAGCAGGTAAAAAATACCAGTCTTAAAAAGTATCGCTCTAATCTCCTGCACCAACCCAGGTTTTTTCAGTTCAACGGTTAATTTGGCGAGGCGAACTGGATATAGATACCAAGCTATCTCTTCAATTAGTAATCGAATAGCAACTGCTATACCAGCAATTAAACCGATTTGGTTTGCATGATCAACAATTGGTAGCTCTAATTTTGAAAGGCCAGGGAGTGCGCCAACTAATTTGCTTACGCTCCAGCCGGTAAGTAGTGAGGCAAGGACATAATCTGTTCCCCGTTCCCATAATGTTGAGAAGTTCTTAACTCCTCGAGTAAGGGGGCGAAACTTGCTAGCAATTAGGCCAGGAGTAAAGAAGATCAATGCCACACCAAGTCCAGTAAATACTGCCTCTTTGGAATTAAAGTTTCCATTGGCAAAGATAAAGTTTAAGTATAAAAACGCACCAAAAAAGCCAGCAAGTGCATCAAAGACACCAATACACATCAAAACTGTTAGCGGAATTAACTCCAATGGAAGTGCTTGATTATCAATTTGTTGCAATCCGATAAAACTCACAATTAAAGCGGCTGGAATACTTAACAATGCCAAATTACCCAATACTGCACGTAGATATCTTCCATCTAAAATGGTTCTAGCAAGCAGGCCGGAGAATCCAGAAATGCCTATTGCAACTGAGGTTGAGAGATCATCTAGGGAATTAAATAAAGTGGTATTTATATACCAGCGGCGATCTCCCCAGGCTTGTTGACCTTCACGATCTGCAAGTTTGGCAGCACCCACACCACCAAGATCACCCATTGAGTCATCATTATTTTCATGAGATGCGGCAGGGTTTTCATCAAATTTATTTGAACCAAAACCAAGTAGCGATGAACCAACTGCAAATGCGACTAACGCCAGTGATGCTGTTCCTACTGGGTCTGAGGTTGGGTCATACGGTTTATATTGATTGCGAAATACTTTGTTTTTATTTGTGACTAATAAATCTGGACAGTTATTGTCAAAGTGCAGCTCACCATCTAGATCCTTACAAAACAAAGCTGTCTTAGAGCTAACAACGCCGTTGTCATCCAAAATCTCAACTTGTAGTTCATGATAACCAGGCTTTAAATCATCCGGGATTTTAATGTCATTGGCATTTAGCTGCGGCACATCACCTGTAAGTAACTGATCAAGAATAACGCGATTATCCTCAGCTAAAGCAAGTGATGGTGAACCAACATTAAACAATAAGATTACAAATAATAAAATTAAGTTACGCAACTTCATTTACTTCTCACCGTAACTCGAACTCTTTGATTCTTTTTAACCCCAGTAACTGAAATTTCAGCTTTATTTGGCGCTGCCCCACTTGCCCTAGGAGCAGGCTTGATATTGATCAAAGTTGGATTAATAGCAGGCGCTGGCTTAATTGGACCTGGAGTAATTGTGGTTATCTGGGTCGAATTAAGATCCACAGTTTTTGTATTTAGATTTGCTTTTGAAATTACGGTAACCCTGACTCGCTGGCCACTCTTAAGTTGCGAAATAGAGATATTCGCCGAATTTCCAGAAGTTGATTTAGTTAAATTCAACTCTGCAATCTGTGTTGGTGTGATCACCACAGTTCCATCTGGAACCGAAACGCTTGGCGCGTTTGATGGAACGGTAGAGGTTGAAGGTTTTGGCGTAGGTTTTACACTCTTAGTTGGAGTAGGCGTTGGAGTAGGCGTTGGAGTAGGCGTTGGAGTAGGCGTTGGAGTAGGCGTTGGAGTAGGCGTTGGAGTAGGCGTTTCAACTATCGGATCTCTAGGTGGTCTAGATACGGTAATGACTTCAAATACAACACTAATAGTGTGATTACTTTGAACATTTGAGAAGGTGTAGGTAGAAATCGCGCCCTGAGATGCACCATCAACTAATACATTACTTATTCGGTATCCAGATATTGGCGTAAACACATAGCTTTGATTACTCCCAGCTGTAACAGATGTATTGCCTGATGCGGAAATTTGTCCATTTACATCTGCGCTAGCCGTAATTGTATAAATGTTTTGCCAGTGGGCATAAAGCGTTACATCACTTGCCACGCTTGGTGAGTAAGGGAAATTTATCGGCGTACCGCCATCTGCTGAGTCATACCAGCCAAGAAAATTTGCATTTGATTTTGTTGGCGCTGTTGGTGCTGTTGTGACTGACCCACCGGTGCTAAATGGCTCTGAATCAATACTATTTCCACCTTGAGAATTAAAGATAACTTTATAAAGTGCATACTTAAAATAAACTACGCCCTTATAGCCGTCACCCGCGCGGCTTCCAACATCTCCACCACCGCCGCCACAACCAAATCCAGTTGCTCCCGTTGCTGCGACTGCTGCAAGTCCAAGACCATCATTTCGGGAAGCACCATTTCCACCACAACTGCTACCACCGACTCCTCCAGTTACATCAGATCCACCGCCACCGCCAGCTGAGAAAAATCTTAATACTCCATCAATATTGGTTTGAATTCCGGTACCACCGACTCCGCCAACAGTTGCTGTTGCATTTCCACCGACGCTTCCTGCGCCACCACCGCCACCACCAGGATTACCAGAACCGTTTGCGCCATTACCTCCAGCATTACCGTAGAGAACATTTAGTGCTGCACCACCAACTTTGCCAGTTCCACTTCCGCCACCACCGGAACCACCTGCAACTCCCGCTCCGGCGGAATCGGATGTAAGTGCGCCACCACCACCGCCACCTTTGGCGACCAATGAGGTTGCACCAATATTTACTGATGAATCTCCACCAGAAGCTCCGGGATTTGGAGAACAGCCTGATCCAATTCCTCCGCTACCTCCGGCACCAACAACAACATCTATTGCACCAGTAATTGCAACATTAAGTTCTCTACGAAATGCTCCGCCTCCGCCTCCGCCTCCGACACACGAGCTACCTCCGCCAGCACCACCACCAACAATTACCACTTCGTTTATCGTGGTTAGTCCGGTCGGTGGAGTCCAAGTGCATGAATCTGTGTTCAAAAATTTTGTAACGTATGAGCTTCCACTTGAATATGTGGAATAGCAATCAACTTTGCGAAGTGAAAGCACTTTTAATCCCCAAATATCGGCATTTTCACTTCCTGCGCCAGTTCCGGCAACAAAACCAAACTTAAATGTTGGGCTATCAATCAATTTCTGTGGGAGCTGAAACTCTGTGATTGGAGTAGTCACAGTTGACCAATTGGTAGTACCAGTTGGCGCAACATAAATCTTGCCGGTTCCCAGATCTCCCTGCGAACGATCCTCGGGATCAATAACGATGCGAATTGCAGAACCTGTACCGGAAGCATTAAAAATTGATGTTGAACTAAGCGAAACACCAATGTCCCTATCGGAGGGTGCACTTCGAGTTGCTATTGGAACAGTACTCGGCCCTGCATCACCAGATTGAATAAACTTAGAATTTGTTGAATATATCCGGCAGTATCCATTCTGCCGAGTGTCACCTTGGCTTCCTCTAATAATTAAAGATTTGCGAGCGTAATACAAACCATCGTTTTGCGATGGGTCCTGACAATCAGAGCTTGTAAATGGCTTCTGATAAAAGTTACCCCAAGCATCAAATCCAATTCCAAGCAAAGCCGCACTCAAACCATTTTGAGAAACTGTATGCGCGGGTGAATAGCCGAGGCTTCCACCAGAAAAACCAAGTGAGCCCGTGCCCGCTTCTGTGTTGGATCCATCTTTCAAATAAAAAACTAAACCATCCGCCTGCGTTTCTGCCTCTGAAACACTATACCCAGCACCAGCATTAAAGGAGGTTCCCGTTTTATATCCCCAAAGAGCGAGATTGAAACGAACATCAATTCCACCTGTTGTTAATTTACTGCTTTTATAGAGTGCATAACCACGTTTATCTGTTTCATCTTTATCTGTCAGTCTTAATCTTTTTTCACTAGAAGCGTCAGGGGAAGTTATTAACGCTCCTGCTTTTGTGGGATCACCCGATGTATCAACTTCCCAGTTAGTTGTATCAATAGTTGTACCGGAAGAAAATGTATCCTCTACTAAAGTTTCTGGCACAGCAACAATTGCGGTAGCTTGTGGAATAAATGGTGACAAGGATGCCAAAAGCAGCCCGCAGAGGGCGAAACTTATGAACTTTCTAGCCAAGATTCACCCACTAATTAGTAAATAATCGGTGACTAGTTTATCAAAACTCCTATGTTAATAAGACCTTACACACTGGCTTAGGCCCAGCATTGGTATTTCCATACCGATGATGGGTAATTGAAACGCTCTGTTCAAGGAACCATCTGCTCATCTCAACATCACCCCTCGAGGTAATTGGGCGCATATCGCAACTAACTCCATTCTGCATTAATAGGTTGATGGGTGCGATCTCACTGGAAAGCCATCGCGCCCGATCAAACTCTCTGGCATGTTCGGCAAACTCTGCTGCAGTTTCAACTACAAGATTTGGCAAACGTGGAATTAATGTGTCACTACTTAAGCGGGTGATTATTCCTAGATCATTTTTGAGCCAGCTAAGAAAATCTAATTCATCTTTACTGGTTCCGCTTTCAATCCGGATTAGAAAACCTTTTTGATATGCGCGATAACGTTGATAATTCTTCTCAACATCAAGTCCGCTCTTATCCAGAGCTAATTTTCCAACTGAATTAAGCCATTTATTAGCAGCCTCTTTCATTGGCAAGAAGTGCTTCATCTGGTGCCAATTGCGAAGTGTTGCAACGTAGTTTGAACCACCTGCTTTTGCAGTTGCTCCCACTGAGCTCTTCTTCCAGCCACCAAATGGTTGTCGATTTACTATTGCTCCAGTTACTCCCCGATTAACATAAAGATTTCCGGCTTCAACATTTTCAATCCAGTACTCACACTCACCTTGATCTAAGGATTGAATACCTGCGGTTAAGCCAAACTCAGTTGCATTTTGCCACTCAATAGAGGTTTTTAACTCTGGTGAGATCATGATTGCAAGTACAGGACCAAACCACTCATTTAGATGTGACCAGGAGCCTGGTTTAACTTTAGTTTTAATTCCAGGTGACCACAGAAGTCCTGCTTGATCTAATTTTTTAGGTTCAAGTAACCACTCTTCACCCTCATCTAAGGTGGTTAAAGCCCGTTGGAGTGAGTGCTCAGCAGGTTTAATGATTGGCCCAACTGATGTTGCATATTTATATCCAGCACCAACCTGTAGTGATTGCACAGCATCTAGTAATTGCTTTTTGAAGTTTGGATTTTCATAGATATTTCTATCTACTATGGCCAAGGATGCGGCTGAACATTTCTGTCCGGCGTGCCCAAATGCTGATTGCACAAGATCTTTAACTGCAATATCGATGTCACAGCAGGCAGTTAAAACCATTGAATTTTTACCACTGGTCTCTGCCAGAAGATTTAACTCATTTTTCCAAGAGGAGAATAAAAGCGCGGTGTTATATCCACCGGTGAGAATTACTGCGTTGACATCTTCATGAGTAATTAGGGCCTGGCCAATCTCATTATCCTCAGTAGAGACAAAGTGCAGCACATCCTTTGGCACACCCGCCTGCCAAAGTTGATTTACTAAGTGCCAGGAGGTGGCAACGGTTTCTGGGGCTGACTTAAAAATAACTGTGTTGCCAGCTGCTAACGCTGCACAGATGCCACCTGTTGGAATTGCATATGGAAAGTTCCAAGGTGGTACTACAACAACTACACCAACTGGGGTTGATTGTTTTTCTAGATCTAACGAGATAGCAGAGAGAGCGTAAAAGTTGGCAAAATCAATTGCTTCCGAAACTTCCGGGTCCGCCTCCGCCACAGTCTTGCCAGCATCTTTAGCCATTATTGCAATAGTGCTCTCCTGCTCTTCATGAGCTTGCAATGCAAAGCTTTTTAATATCTCACTCCGTTTGTCAGCACCCTTTGCATCCCAACCGGCAACAGCTTTTTTAGCAATTCGAACAGCAGAATCAACATCACTTTTTCTGGCAACGGCGTATTGATACCAAATCTTGGCATTATCACTTGGGTCATAACCATCAATTAATGTGCGGTCATATATCTCATTGCCATCAATCACAATCGGTATCTGCTGATCACTCTCAGCTAGTGCTGATTTAATCTCTTTGTCTAACTTGTTAACAAAGGAGTCTTTAGTTAGATCAGCATTTGGTGCGTTCTCAAAGCTATCGCCCACCTCAAACTTAATTTTTTTGTGGCGCAAACTCTTGGTAGAGATTTCATGACGGCTCGTTGCACTTACCAAGAATCGCTCGGCTTGGGCATTAAATATCTCTTTACTATCTGCGATTTCAAAGGAGGATCTTAGGTAGTTTTCGATTGCGGTGTTCTCATCTAATCGCCTTACTAAATAAGCAACTGCGGAGGCAAAATCATCACTTCTGGTAACTGGTGCGTATAGAAGAATTCGAAGTTTTCGGTTTGCAATGGCAAGAGCTTCTGGATTGGCCATACCCTCTAGCATCTCAATATCTAATTGGTCCATTACCTTTCGTTTTTTAGCGATCTCAAGGGCGAATGCAATATGAAAAAGATTATGACTAGCAACACCAATTCGAACCGCATCTGCATGTTCTAAGCGAAGCGCGGTATCTAGAAGGCGAGAGTAACTGGCATCTACATCAGCCTTTGATTGATAAGGAGCTGCTACCCAGCCATGCAAGGTGGCCTCAGCCTTTTCCATTGCAAGATTTGCACCCTTAACCAATCTAATCTTTATTACTCCACCAGTATTTTTATGGCGCTCCTTTGACCATTCAACTAATTCTGCAAAAACCTCATGGGACTCTGGTAGATAAGCTTGTAAAACAATTCCGGCATATAACTTTTCAAATTCTGGTTCTGATAAAACTAACTTAAAGGCATCAACAGTCAGCCGCAGATCCCGAAACTCCTCCATATCCAAGTTAACAAATGTCTCGGTTTCAGCAGAGTTTTTATAGATAATCCGAAGTTTTTCAGATACTCGTCGTAATGTGCCATCTTGATCTAAGGTAATAATCTGGCTTACAACTGAAGAAAGCTTTACTGAAACATAATCAACCTCAGGCCGGTGCATCATCTCAAGCACTCTTTCAAACCGCTCTGCTGCTTCGCGCTCTCCTAAAACTGCCTCGCCTAATACATTTATATTTAATCTAATTCCCTTTTTTGCCCTACGCTTAATTTGCCTGGCTAATTTTGAACTTTCAAAAGGCAAAATAATTCCCTTAGATAATCGCTTAACCTGGGTGTGAACAGCAAATAAAACTGGTTTTGGTAGAACACTTGAAATAATCGCAATGAATTTCAAACCAACCGCGTTGATTAAACCAAAGCCAGTAAGGGTTGCACTCTTTGCTGCTTTCTTTAAAACCCGGGCGGCATCTTTCGCGGAGGTGATTCGCATAACCTCATCGGTAAGTGCAACAGTCACTGAGATCGCTTTTGCATCCTTGAAAAGACGTGAAAATCTTTTTCTACTTGCCTTGTCATATCTTTTCTTATTGGGCTCAGACTCAGCGATTAATTGCTTTGCAACCTTTACCGCCGATTGCGCTAACTCATCTATCGCAGTATCGGTACTTATCGGGTTACTCACCCCTGCATCAACTCTTTTAATTTAACTAATGTCTTTGCCATCGCTGTTGGCACCCACTTACCAGCATCAGAGACCCACCACTTAGAACGGGCGTTTCGGCCATCCCAACTTTCAATAACTAAGGTTGTGTTGGCATCTATTTCTTGTAGTTCATAGCGCCAAACATTATGAAGTAGGTGCTGCCAAGCAATCGATTTATTATCCTGATACTCAATTACTTGATTCTTAATTACGTAAGGAATACCTAATCTCATGCGCATGCCAAACTTTGCGCCAAGAAATAATCGATCTGGACCAGATAAGTTATTTTTCACCATGCCAGAGCCATCCATAAGTGAGTGATTTTTT
>Ga0209191_1002597_pt1 | contig 11134 bp, 11 predicted proteins | sample S_130626_EF_Meta_FD_187320 | JGI IMG/M metagenome (GOLD analysis project Ga0209191, IMG submission 187320) | Freshwater microbial communities from Lake Simoncouche, Canada to study carbon cycling - S_130626_EF_MetaG (SPAdes) (version 2) | ecosystem: Environmental > Aquatic > Freshwater > Lake ... | reverse complement strand
CCACCACGATCATGTCCAATTACAACAACCCCTCGTGCGCCAACCAAGCGAAGCGTGCCAGGCTTGGTGCGAGCAACAAACTCTTTTGGTGCAACATTGATTTCCGAAAGCCAATCAGAAGAATCATCTGATAACAAAGGTTCATCAAACTGAAGATTCAAATGGATAGGCCCAGTGCGCAAACTATCAAGTGGTAATTCCATCGGATAAACGGGGCCATCAATATCTGCAAAATAACGAACAGCTTTTCCAAAAATACGTGCCTGTTCAGTTGTTTGATTTGCGCCGGTCTTGCGCAACATTGCTGGGCGATCTGCCGTTAAAACCATAAGCGGTGAGTTTGTATGGCTAGCTTCAAGTACTGCTGGATGGTAATTAGCAACAGCAGTTCCGCTAGTACACACAACTGGTACGGGACGGCCGGTTGATTTGATTATTCCTAAGGCAAAAAAGGCTGCTGTTCGCTCATCAATACGCACATGAATCTTTATAAGACCTTCTTGTGATGCCGCAAAGAATGCCAAAGACAATGGCGCATTGCGTGAACCAGGTGAAATAACCACATCGGTAATTCCAGCTTCAATAATTTGGCGAACTACTACACGCGCTAGTGATGTGGAGATATTCACTTTAGTAGCTCGGCAGTTCTCATGATGCGATTCTTCCACCATTCGTAACGATCTGCACTGACATCTAAGCCTTCAAGGTTAGGAACCACATCACTAAGATGGATTTTCCCGTCAACTATTGGCAATTCAGCAACATTTTTTGCCAAGAGTGAGCCTGTGCCAAGGCCGCAATCAAAGTTCATGTCCTCAAATGAAGCTGCCAAGGTAAGTCCATAGTTAATACCAACAGCACTTTCTAGAGCACTTGAAACTACTACAGGTAATTTGTGATGTTGTGCAAGTTGATGTGCACGCTTGATGCCACCGAGTGGCTGAACCTTTAACATCAAATAATCAACAGCTCCAGATAGATCAAGTGCAAATGGATCTTTTACCTTACGCAAGACTTCATCACCGACTATTTTGACATCAACCCTCTTTTTTAACTCCCGCAGCTCTTCAATCGTTGCGCATGGTTGTTCTATATATTCAATGTCTCCCACCAATTGCAACAACGAAACGGCTTGTTCAACGCTCAATAAGCCATTTGCATCAATGCGAAGCTCGGCATTGGGTCGTAATGATCTAAGTACTTTGATACGTGCAATATCTTCATCTGTATTAGTTCCTACCTTTACTTTAAAAGTTGTGACACCAGGAAAAGAGTTAACTACTTTTTCTAATTCTTCTTTGTCGTTTAACGCAGGGATTGTTCCGTTAACGGCAACCTCGGTGCGATATAGCTGCGGTTTTGGCTGGGTTGCCGCTTCAATGGCACAGGCTAACCATGGCGCAGATTCAGCATCGTCATACTCAAGAAATGGCGAGAACTCGCCCCAGCCATTTTCACCGTGTATCAAAGCAACTTCACGAACAGTAACGCCACGAAAAATAGTTTTCATTGGCAGCGCAACTACACGCAAACTCTCTAGAAGCATTTGATCCATAGATTATGGGCGCTTTGGAAACTTTCCAAAATCAGGTGCGCGCTTCTCTTTGTAAGCATCGCGACCTTCTTGGCCTTCTTCTGTCATATAGAACAACAAGGTTGCATCTCCTGCTAGTTGCTGCACTCCCGCAAGACCATCTGTGGCAGCGTTCAAACTAGCTTTCAGCAAGCGAAGTGCCATCGGAGAGTTGCGAAGCATCTCTCGGCACCAAGAAACTGTTTCGGCTTCTAATTCAGCAATTGGGACAACAGTATTAACAAGCCCCATGTTCAACGCTTCTTGTGCGTCGTATTCACGAGTCATAAACCAAATCTCGCGGGCTTTCTTTTGGCCAACATGTGCTGCTAATAATCCAGCACCATATCCACCATCAAAAGAACCAACCATTGGTCCGGTCTGACCAAATTTTGCATTGTCTGCAGCAATCGTTAAATCGCAGACAACATGTAATACATGTCCACCGCCAATTGCCCAACCAGCAACCATTGCAACAATTGGCTTTGGTGTGCGACGAATCTGCACCTGAAGATCTAGAACATTTAGGCGACCAATCCCCTTTTTAGCTAGCCTGTCATCACCTAGGTATCCATCATCACCACGAACACTTATGTCACCGCCTGAACAAAAAGCTTCTGTTCCTTCGCCAGTAAAGATGATCACACCAACTTCTTCATTATCACGTGCTAAATCAAATGCTTCGATCAATTCAATAATTGTTTGCGGACGAAATGCATTACGAACCTGCGGACGGTTGATAGTAATCTTGGCGATGCCATCGCCCATTTGATATTTGATATCTACAAAATCTTCTCCACCAGGTGCTGTGACCCATTGTGGAATCTCTCGGCTACCAAATTCGCGCTTGATCGGCTTGCTCACATTTCCTCCATCGTCGTTGCTAGCGATAGCCTACGGTGGCAATGGATACCTCGTCACAACGAAAAATTCTGCGGGTCAGCCCTGCATGCGAAATCTCCCAATTAGCGGGCGAAATCACAGCAGCGCTCCTCGGCGATGGCCCCACCCTTGGATTCGGTGAGATCACCTCAGAATACGCTCCAAACTATGCCGCCGTTGCGATCGGAACTTCTGGAACAACTGGCACATCCAAAGAAGTTTTACTGACGTCAACAGCGCTAATTTCATCTGCGCAAGCTTCCAATAAATTTATAGGTGCGCAATCTGGCCAAACCTGGTCACTCTTGCTTCCGCTAACTCATATCGCTGGTGTAAATGTAGTTGTGCGTTCAATGGAACTTGGAACAACGCCAATTGATCTGCGTGACTTTAATGGTGACTATCCAAAAGCTGATTACACCGCAATTGTTCCAACACAATTATTCCGTGCGGTAAATGGGGAGCAACGATTACTGAACCACCTTAAATCTGCCAAAGCAGTTTTAGTCGGTGGGGCTGCGCTATCTCAATCATTACGCAACCAAGCCGAATTGGCAGGAATTAAAGTCATCACAACATATGGAATGACCGAGACATGCGGTGGATGTGTTTATGATGGCACTGCACTTGATGGAGTTGAAATTGAAATTCGAAATGGCAAAATCTGTATTAAGGGGCCAGTTTTAGCAACTTCGATCTCACTTAATGAAGGCTGGTTTGAAACAAGCGACTTGGGCGAATACGACAATGATCATCTAGTTGTTATTGGAAGATCCGACGATGTCATTATTTCTGGCGGTGAAAATCTCTCCCTTAGTACCGTTGAAAATTCACTCAGCATTGCATTCCCAGATACGCAATTCGCAGCTTTTGCAGTTGAAGATCCCCAATGGGGGCAGAGTTTGCAACTTGCAGTTGTTGGCACCATTAGCGAAGATCAAATTTCAGCCCACCTTGAAAAGGATCTTGGAGTTTTTGCAAAACCAAAAGGCGTGCATCACATGGCATCGTTACCATTGCTAGGCATTGGCAAGATCGATCGAAAGAGTTTGGCGAAAGGTATTTCAAATGAATAAGTGGGTACTGGGTGCACGCCCCCGAACTCTGCCGGCAGCTATTGCTCCAGTCGTAGTTGCATCTGCATTAGCAGGGCCTGATTTCAATTGGTTTCGTGCAGCTTTAGCGCTCAAGGTTGGTCTGTGGTTGCAGATCGGCGTTAACTTCGCAAATGACTACAGCGATGGTGTTAAAGGAACAGATGAGAACCGAGTTGGCCCAACGCGGTTAGTAGCAAGTGGATTGGCATCGGCTAAAGCCGTTAAGAACGCCGCCTTTATCTCCTTTGCGATTGCAAGTATTGCCGGTGTTTGGTTATCCCTGCTCACATCACCATTACTTATTCTGATTGGAATTCTGGCAATTGCTGCAGCTTGGGGATACACCGGCGGTAAGAATCCCTATGGATATAGCGGACTGGGCGAAGTTTCAGTCTTCACTTTCTTCGGCTTAGTTGCGACCATGGGTACGTACTACGTACAAACAGAAAAAATCACCGTACTCAGTTTCATTGTGGCAATCCCGATGGGTGCACTTTCATGTGCAATTTTGGAGGTCAACAATATTCGTGATCGCCCTCAAGATGAATTAGTAGGCAAGAGAACTCTTGCAGTTCGACTTGGTGATACAAAAGCCCGCCGAGGATTCGTGTCACTCTTGGTCTTAGCTCATGTGGCAGCAGTTGCCACCTTAATTCCAGCAGCATTGCTCATTGTGCTGGTTGCGCCTATGAGTTACTCAATTTCAAAGTTAGTTCTCAGCGGTCTTTCTGGAAAAGAGTTAATTCCTGTTTTAGGCCAGATTGGTAAGCTTCAACTTATATTTGCCATAGTTTTTGCCCTCGCCTTAGCGATACAATAAATTCATGTCACGGATTCTTCCACTCATCTTAGTCTTTGGTTTAACAATTTATGCGCTCATTGATTGCGCGCGAACTGATGAATCCCAAATCAAAACTCTTCCAAAGTGGGGTTGGCTTCTACTCATTATTATTCTTGGACCACAAGCACTTGCGATTGGACCAATTGCATATTTAATTGCTGGAAGAAATAAGCCAAAGGGACGTAAGGCTCCTAAGCGACGCATCTTGCCGCCTGATGATGATCCAGATTTCTTAGGAAAGCTTTAAAGACCTGAGTAGGTGTGCTTTCCAGTTCCCCAAATATTAACGTAAACATAGTTAAACAAGAATGTAGATCCTGCAAACAAACATAACCAAGCAGCTCTACGTCCACGCCAACCAATAGTTACGCGAGCATGTAAATACGCTGCATAGGCAACCCAAGTAATAAATGCCCATGTCTCTTTTGGATCCCAACCCCAATAACGACCCCATGCACTCTCGGCCCAAATTGCTCCAGCAATAACCGAAAAAGTCCACAATGGAAATACAAATGCGACCAATCGATAGGAGAGTTGATCAAGAACTTCTAATGAAGGAAGTCGCTTGGCCCAGGCCGTTCGCTCACCCTTCACTTCCATTTTATCAAGATACAAATAAGCAGCTGCAATTACATTTGCTAGCAAGAACACACCACCAGAAATAATTGCCGTAGACACGTGAATTACTAACCACATTGATTTAAGAGCTGGAACAAGCGGGGCACTTGGGCGATAAAGAACTGCAACGGCAGTTCCAAGGGTGAGCAATACCGAGATTGAAACTAACAAACCCAACCAACGAAGATCATATTTACGTAATGCACCAAGATATGCACCGGTAAATGCAAGAGCACCAGTAATAGAGAACTCATACATATTTCCCCATGGGACGCGACCTGCTGATATTCCGCGTGCAATGACACCAGCAAATAAAAGAATGAATCCTAAAATCATCATTGCCGTGGCAATGCGTGCAACCTTTTCAGTGCGCCTGTAGTCAAATGTCTTTGTTGTGTCATTTGGAACCTTAACCGCCCATGCAGTTTCTATTGCGTGTGCGAAAAATGACAAGGTGTAGACAGCCATGGCAGAGTAAATAAAGTAGTTTGAGGCAAAGGCCCACGAACGTGACATCTATTTCTCTCCCTTAAGCATCCGAACGAACTGTTCGATTTCAACATCTAATCCTGGAGCAGCATTTTTTGCCAATCCAGCAACTTCAACTTCTGATCCAACTCGAATCCAAATACGGCGTCTGCGCGTAAACAGTGATGCGAGTAAGCCAAGGATGGCAACAATACCGCCCAGCAGCGCGAACTTCTTTCCGGGATCTGCGACAAAGTTGAGGTTAACCCACTGGATATAACCTTCAAAAGTTATTGAGCCACCTGCATAATCAAAGCTCTCGCCAGGCTTAAGCGTTTTGAGCCCAATTTGTTGCATTGCAGAAGTATCAATTCTGTATACCGATTGAGGAATTCCTGAATCTAATCCCAAATCACCAACCCATGCCGATAGCAATAAACGTGGATCAAGCGCTTTTGGAAAAGCGCTGAAAGCTCCTCCGCCATTTGGATCCCGTGAATACGTTGGAACAAACGAGCCAACAAATCCAATTTGTGGATCTGCATCTGGAACTTTAATCGCACCGATTGATCGAAGATTTGAATCTTGCGGCAAGAATGGCACTGGTCCTTGGAATGCAACATCGCCTTTGGAATCTCTCACAGTTACAACAGGTGAGTATCCATTTGCTTGCAGATAAATACGAGTGCTACCAATTGTCAGTGGGCTATTTACCTTAATAACTTTCTTTTCTATAGTTGAGAGGTCTTCACGAAGTAAAGAAACATCCAAGGTGTAATCCTCTGGAGCACTTGTTTCGATGTTGTACTGCGCAACGAACTTATCAGCAGTCAACATGAAGCCTGGTAAATTTACATCTTTATACAATTTTCCATAGGTTAAGGTGTCGTAACTTGTTGGCGTATTTACAAATCTTTCGCCAACATTAATGATTGCTTCACCACGCATACCAAAGAGCGAGCTAAAACTGATTCCAAGTAGAACAAGAATTAAAGCTAAATGGAAAAATAGGTTTCCGGTTTCGCGCGTAAAACCCTTTTCGGCAGAAATAGAACCATCTTTTTCTAAAACCCTAAATCGCTTTGACTTAAACCAAGCACGAGCAACATCTAATTCGCTCCCATTACCTTCCCATATTGAATGATTTTCCATACGAGATAGACTCTTGGGAGTAGCAGGCGGCAAAGCACGTGCGGCATGGAAATGCTCAATTGTTCGCGGCAATACGCAACCAATTAAGGATATAAATAAGAGGATATAAATCGCACTAAACCAGGGTGAACCGTAGACATCAAAGAGTGAAAAACGATCCATCCACTTGGCCAACGCGGGTGAATCCTTAAAATACTGGCTAACTTGTATCGGGTTTTGTGTTCGCTGCGGAATCAAAGATCCAGGAATTGCTGCCACGCCAAGCATTAATAACAAAATTAGAGCTGTGCGCATGCTGGTTAGCTGGCGCCATGCAAAGCGCATAACTCCAACACTATCTAGCTCTGGAAGCTCTGTTTGCTGACTCATTAGATCACCGGAATGAAATCAGAAATAAGCGAACGCATCGAATTCATCAGCTGACTCCACAAGCCGAGTACTTCTAAAACACCTATTGCAATCAGGAAAACTCCACCAATTTTGGAAATTAAATCCCCGCGACGATAAATAAGTGATCTCAACTTTGCAGACTTATCGAGAGACAAGCCTGAAAGAATAAATGGAAGCCCCAGGCCTAAACAGTATCCAAAGGAAAGTACTGCCCCGCGCACCGCACTTGATTCTTGGAATGCAAGTGTCTGAACTGCTGCTAACGCCGGCCCAATACAGGGCGTCCAACCAATGCCAAATAAAACGCCAAGTAATGGGGCTCCTAGCAATCCACCGGTCGTGCGCATCTTTGGTCTAATCGTTGGTGAAAATGGAAAGCGACCATAGAAAATGAAGCCTAAGAAAATTGTTACAACTCCGAGAATTCGAGAGATAACTTCTTCATGTGATGAAAGAGCATCGCCAAGTCCCCCGAAGACTGCGCCGAATGAAACAAATACGGCGCTAAACCCCAATACAAAAAGAATTGATCCCAGTAAGACCTTTCCTCGGCTTACTGAAAATCCTGCTGCAAATGAAAGATATCCTGGGACCAAAGGCAAAACACATGGTGATAAAAAGGAAATGATTCCAGCGATAAAAGCAAAGGGGAATGCTGTTACAAGTACACCTGAAAAAATTTGCTCTACGAAGAACTCTTTCATTCTGCACTCACCCTCTCAATCAGCTGGGAAAGTGATGCCACGGTGACCACACCTGAAATTCGCGCAGCCACACGTCCATTTTTGTCCAAAATTACAGTTGATGGGATGGCATTTGCGGGCAATGATCCTTTAAAGCCAATCAAAATAGAGTCATCAATAATTGTTGGATAGGGCAGTTTGAAACGTCTTGCAAAGGCTTCAGCATTTGCAGGATTATCACGAGTTAAAATTCCAATGAATACAACATCTGTGTATTTATTCGCCAAGGAAGCAAGTGTTGGCGCTTCAGCTCGACATGGTGAACACCAAGATGCCCAAACGTTAACAACTGCGACTTTGTCTTTTGTGTAGGTGTAGGTAGTCCCAGTCAAAGTTAACCCCGTGATTGCTGGAGCGATTTTTCTATCTTCAATCTTTATGAATGTCGTTGATCCATCGCCAGAAACAAAACTTTCTTCAGCCGAAGAGGTTCCGCCCCCGCCGCACCCAGTAAGTGCAATTGCTAAGGCAATTAAAAGTGCAAATTTCTTCATTACTTTTTTTCAGGTAATAGGTGACGTGCTGGTTCGGAATAAGTTAGCCCTGAAATAAATCCCTCATCGTCAAAGTGAACACTGGTGACAGATGCAAGCGTGCACTCGCGTTTGCGAGGATCATGTAAAAGTCGACGGTTTTCAATTGCACTGCGCAAAATCCAGATTGGCAATTGATGTGAAACACAAATTGCATCTTTGCCATTAGCTGCATCGCGTGCTGCAAAAATGGCAGCAAGCATGCGATTGATCTGTTCGTCGTATGGCTCGCCCCATGACGGCTTCCATGGATTCCATAAGTGCTTCCACGCCGCAGGATGACGCAAAACGCCATCGCCAACTCCAAATGGTTTTCCTTCAAAAATATTTGCGGCTTCAATTAAACGTTCATCTGTGGTTATAGAAATATTGTGTGCAGCTGCAATTGGCGCAGCAGTTTCTTGTGCGCGCTGTAAGGGTGATACATGAAGAGCCCCTAAATCAAGAGTTGTGGACCATTCAGCAACCGTACGAGCCATCTCTTGTCCGCGTTCAGATAATCTCCAACCAGGTTGGCGGCCATACAAAATCTTCTCAGGATTATGGACTTCTCCGTGGCGGAGCACATGAACTGTTGAACTCATTGGTAAAGCATAAAGCGTTCCTAAACCCCGTCTATCGGTAAGGTAGTGACATGGCACTCACGGGCAAAAGAGCTGCCTTCTTTGATGTCGATAACACGCTTATTCGTGGCTCAACCATTTATTTCTTGGGCCGCGGCATGTATCAGCGTGGTTACTTCACCAAGAAGGACATTTCGCGTTTCGTTTTAGCCAACCTGAGATTTCGCTTAACAGGAAAAGAGAACAAGGAAGAGATTCAACGTTTCCAAGATTCTGCAACAGATTTTATTGGTGGACATAACGTCAAAGACATTGAAGCGATTGCTCAACAAATTTATGACGAATTTGTCTCTCCTGCAATGTGGCAAGGAACAATTGATATCGCTCAAACACACATTGCAAATGGAGTTGAAGTTTATTTAGTGACTGCAGCTCCAGAAGATATGGCAACTTTGATTGCAAAAAGATTAGGTTTGACTGGCGCACTTGGCAGTAAGGCTGAAATTAGAGATGGCCTATATACGGGTCAAATGAATGGCGCACTGCTGCATGGCAAAGAAAAGGCTGTTGCGGTTCGGGAGTTAGCAGAGAAAAAAGGATTTGATTTAGCGGAATGTTTTGCTTATTCAGATAGCAATAACGATCTACCACTTTTGCAATGTGTTGGGCAGCCATCGGCAATTAATCCAGATGCGCTACTTGGTCTGCGAGCAATGGCCGAGGGCTGGCCGATTCATGATTTCCGTCGCGCACGCTTTATTGGTCGCGCAATCTCCCCACTAGTGGTGCGATTGGCCGCGCTTGGAACCTGGCTAACCCCGCGCAAACGTAAAGGCTGATTAACAAGAACATCAGATATGCCAGTAATGTAGGCAAGTTATGGAAATGCGCTCATTCTCTGACTACCTGCGTAGTGTTGATGATGCTGCCCTTTTAGATTTATTCACCGCTCGTCCAGATCTAGTAACACCCGTTCCCCCAGATATCGCCTCACTTGCAGTGCGTGCTTGTTCTGCGCCAAGTTTGGCCAGAGCAATTGATTCACTCAATCAATGGCAGTTCCAAGTTTTAGAAGCTGCGGCATCTTTAAATGAACCCTTCTTAGAAAAAAGCGTCGTAACTCTCACAGATAAAGAAGCAAAGGGTGCTCTAGAGCATCTCGTTAAGGTAGGTCTTGTCTATCCATCCGATGATGGAATGCGTTTGCCAACACAATTACGCGATGTAATCGGAACAGAGCCTGCAGGCTTAGGGCCAGCTTCTATGGCCAAGTTAAAACTCAGCGAATTAGATGATGCACCAGCGGACGCAAAGAAAGTTTTAGAGCGATTGGTGTGGGGTCCTCCCCGTGGAAGTGTTGGAGATATAAAAAATCCTGGACCTGGAGTCACCTGGTTACTTGAAAATAAGTTCTTAGTCCCACTTGATCAGCGAACAGTAATCCTGCCTCGCGAAGTAGCAATTGCATTACGAGGTGGAAAGGTTCATAAAGAGCGCTTTATTAAACAGCCTTCACTAAGTGGTGCGAAGCGAATTGAACAGCAAGTGAACCTCGCAGCAATTGCAAATGTCTCAACGGTGCTGCGTTGGGTTGAAGAACTGCTTAATTTTTGGGCAGATGAACCAGCAGATGCCTTGCGTGCTGGTGGTTTAGGTGTTCGTGATCTAAAAATAATTGCAACACATCTTGGTGTCGATGAATCCTGCACAGCATTTGTAACAGAACTTGCATACCTTGCGTCATTAATAAGCATTGACGCTGATGATCGCATCCTTCCAAGTAACAAATTTGATATCTGGTTAATGCAAACACCTGCTGATCGCTGGCAGATGTTGGCATCACAGTGGTTAATTACATCCCGAGTGAGCGGTTTAGTTGGTCGAGTAGAGGCCAAAAATGTTGCAGCTCTTGGCCCAGAGCTAGATCGCGTAAATGCTGCAAGAGTAAGAGCTTTAACACTTGAACTATTGCGGGAAAATCAAGGGATTGCTCCAGAGTGGAATAGTTTCAAGGAAGTTCTGTCATGGCGCGCACCTGTGCGTCGTAACTCTTCTCTTCAAGATGAACTTGCTGAATGGACACTTCGTGAAGCTGAATGGCTAGGTATTACAGGCCAAGGTGCCTTATCTAAATTCGGTCAACAATTTCTTAATGGTGATGACCTAAGTTCCATCAACGAAGATCTACCAAAGACTGTTGATCACATCCTGATTCAAAGTGATAACACCGCAATCGCACCTGGCCCCCTTGAGCATGAGATTTCTCAAGCACTA
>Ga0209191_1002591_pt1 | contig 11150 bp, 5 predicted proteins | sample S_130626_EF_Meta_FD_187320 | JGI IMG/M metagenome (GOLD analysis project Ga0209191, IMG submission 187320) | Freshwater microbial communities from Lake Simoncouche, Canada to study carbon cycling - S_130626_EF_MetaG (SPAdes) (version 2) | ecosystem: Environmental > Aquatic > Freshwater > Lake ... | reverse complement strand
TTAGACGCTATGTTTTTAGTATATCTAAATGATTGTAACATATCTAAAGTAGTTATTAAATCGTCCGATGAAATAGTTCCAAAATTTTCAATTCTTGATGTGTGTAAATCTTCTATTATATAAATCCCACCTTTTTTTAATCGTTTAAATAATGTTCCGAAAGATACTTGTTGTTGTCTCATTGTATGTCCACCATCATCAATAATAATATCAAACTCTACATTAGTTTCATCTAAAAATCTATTTAGAGCATCTCTATCTTCTTGATTTACAACATAAGTTTTAATTCTATCTTCATTGTAATGAGTTTTATCTTCAATGTCGATACCGTATATTATCCCATCTTTAAATTTATCCAATAAATATTTTAAACTACCTCCGTAGTAAACCCCAATTTCTAAAATATTTTTACTATCACTCATAGAGTTGAAGTAGGGTTCGTAAACGTCAATGAACCCGTGTGAGTATTTGTCTGTGTTATATTGTTTCATTTTATTATTATATTAATTTATTATTTATTTTTCGTAAATCCAACAAGATCCCGTTTGTTTAACACCACCTTTATCTTTAAAAAATTCATTAACCGCTGGAAATACACCACAATCATAATGGTAGTCATGTCCCGCAATAATACCACCATTTTTTATTTTAGGATACCAATCATTTACATCTTTTTTAACACTTTCATAATCGTGACCGGCATCAATAAAAACAAAATCTAAACTATTGTCTTCATAATTTAAAGATCCATCCCAAGAAAGTGATTTAACAATATTAATCTTATTTTTAACTGGTTCAATATTTTTAGAAAATATATTAAACAAATTATCAAATTGAGTTTGATTTATCTCATTTGAAGTATCGACATAATCCCAAGTATCAACACAATCAAATTTTATATTTTTACCTGAATTAATTATTTCTACTGCCATAAAGCAGGCACTCATTCCTTTCCAAACACCTACCTCAACAAAATGAGAATTGGTGTCAAATTTATTTACCATTGATGAATATAAATCTTCATATCCAAACCAATTTTCACTATCAACTTTTTGATAAAAATGTTCCATTTTAATTACAAATTTCCAGTTATTCTTTCACACCAACCTTTTGATGTACTATAAGGCCAAACGACCCAATATTTTGGTTTATGCGTTGTTTGGAAATCCCTCCACACTTTGCAGTATCCATCAGGATCTGACATCATCATATTAATTTCATTGATGTCGGCATCTTTTCTAAAAAGAGTTTCGTCTTTATCATCGTGGAAGGCAACCACCCAAAACTCATAATCTTTTTCAGGAACTTGATGAAATCCAATATCTATACAGTGTTTAAAAATACTTGCATAACTATTCTCCCATTCTTCCTCAGTTTCAAATATTTGTGGGTTAGGTGGATATTGTTTATCTAATGTGTATTGTTGAACCGCTCTTCTTGAAAATCTTAAACCTGAATATATTTCATATTCTTTTAAAGTTCTTTCAGTTCCAAAACCATATTTACCAAAGTCCAATGTAACTTCTTCACCATCCATTCCGAATAGTTGTCGGTTCTTAGAGTGAGACACATCATTTTTCTTAACCCACTCTTTATCATCATCCCACTGTTTGGTTCTTCCTTTACGAGTATATTCGTGCCAAACCACAACTTTATGTGGGTGAAATAAATCATACCCGTGAGTATAAGCCCTTGCGGCAATTGATATCTCTTCTCCGTGGAAATAAAATTCTGGATCGTGTTGAACCTCCTCACTAAATTTACCTAATGTAAATGCGAAATGTGCGGAGTAAAATCTTGCGGTTACAGGTTCTTTTAGTTCTTTCCACCCAGGAATTGTTTCAGGTAGGAAGAACACCGCACCTTCAGGGATAAATCTATCAAATACCATTCTCCACGGTTCTTGAGATCTTCCTTGGGGATCGTTATCAGGGTCAAACGATGAAACATATCCCGTTAATAATGGTTTAGGGAATCCTTTCTTTTGAAGTTGTTTAACCATTTTGATTAAAGTGTCGTCCCAATCTTTTTCAAACCTCATATGAGAGTCAATTTGTAAAGTATATGTCTCACCACTATATTGTTGTTGGGTTAAATTTCTTGCCCAACATACGCCTTTTGATTCCTCATATGGGACATCAATAATTCTGAACCTTTTATCTTTTCTATATTCATCAAGATTATCAAAACCGTCTTCGGGGTGAAATTGTCTACAAATACTTAATACCAAATTTTTAGGTTTTTTGGCATTCTCAAACATATTTTTGATTGTTGGAATTAATTGGGGATCTCGGTAAGATGCGATTTGAACAAAGATTTTCATATTGTGTTTTTATGAAAAAATAATGATTTTATATTAAAAATAAATATAATTTCATTCATTTGTGACTATTTGTTATAATCTAATTAAGTTAACATCACAACAACTAGGTACTTGAGACGACCCTCCAATAGTTAATCCTGAATTATTAAATAATGTTATTGCATATGGGAAGATGGTGTTAATATTATATATTTGACCACCACTGTTACAAACATATATGTTACTATTATTAATAAAAATTCCAAAAGGATTTGGGATTGATGCGGTAATATTAACCTCAACCTCAAAAGCACCTGTAATAAAATTGTATTGAGTAAGGTATACTAGATTGGTATTTTTATCAAGATTAGTTACCAATATTTTATTAGTGGTTGTAACTAAAATGTCACCAGCAACCGCTCTATTAGCCCCTAATGTGGTAATTACGGATGATGTCGCTAAATTATTCGTAATATTTAAATTAATTATTTGTTGAGGATTTGTTGTGGTGTTTGTTGTAATTAATTGAGTATTAGTTATTGCACCCAAACCATTACCTAATGTAACTCCTGCGGGTAATGTAATATTTCTACTAAATATTGCCGACCAAGGACTTAATGTGATGTTATATTCTGTAATAAATCCTGCTATACTGTACACCCACAGTTTAGTATCAGTATGTGCAATATCGGGTGATGCAACACCTGAATTAAATAAAAATGTGTTAGTATTTGCCGATGGGACATATGCATAAATACTACTTCCTGCAGTATTATTAAATAACACACTACATTGTTGTATTTTTGGTCCCGAGCTCGGTGTTATCGTTGGAGTTACCGTTCTTGTTGGAGTATTGGTTGGAGTTACAGTTCTTGTTGGAGTTACAGTTCTTGTTGGAGTATTAGTTGGTGTTATAGTCGGAGTCACAGTTCTTGTTGGTGTTTGAGTATTAGTCGGTGTTACTGTCCTTGTTGGTGTTGTTGTTTTAGTTGGAGTTGGTGTTGGCGTTACTGTTCTTGTTGGAGTTTGCGTCGGAGTTATAGTATTAGTAGGTGTTACCGTTCTTGTTGGCGTGTTAGTTGGGGTTACAGTATTAGTAGGTGTTACCGTTCTTGTTGGTGTTATAGTATTAGTTGGTGTATTAGTTGGTGTAACCGTTCTTGTTGGTGTTATAGTATTAGTTGGTGTATTAGTTGGTGTGGTAGTATTTGTTGGTGTTTGAGTATTAGTTGGAGTAACCGTTCTTGTTGGTGTATTAGTTGGAGTTATTGTCCTTGTTGGTGTAATAGTATTAGTCGGTGTATTAGTTGGTGTAACCGTTCTTGTTGGTGTTTGAGTATTAGTTGGGGTAACTGTTCTTGTTGGTGTATTAGTCGGAGTTATAGTATTAGTCGGAGTTATAGTATTAGTCGGAGTTATAGTATTAGTTGGGGTTACCGTTCTTGTTGGAGTTATAGTCGGAGTTACAGTTCTTGTTGGGGTAACAGTATTAGTTGGTGTGACAGTATTAGTTGGAGTATTAGTCGGAGTTATAGTATTAGTTGGGGTTACAGTTCTTGTTGGTGTCACCGTATTAGTTGGTGTCACCGTATTAGTTGGTGTAACCGTTCTTGTTGGTGTCACCGTATTAGTTGGTGTCACCGTATTAGTTGGTGTCACCGTATTAGTTGGTGTAACCGTTCTTGTTGGTGTTATAGTCGGAGTAACCGTTCTTGTTGGTGTTATAGTGTTAGTTGGAGTTATTGTATTAGTAGGTGTAATTGTAGGAGTCGGTGTATTGGTCGGAGTAACAGTATTAGTCGGGGTAACTGTATTAGTAGGGGTAACTGTATTAGTAGGTGTATGTGTTGGTGTAATTGTGTTAGTTGGTGTAATCGTATTAGTTGGTGTAATCGTATTAGTTGGTGTTACCGTTTTAGTTGGAGTATTAGTTGGTGTTACCGTTTTAGTTGGAGTTTGAGTATTGGTAGGTACTGGTGAAGATCCTGGTGACGAAGTATTAGTTGGTGTTATGGTGTTAGTTGGTGTAATTGTATTAGTTGGTGTAACCGTATTAGTAGGTGTAACCGTATTAGTAGGTGTTACCGTTTTAGTAGGTGTTACCGTTTTAGTTGGAGTATTAGTTGGCGTTACAGTTCTTGTTGGTGTAATTGTATTAGTTGGTGTAATTGTATTAGTTGGTGTAATTGTATTAGTTGGTGTAATTGTATTAGTTGGTGTTACAGTTCTTGTTGGTGTTTGTGTGTTAGTAGGTGTGACAGTGTTAGTAGGTGTGACAGTGTTAGTAGGTGTGACAGTTTTTGTTGGGGTTTGAGTATTAGTTGGTGTAACCGTATTAGTTGGTGTAACCGTATTAGTTGGTGTTACAGTTCTTGTAGGTGTGGCAGTTCTTGTTGGTGTAGCGGTTTTAGTAGGTGTAATTGTATTAGTTGGTGTTTGAGTATTGGTAGGTACTGGTGAAGATCCTGGTGACGAAGTATTAGTTGGTGTTATGGTGTTAGTTGGTGTTACAGTTGGAGTTACGGTATTAGTTGGAGTTACGGTATTAGTTGGTGTTATTGTATTGGTTGGTGTTGATGTTCTTGTTGGTGTATGTGTTGGCGTTACCGTTTTTGTTGGTGTAATTGTGTTAGTCGGTGTAACCGTATTAGTAGGTGTAACCGTATTAGTAGGTGTAACCGTATTAGTTGGTGTAACCGTATTAGTTGGTGTATGTGTTGGTGTCACCGTTCTTGTTGGAGTTACCGTTTTTGTTGGTGTAATTGTATTAGTCGGTGTTACTGTATTAGTTGGTGTAACCGTTCTTGTTGGTGTTGGGGAAAATCCTGGGGTTTGAGTATTAGTTGGTGTTACAGTATTAGTTGTCGTATTAGTTGGTGTTACAGTATTAGTTGTCGTATTAGTTGGTGTTACCGTTCTTGTTGGTGTTACCGTTCTTGTTGGTGTTACCGTTCTTGTTGGTGTTACTGTATTAGTAGGTGTTGCGGTGTTTGCCGGTGTTGCAGTTTTAGTAGGTGTAACTGTATTAGTAGGTGTAATAGTATTAGTCGGTGTAGTGGTATTAGTCGGTGTAGTGGTATTTGTTGGCGTTACGGTTGGTGTAACCGTATTAGTCGGAGTAATTGTTGGTGTAACCGTATTAGTTGGTGTCACTGTTGGTACGGGAGGACAAGGTCCGTCATAACAACATAATCCAATAGACACATCTAAATTAAATACATTTATAGGATTCCAACCACAAATATAATATGTTATACCTGATGGAACAATGATGTTTTCTATCAACACAGAATTACAATCCGTATAATCAAATGATCCGTTTGTCGTACCACTATTAACCATACTAATTTGATAACATAATGCGGATGGATAAGGTATTGGTGTCGGAGTATTTGTTTGAGTTGGTGTCGGTGTTGGAGGACAAGAATATGGTTCAAAGTATTCACATCCTGTAGAATCAATAATTTTTACAATTAAACTATTAACACCGTCTAATGGTGCCGGTACATCAAAAGTAAATGTTGGAGGTATTGTTGTTGATCCTGTCACCAAATAACAATATGTGTATGTTGAATCACAAACTGATATTGAATATGGTGGGGTTCCTGTTACTCCTGTTATTGAAATCTGATGTATCATATAGTCCTCACAATTGTTTTTACCACCCATCCCGCAGTTGTTGCAGAACTACTTAATACCGCATTACCTCCAGATACTGCAACTGAAAATGTCACACCAGTTGTTGTACCTATACTAGGTGTTGAGGTTTCTAAAAATTGTGCCGTTGATCCACTCCATATTGACATAATTGTTCCGGCTCTAGCACCTGTGGAACCACTACTTATTAAAGTATAATCAAAGAAAGATCCGGTATATGCACTTGTAGGTATTGAATAGATTGTATTAGTACCTCCTGTTAATGTTTTACTAACTGTGGTGTTTAATGATGGAGCCTGATCACTACCTACCAATGTGATTGTGTTTGCAGTTAAACCACTCACAACTCTCATATTGGTTGCCGATAAATTTCCTTGAATATTTGTTGATTGACTAACATTCAGACCACCAACAACCGCTAAATCATTTCCAATTGTTGCATTTCCAATTGATTCTAAAGTACTTGTTAATATTCCTCCAGCTTCTAACTGTTGAATATATGAACCACTAACATCAAATATTTGAAGTGTGTTTGAAATATAGTTCACAACATACACATATTTTCCTTGGACATATAATCCGTCTGGGAACGTCCCTGTTGGTACTGATCCAACTGAAATTGGAGAAGATGGATTTGATACGTCAAATATTTGAAATTTTTGAACTCCAACATTTGTAACGTAAGCCAATCTTCCTTGGACACGTATCCTATTAGGAGATGTAAGTGTTGGTACAGATCCAACTGAAACCGGTGATGATGGATTTGATATGTCAAATATTTGAAGTGTATTTGAACTATAGTTTACAACATACGCATATCTTCCTTGAACATATACTTTGTATGGATTTAATCCTGTTGATACTGTTCCAACCAAAAATGGTGATGAAGGATTTGACGCATCAAATATTTGAAGCGTTGAATCAAAGTTTACCACATACACATATCTTCCTTGAACATAGAGTCCGTATGGGAACGCCCCTGTTGGTACAGATCCAACTGAAACCGGTGATGATGGATTTGATATGTCAATTATTTGAAGTGTGTTAGAAGAGCTAGTTATAACATAAACATATCTTCCTTGAACATATAAATCACTTGGGTATGAAAGAAAACCTACTGATACTGATCCAACTAAAACTGGGGATGATGGATTTGACACATCAAATATTTGAATTGTGGAGTATCCCGTAACATACACATATTTTCCTTGGACATATAATCCGTCTGGAATTGTAACCGATGACACAGTTGAGATTAAAGTTGGTGATAAAGGATTTGATATATCAAATATTTGAAGTGTAACTGAAGTATAATTTATAACATAGGCATATTTTCCTTGGACGAACACACTAGATGGTTGTGCACCTGTTGATACAGAACCTGTCGCACCTGTTGGTACTCTTCCAATTATAGTTTCAGTATTTGAGGTAAATGTTGTTGCAGATATTGTATTTGCGGTTAAACCACTTATAAAATTAGTTGCTCCCGATACGGTTCCTCCTGTAAATGTTCCTCCCGTACTAAATCCCGTAACACTAAATGTTCCACCGGTATTATTAGTAAAAGTTGCAGTTCCTGAAGAATATGTACCTCCCGTTACTCTAACATCTGTTGGTAAATTAGAATAAGTTGTTGCCGATATCGTAGTTGCGGTTAAACCACTCACAACTCTCATATTGGTTGCCGATAGATTTCCTAATATATTTGTTGATTGACTAACATTTAGTCCACCAACAACCGCTAAATCATTTCCGATTGTTGCATTTCCGACTGATTCCAAAGTGTTTGTTAATATTCCTCCAGCTTCTAACTGTTGAATATATGAACCACTAACATCAAATATTTGAAGTGTATTTGAAATATAGTTTGTAACATACGCATATCTTCCTTGAACATATACACTAATCGGTAATGTCCCTGTTGCTACTAATCCGACTGAAATTGGGGATGATGGATTTGACACGTCATATATTATGAGTCTATTTGAATTTTGATTTACAACGTAAGCATATCTTCCTTGAACATACACCTCTTGAAAACCAAAAGTACCATCTGACACAGATCCAATTAAAAGAGGTGATGATGGATTTGATACATCAAATATTTGAAGTATACTTGGGTTATAGTTTACAACATAGACATATCTTCCTTGGACATATACGCTATTCGGATCTACCCCTGTTGATACAGTTCCAACTGAAATTGGTGATGATGGATTTGATACATCAAATATTTGAAGTGTATTTGAACTAGCGTTTACCACATACGCATATCTTCCTTGAACATATACCCCATACGGACTTGAACCTGTTGATACAGTTCCAGCTAAAACAGGTGACGATGGATTTGACACATCAAATATTTGAAGTGTGTTTGATGTAATATTTACAACATACGCATATCTTCCTTGAACATATACATCTCGCAGACCTGAACCCGTTACTACCGATCCGGCTGAAATTGGGGACGATGGATTTGATACATCAAATATTTGAAATGTATTTGAATTATTATTTGTAACATACGCATACCTTCCTTGAACATATACACTATTTGGTTGTAAACCTGTTGATACGGATCCAACTGAAACCGGCAATGATGGATTTGACACATCAAATATTTGAAGTGTGCTTGAACCTTGATTTACAACATACGAATATCTTCCTTGAACATATACACTGATTGGCGAGGTACCCGTTGATACTGATCCGGTAGAGATTGTTGGTACACTTCCAATTATAGTTTCAGTATTTGCAGTTAAACCATTTAAAAAATTTGTAGGTCCTGTCACAGTTCCACCCGAAAATGTTCCAATACCCCCCGTACTAAATCCTGTAACACTAAATGTTCCGCCGGTATTATTTGTAAATGTCGCAGTTCCTGAAGAATATGTTCCCCCTGTTACCCTAACATCTGTTGGTAAATTAGAATATGTTGTTGCCGATATTGTATTTGCGGTTAAACCATTTGTAAAATTAGTTGCTCCCGATACGGTTCCACCTGTGAAAGTATTTGCAGTACTAAATCCACTTACATTAAATGTTCCCCCTGTGTTGTTTGTAAAAGTTGCAGTTCCTGAAGAATAAGTTCCCCCCGTTACCCTAACATCTGTTGGTAAATTAGAATATGTTGTTGCGGATATTGTATTTGCGGTTAAACCATTTGTAAAATTAGTTGCTCCCGATACTGTCCCACCTGTAAAAGTTCCACCACTACCACCGTATTCCACAATATTAATTGGTGCTGAACCTATTGTTGCATTGGTTAATACGGGAACATTTTTAGTGGTAAAATATGATTTACCGGCTTTTGATGATTGTGTGTTAGACACAATAAAAAATCTTGTGTATCTACTAAACCCACCCGAACTTGTATTAATCCTTCTTAATTGCCATCTAGCGGTTGCTGAACCCGGATTAACTACCGAATAATCACCATTTTGATATGCCAATGAACCTGTTTGGTCTTTTATTAATACACGGTTAAATGTGTTATTAGGTGTTGTACTTGTACTAGCACTTAAACTATCAATAATTAAAGGACCTCCCACTGATTGTGCGGTAAGTGTTGCTCCAATACCAGGAATTGTGGAATATGTTGTTCCGCTCGCATAATCACAAGCAGGTAACGCAGTGGATGTTGAGGTGTCCACAAACGATATTTGGTATGTGATGTTTTGGGTTGATGAAATTGAAAAGACAATGTTACTTGTTCCTATGATTGGATTTACAGTTGTTTGTAAAAAATATTTTAAATTATTATTAGTTCCTCCCAATACATTTACTTGTAAAGGGTATAATTCAGATGATTGATCAAATCCTGAAACTCTACTTAAAATATAGGGAGTTGTATTACTACCTGGATCAATTATTGTATATAACCCATTTTGAAATCCTTTGTTTGTTAAAGGATTTGTGGTTACGACTTGATTCTTAATAAGAATTGTATCACCACTAGTCCCTGTGTAAGTATAATCTATTCTACCAGGTGCAGATGTGTCACTTATTAAACCATTGGTACTTCCACTAATTATCGCCCCCACACCATCATTTGACGGACCATTATAGTAAACAGGATTATTAGATAATACACCTACTGTTGCCGCTTGAGCAAATGTTAATGGTATCTCATCAGGAGGTAGTGGTGGATTTGAACTATTTAATAATGTATAATCTCCGGGAGCGGGTAATATTGATGTGTCCCAAGCATATAAATTACTTTCAGTTTGATCTAAATATAAATAATTGGTTGAACCCGTTGGGGGGAAATTATTGATTGAAGTAAACTTTAAAATTTCTTCAGGTAAATTTTGGTATGTTGTTGCAGATATAGTTGTTGCGGTTAACCCCTGTAAAAAAACTGTATTACCACTTACGGTTCCACCTGTAAATTCTGTGGTAAATATAGACCAATCGGTAATGTCCCCATTCCAAGGAGATGGATTTAATTTATAGTATTGTGTTCCCCCACTTATTCCGACAACCATTCCGGCTCTCCTTCTTGGGTTAGGAATTAAATCTAAATCACTTATTAAATCAACATTTCTAAATCCATCTATACCATAGATTGGATCAATAACAGGATATGTATCTAAAGGATCGGTTGGAGAAATAAATCCCAAAACCTCAACCCCACCTGAAAGACTAAAACTCATCATAATTTTAACTACATAACCAACTGTTTACTAGTCCAGTAAATGAGTTGTATGTTCTGTATATATTGTAATTTATCGGGAAACCATTTCCGTCTATTATAAATATTGTACCGATTATATTTGTCGGTATAATAAATCCAGTACATCCTAATGTACTATTGTAGAATGCACTTGGTTGAGGTATATAATTTGGTATTAACACATAACCATATTCAGGAGATAATCCCGATGGGAATATTAAATAATTATTTGTTGGATCATTTGTTAAAACAAATGTTAAATTCACAACATCACCTCCTGTAATTGTCGTACCACTAAATTTACCAAAATAAATTCCTGGTGGTTCAGGTAACGGAGAACTTGTTGGAGTTATTGTTGGAGTTATTGTTGGTGTTGGTGTTTGTGTTTTTGTTACACAGAAACAAGGATCGGTACAAGTCGGTGCCGGTGTTGATGTTTGTGTTGGTGTAACCGTTGGTGTCGTAGTAATCGTTGGTGTTGGTGTTGGAACCTTACAAGGGTCAAATGTCGGTGTT
>Ga0209191_1002590_pt1 | contig 11151 bp, 12 predicted proteins | sample S_130626_EF_Meta_FD_187320 | JGI IMG/M metagenome (GOLD analysis project Ga0209191, IMG submission 187320) | Freshwater microbial communities from Lake Simoncouche, Canada to study carbon cycling - S_130626_EF_MetaG (SPAdes) (version 2) | ecosystem: Environmental > Aquatic > Freshwater > Lake ... | reverse complement strand
AACGACCTTGCTCAACCGATACTTGACGATCAAGTAGAAATCTTGCGCGACCTGAATGACCTTGAACCGCGCGCCGATACTTCTCGCGTCGGAATTCGCGGCTGGAGCTTTGGTGGTTATCTTGCAGCTCTCGCCGTATTGCGACGGAGTGATCTGTTTCATGCTGCTGTTGCTGGCGCCCCGGTCACAGATTGGCGCTTGTACGACACTCACTACACAGAGCGTTACCTAGGTAATCCATCAATTGACGCCAGCGCTTACGAGGCAACATCATTGTTCAATGACGCAGAACATCTACAGCAACCACTGTTGCTGATTCACGGATTAGCCGACGACAACGTTGTGGCAGCTCATACTTTGCAACTGTCTTCTGCGTTACTAGCTGCAGGAAAACCGCACGAGGTGTTGCCGCTGTCTGGTGTTACTCATATGACGCCACAAGAAGTAGTGGCAGAGAATCTTTTATTGCATCAACTGGAATTCTTACAGCGTCATCTTTGTTAACGCGGAGCAGTACCAGTCACGAACCGATCAAGCCCTGCAAGATCTTTGTGAACCGATACGTTCTTGAGGCCCGCTGATTCAAATAACTGCGATACAGCAGTTGCTTGCGTGAAACCCATCTCAACTGCAAGTAATCCTCCAGGTGCCAACCAATCAGTGGCGCCAGATACAACAACCTGCAAATCATTCAGTCCGTCTGTTCCTGCGAAAAGTGCACTGTGCGGTTCCCATTTCAGGACAGATTCACCCACCATTGGGTCGCCCGTTGCTATGTACGGCGGATTGCTCACTATGGCGTCAACAGAACCACGAAGGTCTTCAGGTAGCGCCTCGTACCAACTGCCATGACCGAATCGAGCGCCTACTGCGTTACGGCCTACGCCGGCAGCATTTGCACGCGCAACATGAAGTGCATCTTCTGACACATCAGTCATCCATACTTCGGCGGACTCGAATGGCAATTCGTGCAGGACCGAAAGCCCCACTGCGCCTGACCCTGTGCCAAGGTCTGCGATTGCAACGCCCCGACCAACATCACGAATTTTCTGAAGGGCATAACGCGTGACGTGTTCAACCAACAGTTCTGTCTCGGGCCGTGGAATCAATACACGTGAATCAACGAGTAAGTCAAGACGGCGAAACGCCCATCGGCCCATCACATATTGCAATGGCTCTCCCGTTGCGTACCTAGCCAGCATGCTCTGTAGATGCTGTGCAGATCGCTCATTGGCGTCACAGCCACTCGCGTGCTCACATAGCCACTGAGCAACAGTGCGCTCCCCAACTTCTCCCTGAGTACGTTTCACCATCTCACGCCAGGTGACATGAGCGCCCGAATTAGTCATTGTTAGCTAGTTGGCGTGCGCGCAGATCAGCTGACAACGCATCAATTACAGGGTCCAGTTCTCCACCAAGTGCAGCCTGCAATTGGTACAACGTAAAACCAATGCGGTGATCAGTAATTCGGTTCTCTTTGTAGTTATACGTACGAATCTTTTCGCCGCGTCCACCGCCACCAATTTGTGCTTTGCGTTCCACTGATGCTTTGGCATCTTGTTCGTCTTGACGCAGTTTCAACAAACGAGAGCGCAATACAGTCATGGCACGCAACTTGTTTTGCAACTGGCTGCGCTCATCTTGCATCGCCACAACTAGCCCGGTTGGCTTATGCGTGATTCGTACGGCAGAGTCCGTGGTGTTGACGTGCTGGCCGCCAGCACCCGACGCGCGATACACATCAATATTGAGATCGTTAGCGTTGATTTCTAGGTCAAGTTCTTCAGCTTCCACCATGACTGCAACAGTGGCTGACGATGTATGGATGCGACCTTGCGCTTCTGTTGCAGGCACACGTTGCACTCGATGTGGCCCGCCTTCGAATTTCAAATGACTCCACGCATCGTCGCCTTTGAACATCAGAGTCGCTTGGTTAATGCCACCCATTTCAGAATTATCTATTTGCATGGTCTCTACCGACCAGCCGCGCTTTGATGCATACGCGGTGTACATCTCCATCAAATCGCGAGCAAACAAGTTGGCTTCTTCGCCACCTTCAGCACCACGAATTTCCATAATGACGGGCTTGCCATCATTTTCGTCTGGCGGCAGTAGCAACACTTGCAACTGTGCTTCGAGTTCTTCAACTCGAGTCTCTGCTGCAGCTGCTTCTACTCGAAATGACTCACGCTCATCACCGGTGGTTTCAATCATGAGTTCTTTAGCTGCTGCAGCATCGCCGCGGGCCGACCATAAATCACGAATACATTGCACAAGAGGCGTGAGTTGCTTGTATTTGCGTGAAGCTTCGCGCAGACGATTCTGATCACCAAGAACCTCGGGGCTACCAAGACTTACTTCAAGCTCGTTGTAGTCCCGCTCAATGGATTCAAGACGGCTGTTCATGCATCACAAGGTTAGAGGGTCGGCGCGGTGTTATTTCTGTAACACATCGTCAAACACGAAAGAATTCGCAGAGGGTGAATATTTGAACTGTCTACGAGAGCTATAACGGCGATGCACATAGCCAGCGGCGTACACCCTGCCTTTTCGCTGGTCAATCTCTGGTTTGTCAATGACCTTTGATACATCTCGACCATTGTCCATATCAACCCAGTTCCAGACGCATCGCAAGTCACCGCTCCATGGAAGCGCGAAAAACCCACCATAGGTTGTCCCACTGTTTTTACGTGTTCGATACGTGACGAAGTAATCAATAACTCCATCATTCGTGTAGTCCGAGCTGTACACCTTTTGCGGATACTTACCGCGACCGCCACCCAACACGTCCGACTTGTCTGACCACTGCACACCATCCCATGAATAGAACGTAAGGCTCTCGTCAGTAACAAGAACAGCAAAAACTCCGCACTCGCTTTCGGAAATTTCTGATGCGTCAACAACGGCGAATGTTGTTAACCATGCTGCCCACGCAGCCTCCGGCGCGCCTTTTTCCCAAGGAACAGTTGTTGAGGAAGGAAGTGTTGTTGTCGTCGCTCCATTTACTTCACCAGAATCTGCGCTTGGAGACACTGAGGAGTTGCTACACGCCGATAGCACCGCCAAAGCAAGGATGAAAGCGACACGAGACTTGCGGAAGAAATTATTCATGAACTACTGCTCTCCACTCCGAATTTCTCAAGACAAATACGCAAGACGCACCTGGATAGAAGCCATGTTTGCTAACCGCTCAATTGATGCAATCACATCACGACGGCGCACGGCAATGGTGACGTCTTGAGTACCAAGGCGCGATGCAGCATCGACCGCAAAACTTACACAGTCAAGATCTACACCATGTACGAACACGGCGGTTGACAGTCGCTTTGCGCCCGTATGCCCAATAGCAACACATGGCACGGAATCTTTCACATTTGTGCGTAGTACCGGCGGATCAGCTGGCGCAAGAGTAGAAAACCCAATTGACGAAGGATCTTTGATGGCTTTCCAACGCGACAGACGTTCGACTCCAAACTGATTGAACGGATGAGAATCTGCACCCTCAGTTCGATGTGGCAATACCGCATCAATAACTTGCCGCATTGCTTGGGCGGTAGGCAGTTCACCATGAATCATGGTGAATGCTTCGCGATCATGTCGGCCCATGCCAACTTCTAAACGCACATCACCTGTGGTGGCATCATCAACGACTCGACACATTTCGAGGCCGCGCACTTCGCCCACAACAACGCCGTGTTCAACTAACGCATCAGCACCTGAAGATTCGATGATGTCGACAAATGAGAGATGAGCATCAGTTGCAGACGCTGACGCGATGTGAGGTTCAGCAATGGCACGCATAATGGTGTGGTCATCAACATGCCACACCGTGATATCGGCATCAAACAATGCGGCACGTCGCGCGAGAAGGCCCGAGTTGTTTTCCACCAAGAGATTCACATGACGTTCGAATTGAGAAGACCACGCCAACACAGGACCTAGGGAACGTGACGCATCGCCATCAATCAGGACCCACACGGCATCAGCGGCAAGGAAACCTGCTCCGAGAGCAAATGATTCGTTCGTGCCATCGGGGTCGGCTGCAAGAGCAAGATGTTCACGGACAAGCGAGCGCAACTTAATAGAAAGTAATCGAGAACGTCGATCAAGATCGGCGGAGTTCACATCAGTCATAACAAATACAGATGGAGGTTTGTGACGCATACGTCACAAAAAATCACTCTGGGCGTGCAGGTGCGTTGGTGCGCTCGCCATAACGCTTGTTGAAGCGCTCGACGCGTCCACCAGTGTCGACAAGCTTCTGCTTACCGGTGAAGAACGGGTGGCACTCGTTGCAAAGTTCAAGAACGATGGGAACCTTGCGGCTGCTGCGTGTGGTGAAGCTGTTGCCACATGAGCACTTGACGCTGATTTCTGCGTATTCAGGATGTGTTTCGGTTTTCATATCTCTGTCATCTCTTTGAAACGGACTCTGAAGTGTATCGGGACTAGGCGCCGGGCGTCTTAGCGATTTCAGCCAAGAACTCGTCGTTGGTACCGAAGGTCTTGAGGCGGTCCATCAGCATTTCCAAGCCTGGAGCGGGATTCCCGTCCTGGGCAAGGCCACTAAGCACGCGGCGTAGCTTCCAGACCAGCTGGAGTTGCTTGCGCTCGAACAGCAGTTCTTCGTGACGGGTGCTTGAGGCATCAACGTCAATGGCGGGGAATACACGACGCTCTGCAATGCGACGGTCAAGGCGCAATTCCATGTTTCCGGTTCCCTTGAACTCTTCGAAAATTGCTTCGTCCATGCGGCTGTTTGTATCAACAAGTGCTGTTGCAAGAATGGTGAGCGAGCCACCCTCTTCAATGTTTCGCGCAGCTCCGAAGAACTTCTTTGGTGGGTACAACGCACCAGCGTCGATACCACCGGACATAACGCGACCAGTTGCAGGAGCTGCCAAGTTATACGCACGAGACAAACGTGTAATTCCGTCAAGTATGATGACAACGTCTTCACCCATTTCAACCATGCGCTTTGCTTTTTCACTGACCATTTCGGCGATGTGCGTGTGCTCATCACTTGGGCGGTCGAATGTTGACGCAACAACTTCACCCTTTACGGTGCGACGCATGTCTGTTACTTCTTCTGGGCGTTCATCAATGAGCAACACGATGAGTTTTACTTCAGGGTTGTTCTTCTCAATTGACGCAGCAATGGTCTTCATCACTGTGGTCTTACCGGCCTTCGGTGGCGACACGATGATCCCGCGTTGACCTTTTCCGATTGGCGCAATCAGGTCAATGATGCGAGCAGTCATGTTTGTCGGATCACTTGGATCTTCCATACGCAACTTTGAATCAGGGAATAATGCAGTGAGATCTTCGAAGCGAGGACGATGACGTGCCTTCTCAGGATCTTGTCCGTTGATTGTGTAAATCTCCAGCATTGCTGGGTTCTTTTCGTTACGACCAGCAGGACGTGACAAACCAGAAACATGGTCACCCTTACGCAAACCAAATTGGCGCGTGAGTTTCACAGGAATGTATGCATCTTGACTTGTTGGCATGTACCCACCAATGCGCAAGAAGCCGTAGCCCTCATCACGCAAGTCGAGGTAACCCTCTACTTTTACTGGCTCTGTACTGACTGGTTCATTGCTGACGTCATCACGTGATTCAAAACGGTCTTCGCCTTGTGGGCCTTCATCGCGACCATTGCGTCCGCGACGACGACGGCTGTTACGACCACCGCGCGCATCCCAATCGCCTTCGCCTTGTTGTTGGCGCGGTCCTTGGTTTGGATTCTGTTGACGATTTCCTTGGCCTTGCTGACGCTGGCCTTGATTCTGCTGACGCGGTCCGCGTTCAGGTCGATCGCCACGATCATTACGAGGGCCGCGACCTTGTCCGGCGCCTTGCTGCTTCAGTTCGCCAGTGCGACCTTCATGCTGCGCTAATTCGATTTCCCATTCGGCTAACGGCTCACCGTCGGCACCGACATACACAACTGGTTCTGAGGATTCGTTTGAAGACTGTTCGCCACGAGGCGCACGGTCACCGCGATCATTTCGCGAACCACGTGGTTCGCGGGCTGGCCGTTCGTCGTCAGAATCCGTCTCTTCGGAGGGTTCTTCATCACGAGGTGCACGTCCGCGAGGGGCCGGTGCTGCTGGTGCGTCATTTGCGCCAGTCTTTTCCAGAATCTTGTCGACCAAAGTGGACTTGGAATCGCGAGCACCGGCTTTGACACCCAGTGCGCCGGCGATTGCCATCAACTGATCTTTGTCCTTGGATTCAAGGGCGGATTTCTCAAGAGCTTCTGCAGCCATGATTTCCTGCTTTCGTTCAACCGTTCCACGGTTGGATCTAGGGGTTTGGGCGCACCTGCAAAAGGATTGAAGGAGCTACTCCATCTCGACCCCCCAAAGACTTGGGCGGGGAGAACTCGGACACCCGAGCGACCTTCACCCTAGCGGGGTGCACCCCCGACAACAACGATGCCCAACATCTTGGTCAGCTCCACTGGTACGGTCAGAATCATGAAACTCGGTCCTGGTCTTACATTCTCGTGGAAACGAGCCCTCGGCGTCACTGCCGCAAAACGTAAAATTTCGCGTGCAACGGGAATCCCCCTCACCCGTTCAGGTCGCCGCAACAAGTTGGGCAAATTCCTGGGAATGAAGTGAGTCGTTCCCGCGTTGCGGGAATCATCATTGCTTCCCTTTTCTTTCTCGCCTCATGCGGCGGCTCAAGTAACGCTTCCAATGCATCATCGGTTGTTGTCCCTACGACAACCGGAAAAGTCAATCCGACATATGCAACATTTTGCGAAGCCTCTTCGAAACTCAACGCAGCCATGTCCGGTCCGCACGGTGAAAACCCGGCAGCAATTACTGATCCAAGCGAAATGAAAATTGCTTGGACAAAAATCACTAATTTGTCAATTGCATTGAAAGCTGTCGCTCCAAGTTCGTTGAAGAAAGATGCAACCATGATGGTCAATGGTGTCGTTGCGATGAACACAATCTTCAAAGCAAACAAATACGACTTACTCGCCATCGCTAAGAAACCAACAGTGCGTGACGCATTGACTAAAATCGGTTCAGACCCCGTCATTACTGAGGCATCAACGCGCTTCAATACGTTCCTTACGCAGAACTGCGGCGTGTAACTAGTTACTTCGCTTGCGCGGTGGGCAACCGTGCCACACCCATGCAGTACATTCATGAGTGAGAGACCCGACGAGGCGCCTCGACCTTCCAGAGTTGCCAGTCGCTACCGGAAAGGACCGCCCTATGAGCGAGACACCAAAGATGAAACCTCGATGGAAGCCATCGAGCAAGTTTTACAAGGCTTTTGAAATGGCCTGCGAGGGACACAAAGGTCACGTTCGAAAAGGGAGCAACATCCCATACATCGGCCACCTACTCGGAGTTGCATCTGCAGTTATCGAAGCTGGCGGTACCGAAAATCAGACAATCGCAGCTTTCCTCCACGACATGGTTGAAGACACTTCCACATCAGTGAAGCAAATTGATAAAAAATTTGGAAAGACTGTTGCGAAGATTGTTGACGCGTGCACTGATGCCACCAAGGCAGAAAAAGACGCAGAGAAGAAAGCTCAAGCGGACAAAAACAAAGCTGATGAGTGGTGGGCTCGAAAAAGTAAGTACCTCGAAAAATTAAAGAAAAAGACCATGAAAGATCCGTCAGTGTTGGTGGCGCTTGCTGACAAGACATACAACGCAGAAAATACGGCGGCTGATCTTCGCGGCAAGAACGATGATGAACGCGAAGAAGTGTGGTCAAAGTTCAGCGCTGGTGAAACGCTACAAAAAGATTGGTATCTCGGGCTTCTTGATGCCTTCAAGGAAAACAAAACCTACGACAAATTCTCACAGCCATTGTTCAACCGGTTTGAAGCCGCGGTAAGCGAGATATTCCTTAACAACAAATAGAAAGGCAACATCAATGTCATTCCCCCAAGAATTTCGAGACCTACTAGTACGGAAAGAAATAACTGCAGTCATTGACTGGATGATTATGTCAGGTGCGAACTTTGACGAAGTCAACTACGAATACCGTCACGAGCTCGAACAGATGGTGTTTCATGGCATCGAGTACTACATGGGGCCAGCAACGTGCGACGTTGCAGACGAGATCACAATTGACAAAGAAGACTCGTGGGTGTCGCCCATTGAAAACCCTCATCACGATTTCGAGCTTGCAGCACTTTCAATAGTTGGTTCACCATTCAGCGAGGAAATACTTGCTGGATTAGTAGCCGGGCTTCCTCCTATGGAGTTCGAAGAGTTTCGGAATAGTGAAGGGCTCCCCGACCTTTGTTGGCCTCTTTCAATCGAGGTTGCCGATGACGGACACAACGTCAACGTTTGGGTCGCGAAGCGTTTTCGCGCTGGAGATTCACAGTCACCCGATTTTCATCAGTCAATGACTGATTTCATCAACCTGGCTGAAACCGTAAGAGCGGCCTGCTCTTCATAGCCACAAGTGGGGCGTGTAATTAGTTACTTCGCTTGCGCGGCTACGAAGGCTTCCACGGTTGCCAAGTCATTGGGCAATTGCGTGGTGAATTCAGGCAAGTCAAACAAATTCGACAAGTGCTCTGGCAAGCCGGGACGTACGCCAGTTGCGCGCTCTACTGCATCGGGGAACTTTGCTGGGTGAGCTGTAGCCATGGTCAGCATCGGAATGCCTTCTTCAGCAAACTCGCGTGCAACTTTCACACCAACGGCAGTGTGTGGATCAATCAACATGTCAAAGTCTTCATAGACAGAACGAATAGTCGCAAGTGTGTCGTGGTCAGTCGCGCGTGATGCGCGGAATGTTGGAGCAATCCACTTTTCATATTGATCTGGCTCGACGGAAAGCCCCTTGTCGCGGAAACGAGTGAGCTGCTCGCCAGTCACTGCCCCGTCACGATCATTCATCTCAAACAACAAACGTTCAAAATTTGATGAGACTTGAATGTCCATGCTGGGGCTCAATGTTGGGTGCACTCCTGTAATTGCCATTGATTGCGAGTCAAAGAATCGCGTCAGAATATCGTTCTCATTTGAAGCAACGATGAGACGGCGAATCGGTGCGCCCATCTGCTTGGCAATCCATCCACTAAGGACATTGCCGAAATTGCCAGTTGGCACAGTGACATCAATGGGGCCGCTTAACTTGCGGGTGGCTTCGAAGTAGTAAACAACTTGAGCCATCACACGAGCCCAGTTGATGCTGTTGACAGCTGACAAATTGTGCTTTTCACGGAATGGTGCGTCGTTAAACATGGCCTTTACGAGGTCTTGGCAGTCGTCAAAGGTCCCGTCAATTGCGACAGTGCGCACATTCGGAGAATCAACAGTTGTCATTTGTCTGCGCTGCACATCACTGACGCGACCATGAGGATACAGAATGATGATGTTGACATTGGCGCAATTCTTTACACCGTCAATCGCCGCACTTCCGGTGTCGCCACTGGTGGCACCAACAATGGTGACCTTTTCATTGCGCTGCGTGAGTATGTGATCAAACAATTGCCCAAGCAATTGCAATGCAACATCTTTGAACGCGAGTGTCGGCCCATGAAACAGTTCCATGAGGTGATGGCCTGCTTCGAGTGGAACAATCGGCACTACATCGGGGTGACGGAATGTGGAATATGCGGTATCGCACAGTCGTTGCATTGTGGTGTTGTCGATATCAGCACCGACATACGGAACGAATACCGACGCAGCAAGTTCTGCATATGTACCTGAGGTAACTGCACCAAGTGTTGGCCATGTTTCAGGAACATATAAGCCGCCGTCGTTGGCTAAACCAGCAAGAACAACATCAGCAAAACCCAAAACAGGTGCTGCACCACGCGTTGACACGTACTTCATAAAACTATTCGCCGATAACGCGAATCAGGCCAGAGGCACGTCGCACAGCTGGTGACTTACGGAATTCACTAACACAAGCTTGAACGTCTGACTCTTTGGCACGGTGAGTAATAAAGACAAGACGGGCGTCTTCGCCTATTCCCTCTTGTTCGGCTGCACGAATGCTGACGCCATGGCTGGCAAACACTCCGGTGATGGAGTGCAGGACTCCGGGCTTATCTTCCACATCAAGTCCAATGAGATACTGCGAAGATGTTTCGTCAATCGGCAAAATAGGCACTCGGGCAAATGTGCCGATTGTGCCGTGAGTTCCTTTGCGCAAGTTGACAGCCGCGTCAATGACGTCACCAAGAACTGCAGATGCAGTTGGGAAACCACCAGCACCGCGGCCATAGAACATCAACGAGCCAACCGCATCGCCTTCAACAAAGACCGCGTTGTAGGAATCACGAACACTTGCGAGCGGGTGAGAAACAGGAACCATGGCTGGGTGCACGCGCACCGCAACTGGATCTGACTGCTTTTCCTGTTCGGCAATAGCAAGCAACTTCACTACGTATCCGAGGCGCTTTGCGATAGCGATATCTGCAGCAGTGATGCCGCTAATTCCTTCGTGATACACGTCGCCAGCAACAATGCGTGCACCAAAAGCAATGCTTGCGATAATCGCTGCTTTTGCTCCGGCATCGAAACCTTCAACGTCTGCTGTTGGGTCACGCTCGGCAAAACCAAGGCGTTGCGCTTCACTCAGTGCTGCTGAATAGTCAGCGCCCTCTTCTGTCATCTTCGTGAGAATGAAATTTGTTGTGCCATTCACAATGCCCATGACGCGAGTAATGGGTTCACCACGCAGCGATTCCCGTAATGCGCGGATCAGTGGGATACCACCAGCGACTGCAGCTTCAAACAACATGTCAACACCTGCAGCATCAGATTGTGCCCACAGTTCGTGACCAACATTGGCAAGCAGTTCCTTGTTTGCCGTTACAACAGGTTTGCCATTTGCAATTGCCGTAGAAATAAGTTCGCGTGCTGGTTCGATGCCGCCAATCACTTCGACAATCAGATCAATTGATGGATCAGCAACTACGGCGTGAGCATCACGCGTGAGCATGCCGTCGGGAAGGGCGATTTCGCGATCTCGACTGACGTTGCGCACAGCAACATTGGCGACTTCCAAACGCACCCCGGTGCGAGCTTCGATGATGTCGGCCTGACGCTCTACAAGTTGAACGAAGGCAGCCCCGACATTGCCGCAGCCAAGGACTCCGATTCGAACGATTGATTGAGGCGCGGGGGCTTTTGCCATAGGTCC
>Ga0209191_1002589_pt1 | contig 11152 bp, 10 predicted proteins | sample S_130626_EF_Meta_FD_187320 | JGI IMG/M metagenome (GOLD analysis project Ga0209191, IMG submission 187320) | Freshwater microbial communities from Lake Simoncouche, Canada to study carbon cycling - S_130626_EF_MetaG (SPAdes) (version 2) | ecosystem: Environmental > Aquatic > Freshwater > Lake ... | reverse complement strand
GGAATATGGTCCATTTAAACTCAAAAACTTATTAGCTGGAAAAGTAGAAAAAGCAGAAGAGAAAGAAATGAGATTATATGAGGATCATATCAGGAAAATATAAAGGAAAAAAAATACTTTTTCCAAACAAATTAATTACTAGACCTCTAAGAGATAGAGTCAAAGAGAGTATATTCAATATATTGCAGCACTCAAATAAAATTCAATTTGAATTTAAAAATTCGACAGTTCTAGATCTTTTTTCTGGTTCAGGTTCCTTTGGATTAGAATGTTTGTCTAGAGAGGTAGAAAAAGTATTTTTCTTTGAAAAAAACCCTGAAGCTTTTTCTATTTTAAAAAAAAATCTTAATACCCTAAACATACTAAGTGCGAATGCTATTGCTACTAATGAAGATGTTTCTTTAATTCAGAATAATAAGTTGTTTAATCAAATTAAACCTAATTTAATATTTTTAGATCCACCTTTTAAAATAAAAAATATTGATAATATAATAAATGACTTAAAAAAGATTATTAACAAAAAAAATGTATTGGTTATTCATACAAACTCTGAAAACAATATTGAAAATAAAGAACTCGATGTTGTTGAAGAGAGAATTTATGGCGTTTCTAAAATTTACTTTGCCAAATTAAATCTAACTTAATAAAGAATAAGTCTCTTTTTTAATTGCCTCTACAGCTGGTTGGTTAAAAGGATTTAAGTCTAGCGCTTTACACAAAATTGCTGTTTCTAACATTGAGTAAACAAGTAAAGAAACAAAGCTTTGAAGAGGTTTTTTTTGATCAATCAATATTACACGAAATGGTATCAAATTCTTTTTAAAAACTTTTATCGTCGCATTAAATTGCGCATCAATAATATTATTTAATGAATTTTTTTTAAATTTTTGATCGAAATAATCTTTTATTGGCAGATCCTTTTTATTATTGATTATTTTAAAGAATGTAAAAAATTTATTTCTCTTACCGTCTAAATAAAGCTGCATAACACTATGATGATCTTTTGGACACTCTGAAATAATTGGCGTGAAATCTTTGCCATTTTTTCCAATACTTTCTGCCAATAATTGTTGATGCCAATAACCATAACTTAACAAACTATGAGAATAGATAAGAGACACATGAGTGTCTATTTTAGATTTTGTAATAAAAGTTAATAAATTAGCTGCATTACTAATTAGATTTTTCTTTAAATCTTTTTTAAGAACAGAATTAATGCCTTGTATAATTTTCTTATAATCTAAATTAAACATTAGCAAACCCGCCTCTGATAAAACGGAATAACGACCACTAAGGTTTGCATTGTGTTCATAAAATAAAATATTATTTTCTCTTGCAAAATTAAATAGAACGCTATTTCTCTCTGAAATAATTATAAAATTTTTTGATATATTTTTTTTTCTTTTTTTAAAATTATTTAAAATAATATTAAAATTTGTTAAGGTTTCTAAAGTTTCTCCGGATTTAGATATAATAAAAATTGAGAATTTACTTAGATCTTTTTTAATAAAATCATTAACTTTAGAATTACTTAAATTATCCAGAAAATAATAATTCTTATCTAAGCCAAAAAAAGAAGAAAGCATCTTAGATCCCAGAACAGATCCACCCATTCCTACTATTAAGATATTTTTATGTATCCTTTTTTTGAGAACTATTTTTTTTAAAAAAAGAGTTTTTTGGTACTGCTCAGACAATGTATTAAAGAAAAAATTTTCTTTATTATTAAGTAAATTTTTAAATATCTCAGAGCATTTTCTTAAATTATTCTTATAAATTATTGAGTTATTATTTGAAAAATTAAAAGAATTAATTTTCATCGAACTATTTTATTTTTTCAAGAATACTTTTTTCTAAAGATCCGGAGTCTGTTCCTTTGTTAATTTCTGTGTCTTTTTTATCTTTACCAAGATTTTTATTAAAAATATCTTTTAAATTATCTTTCTCATCTTTTTGATTGTTTTGATTTACTGAATCTGGTGGCAACAAATCGAAATTTGGGGGCATGGTCAAAGGATTTCTTTTTTCAATTAAAAATTCGTCAGGAACGTCTTTTTTCATGCCTAACCCTTTTTGAACATTTTCGCATGAGCTTAATAATATGGATAATACAAATAAATTTATAATTTTTTTCATACTTTTTTTATTTTAAACAGATCGATTATTATTAAACCAATAATTCCAATAGTGATAAAAATATCAGCAATATTAAAGGTAAACCAGTGAAAACTCTCATAATGCAGATCTATAAAGTCTGGAACAGAACTATAATAATATCTGTCAAATAAATTACCTAATGCTCCTCCTAAAATTATAGAAATAAAAATAGATTCTAAGTAATTTGATGAAGTAAACATCCAATAAATTAATATTAAATTAATAGCACTTATAATTATTGAAATAAGTAAATAAAAAATATTAGCTTCGAGTTGCAAAATTCCAAAACCAATTCCACTATTCCAAACTAAAGAAAAATTAAGAAAAGAGTTAATATAAATTTCAGAAGAAGAATTATTTAAAAAATTTTTTAAAATTAAAATTTTTGAAACTCTATCTATTATAAAAAGAACAAGAACAAAAATAAATAAATATATCTTTTTTTTATTCATCATATTAATTTTTTAAACCACAAATATCTCTACTGCATGGTTTTTCTAAGATCTTCCAACAACGAGAGCATTTTTGTCCCTTTGCTTTCAGTATTTTTACGGCTACTCCCTCTACATCTTTTAAAGAAAATAAATCATTTTGATTAATAAAAGATTCCGCCTTTGCTTCTGAACATATAAAAATTTCACTAAGATCTTCTTGTTTTATAATATTTAGATATTCATCTTTCAAATAAACAATAACATTTGCTTCTAAGCTAGAACCGATAATCTTCTTATTTCTAATATCTTCTATAGCTGCATTAACAACTTGTTTTACTTTCTTAATACTAATCCACTTATTTTTGATTTCAGAATTATTCCACATAAAAGGTATAACTGGAAAATCCTGCAAATGAATACTCTTATATTTTTTATTTTTAATTACCTGATAAGCCTCTTCAGATGTAAAGGCTAAAATTGGAGAAAACCATTTTAATAAAAAATTAATAAGAACATTTAATATTTCTAAACAGTTATTTCTTCTTTGACTATTTTCACTATCGCAATAGAGAATATCTTTCTTTATATCAAAATAAAAAGCCGAAAGATCCAAAGTGCAAAAATTTAAAAGCTCGATATATATTTTATGAAAATTATAAGACTTAATATAATCTCTAAATCTTAAATCGAAGTCATATACTTGAGTTAAGATATATTTCTCTAATGATGAGAATTTTGAATATTCAATTTTAGAAAAGTCATCGTTTAATAATTTGTCATTTAAATTTCCTAAAAGAAATCTAAGAGTGTTTCGAATTTTTCTATACGACTCGGCATGTTGATTTAAAATTGCTTTATCAATCTTTAAATCTTCAGAATAATCTGAGGCAACAACCCATAATCTAAGTATATCGGCTCCAAAATTTTTAATAACCTCTTCTGGCATCACCACATTCCCTAATGATTTCGACATTTTTTGTCCTTTACCATCCACAACAAATCCATGACATAAAATATTTTGAAATGGAGCAGTCCCTTTTGTTCCACAAGATTCGAGTAGAGAAGAATGAAACCACCCTCTATGTTGATCTGATCCTTCTAAATAAAGATCTGCTGGCCAGGCAAGTTCTGGTCTTTTATCTAAAACATAACTATGAGTGGAGCCGCTATCAAACCAAACTTCCACGATATCTTTGACCTGCTCATAATCGTTAGCATTATAATCTTTTCCTAAAAAATCTTGTGGCTGCCTTGCAAACCAAGTGTCGCTACCTTCTTCTTCAAATATTTTTGCTATCCCTTCTAATACCTTTTCATCTGCTAATGGTTTTCCTGTTTTTTTTGAAATAAATATTGGCAAAGGCACTCCCCAAACTCTTTGTCGAGAAATGCACCAATCTGGTCTTGTTTCTATCATTGATCTTAATCTATTTTGTCCAACTGCTGGATAAAATTTTGTATTGCCAATTGCAGCAATAGATTTTTTTCTCAGATCATTTGTTTCCATAGATATGAACCATTGAGGTGTGGCTCTATGAACTAGCGGCGCTTTAGATCTCCATGAATGTGGATAGCTATGCTTCAGTTTACCTTTGCCTAATAATCTGGATAAACTAGTTAACTCGTTAATAATAACATCATCAGCCTTAAAAATATGAGTACCAGAAAATTTAATAATATTTTTTGTATAATGTCCTTTGTCGTCAATTGTATCAAAGGCTTGAATGTTATTGTTTAAACATAAGTAATAATCATCCGGACCATGACTTGGCGCACAATGAACAATTCCTGTTCCTTGTTCTAAATTAACAAAATTAGCGTCAAGCATAGGAACATCGAATGTATACCCAATATCCTTGAAAGGATGATTACAAATAACATTTTTTAATTCTGATCCAGAAAAACTTTCAATAATTTCATATTTTGTAATTGCGCAGTCTGCTAAAACTTTATCTATTAACTTTTCTGCAATAATAATCTTTTCATTATTATTTATTTTAACAATAGAATAATTAATTTTATTGTTAAAAGCTAAAGCTCTATTACAAGGAATAGTCCAAGGAGTTGTTGTCCAAATAACGATATTGCAATTCAAAAATTTTTCAGAACCAGACTTAATTAAAAACTTTGAATAAATCGTATTTGAAATGTGATCATAATACTCAACCTCAGCATCAGCTAAAGCAGTTGATTCAACAACAGACCATAAAACTGGTTTAAATCCTCTATATAGTCCTCCATTAATTATAAATTTACTAATCTCTCTTGTTATTTGAGCTTCTGAAGACTTGCTCATAGTAGTGTAATAATTCTTCCAATCTCCGTTTACTCCTAATCTATTAAATTCTTTCTTTTGGATCTCGATCCAACTAGTTGCAAATTCTCTACATTCCTTTCTAAATTCATTAACTGGAACGGAGTCTTTATTTTTTCCTTTCTTTTTATATTCTTCCTCTACTTTCCATTCTATTGGCAATCCATGACAATCCCATCCTGGCACATAAGGGGCGTCCTTACCTGTCATTTGATTAAATCTTACAACAATATCTTTTAAAATTTTATTTAATGCCGTTCCAATATGAATGTGCCCGTTTGCATAAGGAGGTCCGTCATGCAAAATAAATTTTTCTCGACCTTTGCTGTTAGATCTCAATTCTTCATAAAGGTTAATTTGCTCCCAAAATTTAAGTATTTCAGGTTCTTTTGTTGGCAAATTAGCCTTCATAGGAAAAGAAGTTTCGGGAAGATTAATTTTAATTTCTGACATTATTTTTTGTTTAAACTAATTTTGGCAACTTTAATATCTTTCTTAATCTGCTTAACGAGCATTGCGCTATTTTTAAATTTTTTCTCTTTTCTAATAAAATCAATAAATAAAACTTTGATATTTTTATTATAAAAATTATGGTTTTTTCTAAAAACATTAACTTCTAAAATAGGATTGGAACTTCCGAATGTTGGTCTTACACCAAAATTGGCAATTCCTTTATAAGTCTTTTTATTAAAAATAATTTTAACGGAATAGACCCCAAACAGTGGCCTAATCTGATTTAAGATTTTAATATTTGCTGTAGGAAAACCTATTCGTCTTCCAAATTTTTTACCTTTGATAACTCTACCAGAGATAGTCCATGGTCTTCCCATAACTTTATTAACCAGGTTAACTTTTCCAGCTTGTATTAGGCTTCTAATTTTTGATGAAGAAATCTTGTAATTATCAAATTTTTTAAAATTAATTATAAATATTTTAAAGTTATTATTTTTTGAGAATTTTTTTAAAAAAAATATATTCCCCTCTCTTTTAAATCCAAATCTAAAGTCTTTACCAACAAAAATACTATGTACTGATAATTTTTTTAAAAGAATTCTTTTAACAAAATTATCACGACTTATTTTAGAAAAATTACGATTAAATTTTTGCTTAATAAAAAAATCAGCACTAAATTTTTTTACAGTGTCTATCTTATCCTCAATGTTTAAAATTTTATTATCAGTTTTATTAAAAAAATCTTTAGGTAAAGGATCAAAGGTTAATATACCAAATTTTTTTTTAACCTTACGTGAAAAAATATAAGCTTTTTTTAAGAGTTCTTGATGTCCTAAGTGAACTCCGTCAAAATTTCCTATTGCTAAAACAGAATTAAGAAATTTTTTGTCAATAAAGTTAACGTTATTATAAATTTTCATTTACCAAACTAATTCGTTCTGAAAATAATTAATCTTAAAATCTTTATTTTTTTTAATCACAAAATTAGCTAAATTTATATTTTTTTTATTCCATTCAGATTTATGAATGCCTCCTGCTATGAATAAGTTTTTAACTTTAAAATTATTTGCTCCTAAAATGTCAGTGTTTAAATTATCTCCAATAACAAGAATTTTATTTTTATTTATATTTTTTTTATATTTTTTTTTTAATACACCACAAATATATTCATAAAAATATTTATAAGGTTTTCCAAAATACTTAACTTTACCACCCATTTTTTCATATAATTTTGCAATAGATCCTGCGCAATATTCAGTCCGGTCGCCTCTATGAACAATTAAGTCTGGATTAGCACAAATCATTTTTAAATTTTTTTTTTTTATTTTCTTTAAAATAGGAACATATTTACTAAGACTATCATTGTTATTATTTACCCCGGTACAAACAACAAAATCTGCATTATTTAACGAAGTTTTTTTTAGACCTAGATTAATAAATAAACTTTTATCTCTATCTGGTCCTAAATGATAAAAACATTTATTTTTACTAAAATTTTTTAGATAAAAACGAGTTAAGTCTCCGGAGGTAATTAATAAATTATAAAATTTTTTATTAAAATTTATTTTATTTAAGAATTTTTGAACACTATTACTGGGTCTTGGGGCATTTGAAATTAATATAATTTTCCTGCTTTTTCTTATGTTTTTTAGGGCTTTTAAAGCATCAGAATAACATTCAATGCCGTTATGAACCACTCCCCAAAGATCAACAAAAAATATATCAAATTTTGAATAAGCTTTATTTAACCCGCTTAAAAAAACAGGATTATTCATAAATTTAAAATTATTGTGTAGAACTAATTGTTTTCTTTAATTTTTCTACGATTAAATCTATTTCTTGTTTTTGAATAATTAAAGGAGGAGATAAAGCAATAATATCTCCTGTCACTCTTACAAATAATTTTTGATCTCTAAAGGCTTCACAAAGAACATTATAAGCTCTTCTAGATGGTTTTTCTGGAATAGATTCTAATTCTATTGCTCCTATTAATCCCAGATTTCTTATGTCTATTATGTGTTTAGTTCCTTTTAATGAATGCAAAGCATCTTCCCAGTATTTAGCAATTTCAGAAGCCCTAATTAATAAATTATCTTTTTTATAAACATCAACAGTTGCTATTGCTGCTGCGCAAGCTAATGGATGCGCTGAATAAGTATATCCATGAAAAAATTCAATAACTTTAGGATCTCCTTGCATAAAAGTTTTGTAAATTTTATCTGAAACAAAAGTTGCGGCCATCGGTACAGTTCCGCTAGTTAATCCTTTAGCTATAGCCATTAAGTCAGGTTTGATATTAAAAAAATCTGCAGCAAATGGCTTTCCTAGTCTTCCAAAGCCAGTAATTACTTCATCAAATATTAAAATTATATCATTATCAGTACAAATTTTTCTTAGTTTTTCTAAATAACCAATTGGTGGAATTAAAACTCCTGTTGAGCCAGCGACTGGTTCAACAATAACTGCTGCAATGTTAGCTGCTCCATGTTTTTCAATTTGTTTTAACAAATCATCAGCTAGATGAGCTCCCCATGCTGGCTGTCCTTTAGAATATGAATTATGCTCAAGATTATGTGTATGTGGAAGATGATAAACTTCCGGTAAAAATCTTTCGAATTGTTTCTTATTATTAACTATGCCTCCTACTGATAATCCTCCAAAACCTGTTCCATGATAACCTCTTTCACGACCTATTAAGATTCTTTTTGATGGTTTTCCAATTGTCCTAAAATAAGCTAAAGCGATTTTTAAAGCTGTTTCAACCGCCTCTGAACCAGAATTGCTATAAAAAACATGGTTTAAATTTTCTGGCGAAATATCTGTTAATTTATTGCTTAATTCGAAAGCTTTATAATGGCCCGCTTGAAAAGATGGAACAAAATCTAACTCAGCAGCTTGTTCTTGGATTGCTTTTACAATTTCTTCTCTATTGTGCCCTGCATTGCAACACCACAAACCTGCAACTGCGTCTAAAACTTTATCTCCGTTTGGAGTATAATAGTACATACCTTTAGACTTTGAGACTATTCTCGGATCTGCTTTAAAATCTTGATTAGCGGTAAAAGGCATCCAAAATGCCTCTAGATCATTAGGTGTATAGTTGGTTTTTTGCTTTTGATCTTTAGCTAAGTCTTTGTTTAGGGTCATAAGAGCAGTACTTTATAAAGTATAATTTTAGATCTTCCATATAAATCAGATTAAAAAAAGCTAATAAAATATAGTGTTTTTGCTATTTTATTGTACTATGCACCCCTTGAAATTTAATAGATCAATCATCATATAGCGTCAGGTACATTATTGTACGGAGTTATATTTTGATTAACAACTAATTTTACGGAGAATTAAATTAATGAACTTTAGACCTTTACACGATCGCGTTCTTGTTCAGCCTTTGGACGGAGAAGAAAAAACAGCAGGTGGAATAATTATACCAGATACAGCAAAAGAAAAACCTTCCGAAGGAAAAATTATTGCTGTTGGTCCTGGAGCAAAAACTGAAGATGGAAAAATTTTACCAATGGAAGTTAAAGTTGGAGACCTTGTTCTATTTGGAAAATGGTCAGGAACTGAAGTTAAAATTGACGGCGTGGAGTATAGCATCATGAAAGAGTCTGACATCATGGGCATCATGTCTAAGAAAAAATAAATAAAATATAAAAAAGGAGAAAAAAAATGGCAGGTAAAATTGTAAGATTTGATACAGATGCAAGAAATGCAATGCTAAAAGGTGTTGATATACTTGCAAACGCTGTAAAAGTAACACTGGGACCAAAAGGAAGAAATGTAGTTATAGATAAATCATTCGGTGCTCCTAGAATAACTAAAGATGGAGTTACTGTTGCAAAAGAAATTGAGCTTGAGGATAAATTTGAAAATATGGGAGCTCAAATGGTTAAGGAAGTTGCTAGCAAAACTAATGAAGAAGCTGGTGACGGTACTACAACTGCAACTGTTTTAGCGCAAGCAATCGCAAGAGAAGGTTGTAAGTATGTTGCTGCTGGAATGAATCCAATGGATTTAAAAAGAGGAATTGATTTAGCAGTAGAGGCTGTAATTGCAAGAATTAAAGAAAGTTCAAAAAAAGTAAAAACTAGTGAAGAAATTGCACAAGTTGGAACTATTTCTGCAAATGGTGAAAAAGAAATTGGAGACATGATTGCAAAAGCAATGCAAAAAGTTGGTAACGAAGGTGTTATCACTGTTGAAGAAGCAAAAGGTCTTTCAACAGAACTGGATGTAGTTGAAGGTATGCAATTTGATAGAGGTTATCTATCTCCTTACTTTATTACTAATGCGGATAAAATGATTGCGGAATTAGAAGATCCATTAATTTTTATCACAGAAAAAAAATTAACTAACCTTCAACCTATGGTCCCTTTATTGGAATCTGTTGTACAGTCTAGTAGACCATTTTTAATTATTGCTGAAGATGTTGAGGGCGAAGCTCTTGCAACTTTGGTAGTAAATAAATTAAGGGGTGGTTTAAAAGTAGTAGCAGTTAAAGCTCCAGGCTTTGGTGATAGAAGAAAATCAATGCTAGAAGATATTGCGATCTTAACTGGTGGTCAGGTTATATCTGACGATCTTGGCATTAAACTAGAAAACGTTAAGTTAAAAGATCTTGGTCAATGTAAAAAAATTAGAGTTGATAAAGACAACACAACTATCGTTGATGGTGCAGGCAAAAAATCTGAAATAGAAGCAAGATGTGGTCAAATCAGAAAACAGGTTGAAGAAACTACTTCTGATTATGATAAAGAAAAATTACAAGAAAGATTAGCTAAACTTGCTGGCGGTGTTGCTATTATTAAAGTTGGCGGCGCTACAGAAGTTGAAGTTAAAGAGCGAAAAGATAGAGTAGAAGATGCGCTTAATGCTACTAGAGCAGCTGTACAAGAAGGTGTGGTTGTTGGTGGCGGATGTGCATTATTATATGCCTCTGAAGCTCTAAATAATTTAAAACCAAAAGGCGATGATCAAAAAGCTGGTGTTGAAATAATCAGAAAAGCTTTACAATATCCAATTAGACAAATCACAAGCAATGCTGGAGTTGATGGTTCAGTAATTGTTGGAAAACTTTTAGAGGCAAAGAAACCTTCTCAAGGTTATGATGCTCAAAGTGGTGAGTATTGCGATATGTTTGCAAAAGGTATTATCGACCCAACTAAGGTTGTAAGAACAGCTCTTCAAGATGCTTCTTCAATAGCAGGCTTGCTTATTACAACTGAAGCAATGATCGCTGACAAACCCGACGATAAAAATTCTAATTCTGGTGGCGGTGGAATGCCAGGCGGAATGGGTGGTATGGGCGGAATGGGTGGTATGGGCGGAATGGGAATGTAATTCCATTCTCACTCTAGTAAAAATTCCTAGAAAAATTCAAAACCCCGGACTAAAAATCCGGGGTTTTTTTTTAGCTATTTTAAAAGATTTAAAAACTTATTTTTCTCAATTTTTTTAGAAACAAAAATGCAGGCAGAACTTTTTAATATAATTCCGTCATTTATAATCCTTAGATTATTGGCTTTCAAAGTTGAACCTGTAGATGTTATATCAGTTATCAATTCGGAGGAGCCAGTAAACGGATAAGACTCCGTTGCTCCTAAACTTGGAACAACTCGAAACTGACTTACTCCCTTTGATAAAAAGAAAGATTCAGTCAAATTTGGATATTTTGTTGCAACACGCATTCGACGTCCATATTTTTCTCTAAATTCAAAGCTTACTTCTTCTAAGTCAGCCATATTCTGAACGTCTAACCAATCTTTTGGAATAGCCACCACCAAATCAGCAA
>Ga0209191_1002583_pt1 | contig 11175 bp, 11 predicted proteins | sample S_130626_EF_Meta_FD_187320 | JGI IMG/M metagenome (GOLD analysis project Ga0209191, IMG submission 187320) | Freshwater microbial communities from Lake Simoncouche, Canada to study carbon cycling - S_130626_EF_MetaG (SPAdes) (version 2) | ecosystem: Environmental > Aquatic > Freshwater > Lake ... | reverse complement strand
ACTGCATGTTGTGACACGAGTAATCAGCTCTAATCTAAATCAGACGGTGAAGCCGAGGGCGCGAAGTTGTTCGCGGCCATCATCAGAGATCTTGTCTGGACCCCAGGGTGGCATCCATACCCAGTTAATTTTCACATCATCAGTGAATGGAGCAAGTGCCTGCCGTGTTTGATCTTCAATGACATCTTGAAGAGGACAAGCAGCAGATGTCAGGGTCATATTGAGAACGGCGATGTTGTTATCGTCGACCATCATGTCGTAAATAAGCCCAAGGTCAACGACGTTGATACCGAGTTCTGGGTCGACAACATCCTTCATCGCCTCGTTGATATCTTCGATCTTTGCAACCATGTCCCTATCCTACTTTCTTTTTAGCTTTGTTTCGCCAAAGCTTGAAGGCTTGCATCTTTAAAGGCCATCCAGCCCAAGAGAGCGCATTTGATTCTTGCTGGGTACTGAGACACTCCTGCTAGAGCAACGGCATCTTCGAGAAGCTCTTCATCTCCCTTTTCAGTGCCTTTGCTCTGCATCAGATGCATAAATGAATCTGCAATGAGTTGCGCCTGACTTAACTCCTTGCCAATCAGCAGATCTGTCAGGATGGAGACACTAGCTTGTGAAATTGAGCAGCCAACTCCATCCCAGGAAACATCCTTAACCACTTGGCCATCAAGAGTTACATTGAGAGTGATTTCATCACCGCAACTTGGATTGATGTGGTGAACCTGAGCATCAAAGGAAGGGTTGAGCTTCTTATGCTGTGGGTTCTTGTAGTGATCAAGAATTACTTCTTGGTAAAGATTATCTAATTGCATTAGCGACCAAAGTATTTCTGTGCGCCTTGTACTCCTGCAATGAGAGCATCAAGATCATTAGTTGTGTTGTAAAGATATACAGATGCGCGTGTTGTGGCTGGAACGCCTAATTTGCGAGTCAAAGGCCACGCGCAGTGATGCCCGGTGCGCACTGCAATTCCTTGGCTATCGAGATACTGGCCTAAATCATGTGGATGGATATCTCCGAGAGTAAATGAGATAACTCCCCCACGAAGCTCTGTTGTCTTGGGACCAATGATACGAAGGTCATCAATCTCTGAAAGTCCCTTGAGGAGATAAGAAGTAAGTTCAACTTCGTGGCGATGAATGTTCGCCATTCCAATCTTTGTTAAGTATGTGAGCGCTGCACCTAGCCCCACTGCTTGCGCCATATTGGGAACTCCAGCTTCAAATTTACGTGGAGCAGGTGCCCATGTCGCAGATTCCATGGTGACATTTTCAATCATGGATCCACCCGTTAGAAATGGCGGCAAATCTGCAAGAAGTTCTGCTCGTCCCCAGAAAATTCCAACGCCGGTTGGGCCAACAGCCTTATGTCCAGAGAATGCTAAGAAATCGATATCAAGTGCTTTTACATCTACTGGCATATGTGGAACTGATTGACACGCATCGAGTACAACTACCGCGCCAACTGCATGCGCCTTCTTAGTAATCTGGTCGAGCGGATTAATTGTTCCGAGCACATTTGACTGGTGTGTCAGTGCAACAACTTTGGTTGAAGAGTCAATGAGTGAGTCAATGTTGGAGAGATCTAGACGACCTTCTTCGGTAATTGAGAACCACTTCAGCGTTGCACCTGTTCGCGCAGCTAACTGTTGCCAAGGAATGAGATTGGCATGGTGCTCCATCTCTGAAACAACTATCGAATCAGCCGATGTGAGGTGGAAGCGAGTGCCAGGGCTAGCGTTACCGATTGCATAAGAGACAAGATTGAGTGATTCAGTGGCGCTCTTGGTGAAGATAACTTCGTCTACATGAGCATTGAGGAATTCTGCGACAATCGCACGAGCGCCTTCAAATGCATCTGTGGCCTCTTCAGCTAGCTGATGTGCACCTCGATGAACTGCAGCATTGTGAAAGCGATAGAAATTGCTCTCGGCATCAATTACTACATTGGGTTTCTGGCTGGTTGCTCCGGAGTCAAGGTAGACAAGGCGCTTTCCATCGCGGATTGTCCGATTGAGAATCGGAAAATCCTGCGCGATGGTTGCTGCATCAAAACTCATAGTTAGGCGCTTACGTACTCCGCATAACCGTTAGCTTCGAGCTTATCTGCAAGCTCTGGTCCGCCTTCTTCGACGATGCGGCCATTTGCAAATACGTGTACGAAGTCTGGCTTGATGTAGCGAAGAATGCGTGTGTAGTGAGTGATGAGAAGGATGCCGTGGTTATTGGCTGCCTTCGCACGAACAACACCTTCAGAGACAATGCGAAGAGCGTCAACGTCAAGGCCTGAATCTGTCTCATCGAGAATTGCAAACTTTGGCTTAAGGAGTTCAAGTTGCATGATTTCGTGGCGCTTCTTCTCTCCGCCTGAGAATCCTTCGTTGACATTACGTTGAGCAAAAGATGGATCCATCTTGAGTGATTCCATCGCGTTCTTTACTTCGCCGACCCATTCGCGAAGCTTTGGAGCTTCTCCGCGAAGAGCAGTTGCTGCAGTACGTAGGAAGTTGGAGACAGATACACCAGGAACTTCAACTGGGTACTGCATCGCAAGGAAGAGACCCGCCTTGGCGCGCTCGTCTACAGACATTTCAAGAACATCTGCCCCATCAAGTGTCACTGTGCCACCAGTAATTGTGTACTTAGGGTGTCCAGCGATTGAGTATGCAAGAGTTGATTTACCAGAACCATTGGGTCCCATGATTGCGTGGGTTTCACCTGACTTGATGGTGAGGTCTACGCCCTTGAGGATTTCGATTGATCCTTGTTCTGTGTCGACAGATACTTTCAATCCGCGAATTTCTAGAGTGCTCATATCTATCTCCGTTACATCTCTACCGTGACGGAGTCTCCGTCGACAGTTACTGAATAGGTCTTTACTGGTGCTACTGCTGGAGGCGTTAACGCTTCTCCAGTGCGAAGATCAAATTCAGCTCCGTGGAGCCAGCATTCGATCTTGAAATCTGTGACGTCACCTTCGGAAAGTGATGCGTCTGAATGGCTGCAGACGTCGCCTATTGCGAAGACTTCATCGCCTACGCGAGCTACGCAGATTGACTCGCCGTTCTTCTCGATACGTACAGGCTTTCCAGCTTGAAGAGTTGAAAAATTAAGGTCAGACATTTACTTACCTGCCTTTGCGAGTTCGTCATCGATGCGAGCCATGATGCGCTCTTGAACTTCTTCGATGCCAATTTCAGAGACGATTTCATTGAAGAAGCCACGAACTACTAGGCGACGCGCATCATCCATATTGATTCCACGTGACATCAAGTAGAAGAGTTGTTCATCGTCGAAGCGGCCGGTGGTTGATGCGTGGCCTGCACCAACAATTTCACCAGTTTCGATTTCAAGGTTAGGCACTGAATCCGCACGTGCTCCATCAGAGAGCAACAAGTTACGGTTGAGTTCGTAGGTATCAGTACCTTCCGCAGCGGCGCGGATAAAAACATCGCCAATCCACACTGTGTGTGCCTTTTCGCCAGCAAGAGCTCCCTTGTAATTAACGCGGGATTTTGCATTAGGGACTTTGTGATCTACAAACATGCGATGTTCAAAGAACTGACCTGCTGTTGCAAAGTAGACACCTGAAAGATCGCAAGAAGCTCCTGGTGCGATGAAGTCAACGGTAGGAAGTAGTCGAACTACATCTCCCCCAACAGTGACAACGATTGATTTGAGCGTTGCATCGCGATCAACGATTGCGTGGTGGCGCGCTGCATGAATCGTCTTTGTTCCCCACTCTTGAAGAGCGATGAGGGTCAGATGAGCACCTGGTTCGACGACGATCTCGAGGTCTTCAGCAAGGTGCGTGTCACCAGAGTTTTCGATAACGACAACAGACTTGGAATGGTTACCCGCCTTGATGCGTACGCGTGAAAATTCCGCTGAATCTGTTCCGAATGATGAACGATTAAGGAAGATTGGTTCAGCAATTTCAGCGTTAGCGGCAATCGTGAGGACTGCCGCTTTGCTGGTGAATTGACGGATGCGATTGACAATTGCATCATCAGTTTCAGTCACTGCCTCGATATCTTGGTGAGCAAAAGTTGCTCCCGTTGGAAGGGAGCCTTTTACCGCAAGAGAATTACGCTCGACAGGAGTCGCTGTTCCATCGTGCATTCCACCCAGACGCTTAAGCGGAGTAAAGCGCCATGCTTCCTCGCGCCCTGTAGGCGTATGGTTTTCTAGAAGATTTGATTGCAATGAAGACATTATCCGACTGCACCTTCCATCTGGAGTTCGATGAGTCGGTTGAGTTCAAGTGCGTACTCCATAGGAAGCTCACGTGCAATTGGTTCGATAAATCCGCGAACGATCATGGCCATTGCTTCATCTTCATTGAGGCCACGAGACATCAAGTAGAAGAGCTGGTCATCTGAGATTTTTGAAACTGTAGCTTCGTGGCCCATCGAAACATCATCTTCGCGGATATCAACATATGGGTATGTATCTGAACGAGAAATAGTGTCAACCAAGAGCGCATCACACTTAACGGTACTTGCTGAGTGATGTGCACCTTCTTGAACCTGTACAAGGCCGCGGTATGAAGTACGTCCGCCACCGCGAGCTACAGATTTAGAGATGACAGAAGATGATGTGTACGGAGCTGCGTGCACCATCTTTGCGCCAGAATCTTGGTGTTGGCCAGGACCTGCAAATGCGAGCGAAAGTGTTTCGCCCTTTGCATGAGGACCCATCAACATAACTGCTGGGTACTTCATAGTGACCTTTGAACCGATATTGCCATCGACCCATTCCATCGTTGCGCCTTCTGCACATGTGGCGCGCTTAGTTACCAAGTTGTAAACGTTATTCGACCAGTTCTGGATGGTTGTGTAACGAACACGTGCACCCTTCTTGACGATGATCTCAACAACTGCTGAGTGCAATGAATCTGACTTGTAGATAGGCGCTGTGCAACCTTCTACGTAGTGGATATATGAATCTTCATCGGCAATGATCAAGGTACGTTCGAACTGACCCATATTTTCAGTATTGATACGGAAGTATGCCTGCAGAGGAATATCTACATGGACTCCCTTAGGAACGTAGATAAATGATCCACCGGACCACACTGATGTATTGAGAGCTGCAAACTTGTTATCTCCAACTGGGATAACGGTTCCGAAATACTCTTTGAAGAGTTCTGGGTGTTGCTTCAAACCGCTATCGGTATCAAGGAAGATCACGCCTTGCTTTTCGAGATCTTCGCGGATTGAGTGATACACAACCTCTGATTCGTACTGTGCTGCAACACCTGAAACGAGGCGCTGCTTTTCGGCCTCAGGGATACCTAAGCGGTCGTAGGTGTTCTTAATATCATCTGGCAAGTCATCCCAAGTAGTTGCTTGCTTCTCTGTTGAACGCACGAAGTACTTAATGGTGTCGAAGAAGATTCCAGAAAGGTCAGAGCCCCATGATGGCATCGGCTTCTTATAGAAAAGGTCTAGCCCTTTGAGGCGAAGATCGAGCATCCACTGTGGTTCGCTCTTCTTCGCTGAGATATCACGAACAACTTCTTCACTGAGACCACGCTTAGCATTGGTGCTCGCCTCATTCTTATCTGACCAGCCGTATTCGTAATTTCCGAGGCCGTCGAGCTCTGGGTGTGCTGTTGTCATGAGGATGCCTTTCCAGCGGTTAGTTTTCCTGAATTGATCTTCTTAGGTTGTTTTGTCAGGTTGGGAATATATGTAGTGCAGACACCATCGCCATGAGCGATAGTTGCTAATCGTTGAACGTGCGTTCCGAGAACTCGAGAGAATGCTTCTGTCTCTGCTTCACAGAGTTGAGGGAATTCAGCAGCGACGTGAGCGATCGGGCAGTGGTGCTGACAGAGTTGCTCACCTAGCGGGCGCGATTCAACACTTGTTGCATATCCTTGTTCGGTAAGAAATGTTGCAAGCGCCTCAGTTTTATTGGCGCGCTTTGCCACTGCAAGAGTTGCTTTACGCTCGATGTCATCTGCGCGAGATTGCGCAAAAGCTTTGACGAGATGTTCACCTGACTGCGCTGACATAAATTTGAGTGCAGCAACTGCAAGGTCATCATAAGAATGTTCAAACTTTTCACGGCCTGAATCGGTCATGACAAAGACCTTCGAAGGTCTACCTCGGCCGCGGCTTAAAGCTTGATGTGGTTCGCGAGCTTCGAGAATTCCATCTGCGACAAGGAGATCGAGGTGGCGACGGATACCTGCCGGAGTGAGGCCAAGGCGCTCCCCCAGAACAACGGCTGTAGACGGGCCATTTTCGAGAACCGAGCGAGCGACCGCGTCGCGGGTGCTGAGGTCATCGATTTTCACAACAGTATTGTGTCTTAATTCGCTCCGCCCCGCCAATCCAACGGCGCTCGAGTCGAGCTGTGAGGTCATAGGCTACGGAGCGTGAGTACAGCCAATTCTCTAGCGCGTAGGGCACTTGCGCCACTTACCGGTCTGCTCCTCTTTCTTCAAAGCGCATTGGTCGTCACCGGCGGGGCAGTTCGTCTTACTGGATCAGGACTTGGATGTCCTACATGGCCCGAGTGCACTCCTGGTTCGTACACTCCCATAGCAAACCAAGCTGAGGGTCAGTTCCACGCCTGGATTGAATTCGGAAATCGCCTACTCACCTTTGCTCTCTTCTTCGCCGCAGTTGCCACGGTTATCGCGGTATTTAAATCACATCGCCGAGATCTTCGCTTTCTTGCCGCTACACAAATTCTTGGAATTCTTGGGCAGGGCGTGTTGGGTGGAATCACAGTCCTCACCAACCTCAATCCACTCTCGGTAGCTTCGCACTTCATACTCTCCATCGTTCTGATCGCAGCAGCAACGTCGCTGCATTCACGACGTCGACATCCCTTTGTGCGCACCTCATCTTCACATGTTCGAATTTCACGAATCTCGTTACTGCATATTTTTCTTGCCTTTGCAGCAATTGCAATTGGAACGTTGGTAACCGGAACAGGTCCTCACGCCGGTGATGTGGAATCACCTCGATTGAATTTCCATATCACCACTATTACCCGCTTCCATAGCGCCTCAGTGTGGCTGCTTCTCATCGTTACATTTATCTTTATCTTCGCCAAGAATCTCAACTACGAGACCCGTCGTTGGCTTTACCTATTCCTTTTCATCTCCATCGCACAAGGTGCACTTGGATATATTCAGTATTTTCTCGGAGTTCCCGAGCTTTTGGTCGGAGCGCATTTACTTGGTTCCGTTTTGGTTTGGATCGCAGCGTGGCGGGTCCGACTTTCAGTTGTACGTAAACCCGCATAAGGAGAAGAAAATGACACAGATCGCTGGCTGGACAGAACTCGATGATCGCGCAGTTGCTTACGCACGCGCCCTAGCTATGGATGCAGTACAGAAGGTTGGTAATGGCCACCCTGGTACAGCAATGGCGCTTGCTCCAGTTGCTTACAACCTCTTTCAACGTCACCTTGTCCATGATCCTTCCGATCCTCAGTGGTTGGGTCGTGACCGTTTTATCTTGTCATGCGGTCACTCATCGATGACTTTGTATACACAGCTCTTCTTCAGTGGATATGGCCTTGAAATGGAAGATATTCAATCCTTCCGCACATGGGGCTCACTCACACCTGGCCACCCTGAATTTGGCCACACTGCAGGCGTGGAAATGACAACCGGTCCACTGGGCGCAGGCGTTGCAACATCTGTTGGCTTCGCAATGGCTGCTCGCTATGAACGTGGATTGCTTGACCCAGATGCACCAACTGGAACATCAATTTTCGATCACTCAATCTGGGTGATCTGTTCAGATGGAGATCTTCAAGAAGGTGTCTCAGGAGAAGCTTCATCACTCGCTGGAACTCAAGCACTTGGAAATCTCAACATCATTTATGACGACAATAGAATTTCAATCGAAGGCGACACTCACGTTTCATTTACCGAAGATGTTGCTGCGCGCTATCGAGCCTATGGCTGGCATGTACAAGAGGTTCCAGCACTTGCCGATGGCAACGTCGATTTAGCATCACTTGATAAGGCCATGATTGCTGCAAAGGCAGAACTTACAAAGCCTTCACTTATTCGCATGCACTCAACAATCGCATGGCCTGCACCAAAGCTTCGCGGAACTGCAAAGTCTCATGGTTCTGCTCTTGGTGATGAAGAAATTGCTGCAACAAAGGTGGAACTAGGTCTAAACCCAGATGAAAAATTTGCAATGCCTGCAGAGGTGTTTGCTCACGTTCGTTCAGTAAAGGAACGAGGAGCTTCTGCTCGCAAGGCGTGGGATGAGAAGTTCGCGGTATGGCAGAACTCCAACCCGGAGCGCGCATCCCTTCTGAAGCGTCTGGTTTCGCGTGAACTTCCTGCAGGCTGGGAAGCGACCCTGCCGGTATTTGAGGCAGGTAAAGATGTAGCAACACGTACAGCTTCAGGTCATGTCATCAATGCAATTGCAAAGACTCTTCCAGAATTCTGGGGCGGTTCGGCTGACCTTGCTGATTCAAATATGACAACTATCGAAGGTGGCAATTCATTCTTGCCATCATCGAGTGCGATGAAAAACGCAGATCCTTACGGTCGCATCATTCACTTCGGAATTCGTGAACATGCAATGGGGTCTATCCTCAACGGAATTGCACTCCATGGTCTATCTCGGTCATTCGGTGGAACATTTGCTGTCTTCAGCGATTACATGCGCCCATCGGTTCGACTTGCAGCAATAATGGACATTCCATCTACATTCGTCTGGACTCACGACTCCATTGGCGTTGGAGAAGATGGACCAACGCATCAGCCAATCGAGCACTTTGCAGCTCTTCGCGCCATACCTAACTTCGCAGTTCTTCGCCCTGCTGATGCAAATGAAGTAGCTGAGGCATGGAAATCTGTCATCAAACGTAACAAGCCAGCTGGGTTCTTGCTCTCTCGTCAGAATCTACGCACCGTTGATCGCACAACACATGGCGCTGTTTCTGGCGTTGATAAGGGTGCCTACATTCTGAAAGAGGCATCTGCTGCACCGAAAGTCACCATCATCGCAACCGGTTCTGAGGTTGGTATCGCCCTCGATGCGCAGATTGCATTGGAGGCAGAAGGAGTTTCAACTCGCGTCGTAAGCGCTCCATGTCTTGAATGGTTTAACGATCAACCAGCGTCTTACCGTGAATCCGTACTCCCAACTTCTTCTCTTCGCGTGAGTATCGAGGCAGGAATTGCACTCGGTTGGCGTGAATATGTCGGCGATTCAGGAATCATCGTATCCCTCGATCATTGGGGTGCATCCGCTGCTGCTCCTAAACTCTTCGCTGAATTCGGTTTAACATCAGAGAGAGTTGTTGCCGATGTAAAGAAGGCACTTGCGTAATGAAGATTTCTGGTCCTTCCCTTGCCGCCATTGATCGCGAAAGCGATCTCTATCGCAACTTGCGTGAAGTCCATCCTCGTATTGCAAAGAAGGATGCCACTACGTGGGGCGCTAAGGCCTCTGCTGAAGCAGCGATACGTCTGAACTGGGTAGATCTTCCGGAAACTTCACGTGCACTTCTCCCCCAGCTCGAATCCATTGCGGAGAAATTCTCCGGAAAATCTCGTGTCGTTCTTTGTGGAATGGGCGGATCTTCACTGGGTCCAGAGGTAATTGCTCTGACCTACAAGAAAGAGATCTTCATCTTTGATTCAACAGATCCGAACTATGCAACTCATGCGATTGGTTCTGACCTTGCAAACACTATGGTGGTTGTCAGTTCTAAATCGGGCTCAACGATTGAAACTTCATCGCAGCGCGCACTCTTCCAGTCGCAATTCGAGAAAGCCGGACTGAATCCTGCTGATCACATTCTCTTTGTGACAGATCCAAGTTCTCCACTCGATATCGAGGTGCGAGCAGCGGGTTTTGAAGTCATCAATGCCGACCCAAATGTAGGTGGACGATTCAGCGTCTTGAGCGCTTTTGGGCTGACCCCATCTGCACTCATTGGTGCCCCAATAAATGAATTACTAGCTGATGCATCATCTGAAAAGGCAGCCTTTCTAAAAGATGATCAGACAATTCTAGATGTCTCCTATCTGCTTGTGACACAAGCACAGCAGTACATAACTTTCACAGATGCGAACTCATCCGTGCCTGGTCTCTCTGATTGGATTGAACAACTTATTGCTGAATCCACCGGCAAAGATGCAATGGGGCGTTTGCCAATAGCGACCGAAGATGTGGCACGTGCGCGCGTAGGTGGTGCTTTCACAGTCGCTTATGCAGGTACCGGAGCAGACCTGATTGTTGAAGGCTCACTCGGTGCTCACTTTATTTTCTGGGAATGGGTTACTGCACTTATTGGTGCAGCGCTGAAGATTGATCCATTTAACCAGCCAAATGTTACTGAAGCTAAGGAGCAGACTTCTGCGGCGCTATCCGAATGGAATAACGTCGTACCCGTACTTACTCCTGCATGTTCTGAAAAGTCTGTCGAAATCTTTGGTGATGGGCAGTCACTGAAGGATGCCCTTGCTACATTTATTGAAGATGTGAAAGATGGCGGCTACATCGCAATCATGGCTTACCTCGATCGCAGCGATGATGTGAAGATTGCAGAACTGCGCGCAATTCTCGCTGCGAAATCTGGCCATCCCACTTCGTTTGGTTGGGGACCACGATTCTTGCACTCCACTGGTCAGTTCCATAAAGGTGGACAGAAGAACGGTTCCTTCTTGCAGATCACCGGAGAAACTTCCACGGACTATGTGATTCCAGGACGTCCATACACTCTGCGAACTCTTCTCTTCGCTCAGGCAATCGGTGATAACCGTGCGCTAGCTACAAGAAAATACCCGCTCCTTCGTCTGCATCTGCAGAACCGAAGAGCGGGTATTGATGAAATCTTGGCAGCTGCCCGATCTCTTTAAATTAGTCGAGGTCATCTCCACGAAGTTTGCGAAGAGCATCTTCTAGGATCTTTTCGCCTTCTTTATCTGTGCGACGTTCCTTTACATATGCAAGGTGGGTCTTGTAAGGAATGTTCACAACAGCACTTGGTGGATTGTTCTTGTCGCGACCAGCTGGAAGTCCACACTTAGGGCAATCCCACTGATCGGGAATAACTACAGTCTCTTCAACTGCAAAAGATGGACGTACTTCATGACCATTTGCACACCAATAAGAGACTGTTGCGCGTTCAATCTGATCGCCACGCTCGGCTTCGCCCATTGGGCCTGCGC
>Ga0209191_1002580_pt1 | contig 11185 bp, 11 predicted proteins | sample S_130626_EF_Meta_FD_187320 | JGI IMG/M metagenome (GOLD analysis project Ga0209191, IMG submission 187320) | Freshwater microbial communities from Lake Simoncouche, Canada to study carbon cycling - S_130626_EF_MetaG (SPAdes) (version 2) | ecosystem: Environmental > Aquatic > Freshwater > Lake ... | reverse complement strand
AGTCTGGATAGAACCATCTGCGTTCTTCACAAGATACATTGAGACCGCACCGAACGCAAACATTTCAAGTTCAACCGTGGTGCTAATACCCATCTCTGTCGTATCACGAGCATACTCAACATCAAGCGTGTTGATGCGGTTGAGAATATCGCACGAAAGAAGCGACATACCGTTAGTTCCCTCTAATGTGGATTGAGTTGAGTTGTCATAGACAAATGGTATATTGTCCTCGGCAATAATATCGTTCTGTCCCGTGAAGGTTAATATATCACCAAAACTATCAAGGCACATAGCGAGTTTCTTGGCGGGAGTGTCCGCACCCTGATAAGGCAAAAACTTACGACCATTCACAACAAAGTTAATCTTCTCACCAAGCACCGCCTTTGAATACGAGCGACCCATAGAATCGCTAAACTGATTGGTTAGACCAGTCTGGACGACAATTCGGCTCACTATTTTCTCATCAAACGCACGGAGACGCTGTGAATAATAGGGCTGATTAGCAGGGACATACCAACGCTCACGCTCAACCTGCTCGTAAGCGAGTTTAACCTGCTTCGCCTCTTTAAGCATCACATCACGCTCATTCAAGCCCATAACCAACTCATCAAACGCAAGGAGAGGAGTATTAACGGTGAAAGATGCGGGACGGATGAGATTGCCAGCATTAGAAAATATATCACGGACATCAGTGTTATACTCAATCACAAGACGCAAGTCATTCCACGAGTTAAAGAAATCTGTCGCATTAAGGAGCGAAAAAATCTGCGAGAGCGGGAGACGACCGACCAATTTGTTAAGTTGCTGTGAATACTCAACACGATTAGCCTCCTCATCATAACCAGTAGAGAGACCAACCGCCGAGTTAGAACACACAAGAAATCGGTTCAAGTCCTCTGCCTCTGCGGACGTCATAATAAGATTTTTAAATCCCATAAAGCGGGACACATCTCGCATCTGGTCTATAAGGACAGTTCCAGAATAAAGATAAATATTCTTAATGAGGGCATACAATCCAGCACCACGAACATAAGAAGCCTCATCAGGATTAGTGCCTACGGGAACAATTGACGAGCAACCGAACTCACAGAGACGGAGATTAGACAACACTACTTTATCCGCCGATGCTATACGGAACTCCGTGCGAGTATTTGAGTGAAAAAACGGAACCTCATAATTAGTTTTGGTCTGTATCTGCGACATTTTATATATTACTCAAATACTTTATTTTTCAGTAATATATTTTTATTCTTTATTGAATGCCTTAATTAACCGTTGCGTCGGTTGCTCGCTGAATGCCCCTTCGGGGCAACTATAAAACAACTTGGATTAAGGAGTGAGTGCGAAGCACTCGTGAGCCACTACAAGGGCATTTGTTTTACATAACAACAACACCCCTAAAATACATATAGCAACAATAAGGGTCAGTATTGATAACACCCGACAAGATATTAACACCTAATTTAGTATTACGGAGCAACTCGTTATAGTTGAACCCAAGACCAACAACCTCATCAGCGTGCGTAATCTGGTGCTTCATCTGCGTTCCCATAGAAACTGCGTAGTTAAGTGTGATTTCCTCTTTTGTTTCAAGGGGGAACTCAATAAGATTTGAAAGAGAATCACTGAAAGACAACTCAACACGGTCGCATGCTGGGAGAGTATCCAGAGCGGTATAATTAACAGTGGGGTCTGCCTCGTCTGCCTGATTCTTAAACGATGCCGAAAACGACTGCGTGGGAATAGGGACAATCACAGAGAGAGAGGTGTTGTTAGATGTAATATTTTGCTTAACACAAGAGAGAACAGACATAACAACTTGCTTGGGAGAAGTCTGGTCGCTGGAAACACGGCAAGACAATTCAAGTCCCTTAACAACATAGGAATAAGTGGAGGCAACAGCACCATAAAGAAATTGCTGGCTACTGGCGAGCGTTATAGAAACTTTTACCTGCCCTGTCTTCGTGTAAGCGAGAGAGCCACTAACAGCATTCAAGCAACAAACGGGCTTAACGCTAAACGAGCGTCCATAATTAGCGTTCGCTGGCGTAGGAGACGCCAAAATCCAAGGCTCCATAGTATCAAGCATAGTCTTAATCTCGGTCGCATTGTGGGCGTTAATCATCTTACCCTCTTGGGTTTCGTTTGTCTGCGAACGCATCCCTATATATCGCGGGTGGTATTGAAGATTTTCAACTGTTCTCTCGCTGAACTGTGTAATAATCTGCTGGACGAGTCCATTACATCCTACACGCCCATCTATATAAAGTTCTTCGTTGCCTTCAATGTTGTCTCCTGCTTGGTCTTGGACGAAAAGGACACCATTAAGACGGAGAGAGTTAGGGAGAATTGCGTTGCCTACACCAATGTCAATCAAAAAATCAACAACACTGTTAGGCGAATATTGCTCGGCTTCTGCGATTGGTTTAACTGCTATATAAGACATTTTTATATATTACTCAAATACTTTATTTTTCAGTAATATATTTTTATTCTTTCTTGAATGCCTTAATTTTTACCGTTGCGTCGGTTTCTCGCTGAAATGCCCTTCGGGCAAACTATAAAACAATTTGAATTAAGTATTAGCCCGAAGGGCTATGGAGGGATTACAAGCCCAATTGAGTTAATCGAGTAAAACCGATAAATCGCATCCGTAGAGTGCTTTAATTTTCAAAGGCAGATTATTCGTAGCAACAAGACGAACCCTAATAGAGTTCAATAATTCTTGATATTTATTATTAATATCTATGAATACGGGGTAATTTGGTGTGTATGTAATAGTGTCATTATTAACTTCCAAATCTTTACTCGGGATGACAGCAAGGATAGGGCGACGGCGATGTAAATAACTGTCATATGAGAGAAGAGGCATGTTAGGCATTTCAACAACGAGAGCCGATGGGATTGCTAAATTATACATATTAATATTTCCCGTCCATTGTCCCGATAATCCTGTGATTCTCGGCGTAGTCAATGATGGAAATCCTAAAAGCAGTTTTGCTCCCTCTGTGAAAGCCAAATAAAAAGTATCGGTTGCCGATGCCCCAAGACTTCCGCCACTGTGTCTTATATAAGTGTGCTGATTTAATTCGGCGACACTATTAAGAATGCTTACGCCTTGCTCGTTTGCGGTAGAAAATGCGGAAACTGAAAAAGCAAACCCATTGACTATGCCAGTATCATTCAACGACAGACCTGCGTGTAAAATCTCATCAAACGCATAAATGAAATGATGTATTTGCTCTCGTGGTTGATATGACCCATCTAAATTATATCTTTCATACCAGAATGTAATACCCGATGATTCATTACCGTCCTGTTCGGTTCGTCCTTGCGACATAGAAAGTCTATCGGTTTGTAATACAACTATTCCTGTATTTATTGCGACATCGTCAATTGATTTATACCAATAAGTTCCATCTTCCGTATAAACACAAAACGAATACATATCAGGTGAAATGTTAGGATTATCTACAAGCAACTCCGCAGTTAAATCAAATACACCCAAACAAACACCATCAAAATTAGTGCCGTCGCCAACAACATTAGTCTCTATATATCCTTGTCCCGCTGAAAATGGTTTAATACTATACGCACAAGCCCAATCACTCGGGTATGTTGGTGTTTTAGTATATTGTGGAGGAGCGTCATCATTTACATTAATACCTTCAAGTCTAATAGCAGTTCCGTCATCTCTAACAACTGACTCAATCGCATACTCAATGTTTAAGAGATTGTCCTTATCAATATAAGCAGTCATATCCATCGTTGTCTCGGCTGGTGTATTTTGGATAAATGCGTTGTCTCGTGTTGGGTCAAGTAGTCCCGCATTAAGTCCGTGAATCAATTCAGTCGTAAAATCCTGTAAGTTATAATTTCCGTTTGGGATTACTGTGAGACCATATGGATTAGACACAACTGGAAAACGGTCGCTCAATAAATAAAACTCATTATTATCACTTGATACACTGATAAACTGGGGGTCAAGGTTAAACGAGACTTGTTGGAGTGCGATTTTACTGTTTGCTGGTAAATCTATCGGTTCTTGGAATTGAGCCACATAGTCGCTCTCTGTTTCGTTTAAAGACAAAAGACGGAGTAATTTCATTTTACTATATACAAAGCAAATAAAATTAATACTTCTTGTTTTTGGAATAGCGTGTTAAAAAATTGTTAATATTGGTTTTTGCTTCTTCTTCCTTAATCGGTTGGGATGTCTGTGATAAAATTATATTTTTCGCTGATTCAATTGCTTTAACTCGCTCATTAGGGTCAATCTTCATAAGCAAGTCATCTTTAAATAATTTTGCTTGGGTCGGTCGCTCTTTAACTGGCTTTTCGGTTATTGTTTGCTTAATCGGCTGTGGTTCTTGCTCTAAAAATGTTTGTTGTTGTGGCTGTGGCTGTGGCTGTGGCTCTGGGTTGGGTGTAGCATTTTCTAATTTAAAATCAATCTCACCATATTCATCATCTTCCTCCTTCGGCTTACGGCGTTTTTTGGGCTTTTCAAGCATTTTATTAATATCGCTCTTTATTGGGTCTTCAACTGGCGTAGATTCAACCGTTTTTGTTTCCTTCTTCTTGCGTGTTGCTTTCTTCTTCTCTTTCTCATCTTGTTTAGCGTTATGTGCTTCAAGCAACGAAATCAATTTGAGTGCTATTTCTCTATCTTCAAGAATCGGCATTATGTCTTATAATACTATATTAGAAAAAAATGCCCTTAAATACTTTGAAATATAAATATTATGGTGCTTTAATACTTTTTTTAACATTAAGACTCGCTGAACTATTTTGCTTTGCTAATACACCTCCTTCCTCCGCCATACACTCACTCATACAGCAATTACTACAACTACACTTCGCACGACATTTAATATATATGTGGGTAAAACATTCTATCAGTTGCTTAAACATTATATATTAAATCCATATTTTTTAGCATACGCATTTATAGCCTGCTTCATGTCCTTAACGCTCCATAACACCTCCATAGAAAGCGAGCCAGCCGAAAACGGGTCATTTAAATTATCCTTTGCGTGTCTCTTACGATATGCGTCCCGTTGTGCGTCTGTCGCCCCTAATGTGTAGTCGGTATAACCTTCACCACCGAAATTAGTGCTAAATTGTTTGCCTGTCTTCGTATCCATGAAAATTGCCCGCCATTTCTTACCTTTTGCCGTTGATTTTACGATTTCCAGTTTTATATTTGGATACTTCATTTACTTTAACTTGCGATTTATTCTTTTTTGAGGTTTTACTTGGTTGCTTTCTTAAAAAAATACCCATTGGGTCTTTCTTCTTTTTAGCCTGTTGCTGGCTCATAATATCGTGAGACATTGAATATCCATTCCGCTCCATTAAATACTATATATTTTCATCATATAATATTTAAATATCATTAAATTACTTTCCACCAAGCACCTTCACACGAGTCTTAAACAGATGTCCTACGCAACCCTCCATAGAAGTAGAACCATCGCCATCAAGCATTAACTCTGCCATATTATTCTGTCCCATAGGAGCACGCTCGGGATAGACAGTAGCAAGTAGATTGCCGACAGGTGAGGGGTTGAGTTGCTGAATACCATCAACATTCATAAGAAGTCGGTCATAATAGAGAGAGCCTGATGTATTGCGGTCAATTGGGATGTTTCTATTTGTAAGGTCAATGTTGTTAAGCGTCCATCTGTAAGAAGCCGAAAGATTCTGCTCGCCAATAAGACTGTTAAGAGGAGTCATATACACGAAACTCATCGCATCCGCCTCTAACTGAAACTGTTTGCGGTATTGGAGAGTAGCGGGCTGATTAGTCTGCTCAACACTGTAAGTCTCATATTGAAACTGTTTCATAGGGGTCTCCTGTAAGAGTTTATGAAGAACAAGGTCGGTTTGCTGGACTTCCCACGAAAGCGGTTGGCGTGATTTTGGAACTACGAAAATGTTGAAAATATCTTCAAGTGGGTTCGCTGAAATAATTGGCTTGGAAAACAGTAATGTTCCAGCAACATCATCGTATTCAAGAAGAACGCCACTGGTATAGTGAGCCACACCGGCATCATCAACATAACCAACACCATAATCAAACCCTACAAGCGGGGCTGGCTCAGGGAACTCGGTTGTAGAAAGTAGATAAATATCACCGGCATTATCACATACACCATCCTCACATCGAATACCAGTAGTGCGATACATTATTCCATTATCAAACATAGCGGTTCCCGTAAATGTATAAATCGGGGCGGTAAATGTAATAATGGCTCGCCCTGACGCATCAAGCCCAACAAGGGCAATAGTTTCAGTCTCGTCAATATGAACGCCTGATATATCGCCTTCAACTGTCGCCGATGTTCCAACCGAAAACCACGAGGAAGCCGTTTCTATGCTGTCAAAAACGGTAGTAGTTTTAACCTGCTGGATGGTATTGCCTAAAACGCCTGAAATATCAACAAGGTCAAGATTGTAATCCTGTCCTCCAAGAACATCCGCAAGTTCAAACGCAATGTTAAGCACGAACTCTAATTCAAGCGTAAGCGTGCTCTGTCCCATCATAGAATTAGGATATACCTGATTTCCGCACCCAAGAAGGCTGGAAAGAGGAACAATAATGTTGGCAACGCCATTCTCATCAGTCGTAAGACGCTCATTACCGAAGACCTGACGAGACTGCTCCACCTGTGTCCCCTCTGTAAAACGGCGAAGAGTCTGGTGATACACATTAACTTTGAGATTCTCTTCTACAACGCCGAACTGCTGGCAAGTCAAACGACAATTTCTAACGAAACACTGTCCGTCATAAAGCGTCCCGCTGGCAATATCGCCTAAATACACATTTTCATTTGACACCATCAAGCCACCCATTCCATTCTTAAATGCCACTTTAAGAACAAGGTAAGAACGAGCAAGGTCGCTTTGTCCATAGCCATCAATATCAATTGTGGTTTTATAGACACCGTTTTTAGTAAGCACAACGCCTTCCTTTGAGCGTATTCTAATCTGTTTAGTTGCCGACATTTTATATATTACTCAAATACTTTATTTTTCAGTAATATATTTTTATTCTTTGCGAAATGTCTTAATTTTACCGTTGCGTCGGTTTCTCGCTGAAATGCCCTTCGGGCAAACTATAAAACAACTTGGATTAAGTAATAGCCCAACGGGCTACGGAGGGACTACAAGCCCAATTGTTTTACATACCATATTGTTCGGTCGCCTGAACTACTTGGGGCGTTGTATGTGCCCTGCCCTTAAATATGTCTGCTATACCCGTAATAAGAGACGAAATAATAAGCCCTGCGTCAATTACCTCGCCTACAACTGGGATGACCGAGGCGACCGCTTCACCGCCTTCTGCCAATGCTGTTCCAGTATCGCCTCCAATTGTCTCAGCCAACGCTTTTGTTCCTGACTGAACTCCCTGTGCTAATTGTTCGCCTTTCTGTGCGAAACTCGTGCCTTCTTCTGCCCCCTGTGTAAAAGAACTCACCGCATCATTTATAGCCTGTTTTCCATCATTTAACATCTGCGTTCCATCGGTTCTCGCCTGATTGAATGCCTCTACGCCCTCCTGATATTTCTGTGTCGCTCGGTCTATCTGTTGTTCTACTTGTGCCTTCGCATTATTATAGGTTTGTTTTACACCGCTACGCACAGCATTAAACTCTTCCGTCGCCTGTTGAGTTGCTCCTTGTATTGCTTTATCGGCGTTTTCGCTAAATGCCTTGCTTACATTACCCGCAACATCAGCACTCAATTCTCTTACTGGCGATTGAACTAACTGACTCGCCTTCTCTATAAACGACTGGTCTGTAAATTGTCCTAAATATGGCGACAAGCCTTCAAAGCGAGTCAATTGCTCGGGATTAAAAAGAGTCGATAATGTTGGCTTATCCAGATTGCCTAAATTAGCAAAAATGCCTTCTGCTGGGTTATAACCGTCAATACCCGAGAAAATACCTTTACCAATTTCCTCTAACCTTCCTTGATTGTCATTAATTTCATTCACTAAATCACCGTCATCTTGTAAATACTGCTTTTTAGTATTATCCGCCTCTTGTTTAAATGCGTCTGCTTCACGCTGAAATGGTGCTATTTCCTCTATATTAGGCAGGCGTCCCTCTCTATCAAGGAAATCATTTGTAAAATCATCGTATCTATTTTCTAATGCGGTTTTCTGTTCTAAAAGTTGCCCCCTGCGTTCATTAAACGACTTTTCTAAATCGCCTCGTGCTTTCTGTAATTCATCTAATCGCTGTTTAATTGGATTACTGGCATTTAGAAAATCGCCGAATCCTTCTGCCTGTGCTTTAAAACTATTTACTTGATTTCCAATAAACTCGGTCAATTCAGTCCCATCCTCGGCTTTAACGCCCAGATTATCTAATACTGCCTGGGTGAGTGCCTGTTGAGGGTCTTTAATGAATGCCTGTGCTTTGGTCTGTAAGTCTGTGAGGTTTCCAACTTTTTCCTCTACACTCGCTTTAAGATTTGTCAGTTTCTCCATAACGCCACCCTCTTCGGCGTCTCCCATGCCAAGTTTCTCACCGATTTTCGCTTTTACTGATTTCGCAACGCCTTCCACTTTATCATTTAGAGCAGAAGCCAACTTCTTATAAAAATCGTAATGATTTAACAACATATTTGCTTGTGTCAGTTGAGTAAGAACCTCATTAGCCTTCGCCAATTTATCGCCTCCTATCCTACCCATCGCAGTCTCTTTGAGATTTTCTAACATTGACTCGTAGCCTATGGCTGTTGCTATATTGCCTCCTGATTCGCTCATTTTTTTATATATTAGCATAATAAAATTATCTGCCTGTATATTATTATGCCTCTCTCACAAAAGAAAGAACTTGATATATTGCCTCTTAAAGTCAAAGCACGGAATAATGCTAAATGGGCTGATTTAGAGCATATGATTAGCCACCCCTTCACAATGAATATTTTGGCTCCATCTCGCTCGGGTAAATCGGTTGTTATTACTAACTTACTGTATAATAAGGATTTCAACTTTAAAAAACGGTTTGATAAAATAATTTTTATATCGCCAACAATTCTCATTGACCCTAGTTTAGAGTTTGCTCGTGAAGATGAAGATATAATACACATTCACGAACAAAAGTATTTAGAAAATCTTGACAGTGTCATAGACAATATTTTTGAAAAACAGAAGGAAGAGCCTGAGGAAAGCACGCTTTTAATTATAGACGATGCGTTAGCGTATTTACGCTCTAAATCTCTCGCATACGCAACCACCAAAAATAGACATTATAATTTAAGTATTATAATATCATCACAAGCATACAAGAAGATTGACCCAGTCATAAGAAATAATGGGACTCACTGGCTTCTTTTTAAGACGCATTTACAGAAAGAACAAGACCATTTAGAGGAAGATTTCAACGGCTTCCCTGATTTTTCAAAGTTCTATAAAGACGCTGTAAGTGTCCCATATTCATTCCTATTTGCCGATATGTTAAAAATGCGTCTCTTCAAGCGGTTTGAAACTGACCCTATGTATGATAAAGTGCGAGACCACGACAAATATAAATAACTTATTGGGATTGAGAATATTTCATTTTAAGAATTTCGCTGACAATATCTTTATTCAACATATTATCGTTGTCAAGTATCGCTAAATATGTTGCCTTATGCTCCTTAAATGATTTTAAGTTTTCTTTTGTGAGGAAATTAAGACCATACTCCCTCTTATAGTATCCTACAAGTTTATCCTCGCGAAGTCGCTCCTTATTACGCTCATAAAACTCATTTTGATACTTTCGCATCGCCATCTTTTTAATTTCGGTTGGTGTTTGTTGTTCGTCGCTCATTTTCCTTAATTATATATATAGGAAAGATAATATTTATATCCTTTTTCCTAAATATATAATTAAATAATATTTCCATCGGCATCAATTTCAAACTCGCTCTCTTCTGTATTGCTCTCATCTTCGCTCTGTGATTGGTAAGACGATGATTCGACTTCTAATGATTTAATAAATCGCTTAATTGGCTCGGTATTTACAGGCTTATTGTCTTCATCTGCGTCTTTTACAATCTTATCGGCTAATAGTCGGGTTATAGCATATTGAATGTCGTTCAGTTGCTTTTTATCTATTTTACTTTGCTCTAATTTATCGTTTAAGCCCTGAATTGTTTCTAATAGTTTATCAATTTTACATTTTTCTTCGTCGTCTTTCTGCTTTTTAGAAATGTATCGTTTCCTTTGACGCTCGTTTATTTTATCTTTATTTTCTATCTGGTATTTTTTGTGATATTCACTTTTTACGATATGGATTTCGCTCATTTTGTATATATGTATAATAGATTTTTATTTAAATTACTTTCATATAATTTCATATAATAAAAATATTAGGAATAATTTGAAACAAAATATTTCCTAAACCAAAAATATTAGGAATAATTTGAAACAAAATATTTCCTAAACCAAAAAATTACTTTCATATAATTTCATATAATAAAAATATTAGGAATAATTTGAAACAAAATATTTCCTAAACCAAAAATATTAGGATTAAATTGACTTTGACTTTATCCTAATACACATTTATATTAAAACAATTTCATATAATAAAAACTGACAATCATATAATTTCATATAACATCAGTAAAGATTATTAAGGAGTTTCTATTCAATCCATTTTTTATTTATTAGGAAAACATATGGAAACAATTTGGTTCAATTGATTTACTAGGTAATAGGTTATATTATTTTATTAGTATTATTTTAGAGTATTAAAACAGAAAAGTAAGAAGTTCATAGAGTAAAAACATTTTCAAGAAAAAAAGGGGGAATTAACAAAATATTTTATAATAGTCCATCAACCTATTAAACTTCACTTTTCTAAAAAAATACTCTAAAAAACCAACTTAAAGAATTGACTCTATTTTAAATCAAGTCATTTAGGAAAAGATGGATGCTACGAACTTTTTTTCTGTTCCTACTATAAAAACAACGATGTCCCTCTTTGACCTTACGAATCTCAACAAAATCCTTACCAATCACAACGATAAAACTGTAAAAGACTACTTTTATAGACATAAGACATCAGGAGCAAATATGTTCCGCTGTTCTTGCTGTGATTTTGAGACTAAACTTTTTAGGGATGAAGAGATGAAGGAGCATACAACTCTAATTAAACAAAAAGGGTTAATAAGTCGCCACATG
>Ga0209191_1002577_pt1 | contig 11193 bp, 10 predicted proteins | sample S_130626_EF_Meta_FD_187320 | JGI IMG/M metagenome (GOLD analysis project Ga0209191, IMG submission 187320) | Freshwater microbial communities from Lake Simoncouche, Canada to study carbon cycling - S_130626_EF_MetaG (SPAdes) (version 2) | ecosystem: Environmental > Aquatic > Freshwater > Lake ... | reverse complement strand
GAACGCAACTATGGGCAGGCCACGATTTTCTATGGCAATTACACGCCTGAGAATGGATAACTGACCCATCTCTTGCTAGCGTTTAGACCATGAGACGCGCGGTTTGTCCTGGATCCTTTGATCCAATCACCTTTGGTCATCTCGACATCATTTCTCGCGCCAGCGCTCACTTTGATCATGTGGTGATTGCAGTTCTTGAAAATCGAACAAAATCCTCCCTTTTCACAGTTGATGAGCGCATTGCAATGATCCGTGAAACTACGGCCCATCTAAGTAATGTGAGCGTTGATTCTTGGTCGGGATTGCTCGTGGATTACTGCAAGAGCAATTCGATCCAAGCCATTGTTAAGGGATTACGCGCAGTGAGCGATTTTGATTACGAACTCCAAATGGCACAGGTGAATCTGCAGGGCTCAGGTGTTGAAACCATGTTTATGGCAACCTCACCAGTGCATTCATTCTTATCTTCATCACTAGTTAAAGAGCTCGCCCACTACGGGGGAGATGTTTCTACGATGGTGCCAGCATCGATTAATGCAGCGCTCAAACTTCGAGTAGGCGGGAAGTAAAAATGGATTCAGTTGAAAAGTTAACATCTGCAATCACTATGGTTGAAGAAGCACGTGGCGTTCCACTTTCTGCCAGTTGTGTTGTTCACCGTGGTGAAATGCTAGAACTACTCGATGAGGCACGTGAAGCACTTCCCAACGATCTTGAATCTGCGCAAAAACTTATCGCTGCGCGCGATGCCATCATTGAAGAGGGCCGAGTCAGTGCTGAACAGATGATTGCGATGGCACGAGAAGATGTGGCCAGAATGGTTGAACAGACTTCTATTGTTCAAATGGCACGCGATGAAGCACGCAAGATTTTGGATGAGGCCCGCACATTGGGTGATCAAGAAAAGCAAGAAGTTGAGGAATACATTGATGGCCGCTTGGCTACCTTGGAAGTAATTTTAAATAAGACTCAGGACGCTGTTGCACGCGGGCGTGAGCGCTTAGCTGGTGCAAATGATAAAGACGTTCTCTCGCAACTCTCAGATGCGGACTAACTCCTTTGGCACGCCTACCGGAGCCTTTTAAGTTAAATACATATGAACTTGCACGCCGTGCGGGGGAGATGAAGGAATACGAACTCGATATTGAGTTGCTTGAAAAAGTGGGAGTTGAACTCATATCTGTGCCAGCTGGGGAAGTAATTGAAGTAGATGCCCGCCTGGAATCAGTAACTGAAGGCATATTGCTCACCGCAGATATCTTTGCGATAGCTAAAGGTGAATGCACCCGGTGCCTTGATCCAGTAGAAGTTGAAATCGAGCGCAAAGTTCAAGAGCTTTATTACTACGCCCAGAAGTTAGAGCGTCCTAAGAAGAAGAAAAAAACCGATGATGAAGAAGATTTAGGCGAAGATGATGAGTTGATGATGGAAGGTGACATCATGGATTTAGAGCCACCTATCCGCGATGCCATCGTTCTTGATCTTCCTATCAATCCACTATGTAGTGATGATTGCCCAGGGCTATGCCCCGAATGTGGTGGTAAGTGGGCCGAGCTACCTGCCGATCACGCTCATGAGGTTATAGATGCCCGTTGGGCGGGCTTGAGCGGGCTAGATCTAGATTAAGGGCCGATTTCAAGAATTAGGGCTTTTGGGGGATACTTACCCCTTGCAGCCACCGCTGCTTTTCGGCAAAAAAGATAAGAAGAGGTTCGAACCGTGCCAGTACCAAAGCGAAAAATGTCGCGTTCAAAGACGCGCTCACGCCGTAGCCAGTGGAAGACAACTGCTGCCTCTTTAGCAACATGCGGACAATGCCAATCTCCAAAGCTTCAACACACAGCATGTCCAACATGCGGTACATATAACAGCCGCCAAGTTCTAGAGGTTTGATCTGAGTTCTGTGCTCAATGAAGCGCTGGGGGTTGAAATTGAACCCTCACTTCTGGAGTTAGCTTTTACACATCGCTCATTTGCATATGAATCTGCGAGTAAAGAAACTAACGAGCGTCTTGAATTTCTTGGAGATTCCGTTCTCGGTTTAATTGTTACTGAAGAACTTTATAAGCGTTATCCAGATTTAGATGAATCACGTTTATCACCGCTGCGCTCAGGTGTAGTTAACATGCGTGCGCTCGCAGATATTGCGCGCACATTAGAACTCGGGCAATACATTCGCCTGGGTAAAGGTGAAGAAGTTACAAATGGGCGCGATAAAAACTCATTACTTGCAGATGCGCTAGAAGCCTTAATTGGAGCTATTTATCTTCAATGTGGCTTTGAAAAATGTACTGAAATAGTGCGCAGATTGATTGCATCAACTATGGATTCTGCCGTTGCACGTGGAGCTGGTTTAGATGGCAAGACGGCCCTTCAAGAGTTAGCGGCCAGCCTTGGAAAAGGTGCACCTGAGTATGTTGTTACTGAACAAGGCCCAGATCACGATAAAGATTTCACGGCTACGGCAATGGTTGCTGGAAACGCTGTGGCGGTGGGAACCGGAAAAAGCAAGCGAGAGGCTGAGCAAGTAGCTGCCCGTATTGCATATGAAACTCTAAAAACTGAGCTGCCCCAGCAGTAATATCGCCGAAAACAAGCACACGGCGCGATAGGTTTACCGCGTGTATCTCAAGAGCATGACCCTCAAGGGCTTTAAGTCCTTTGCCTCCAGCACAACTCTGCGTCTTGAGCCAGGTATCACTTGCGTTGTTGGTCCTAATGGTTCGGGTAAAAGTAACGTTGTTGATGCCCTCACCTGGGTTATGGGTGAACAGGGTGCAAAATCCCTTCGCGGCGGCAAGATGGAAGATGTTATTTTCGCTGGAACAAGTGGGCGTGCACCACTTGGTCGCGCAGAAGTTTCACTGACAATTGATAATACTGATGGCGCATTACCTATCGACTACACCGAAGTAACTATTTCTCGCATTCTTTTCCGTAATGGTCAATCTGAATATCAAATCAACGGTGAAGCATCCCGTTTGCTAGATATTCAAGAATTACTGAGCGACTCAGGTATTGGCCGCGAAATGCACGTCATCGTTGGTCAAGGCCAACTAGATGCAATTTTGATGGCAACTCCAGAGGAACGTCGTGGATTTATTGAAGAAGCCGCTGGTGTTCTCAAGCATCGTAAGCGCAAAGAAAAGGCTTTGCGCAAACTTGATTCAATGCAAGCCAACATGGCGCGTGTTCAAGATTTAACGGTTGAACTTCGCCGCCAACTTCGTCCGCTCGGTAAGCAAGCAGAGGTTGCAAAGAAGGCGGCAACAATTCAGGCCGATCTGCGTGATGCAAAGCTGCGTTTGTTTGCTGATGATTTTATTTCAATGTCTCGCACCTTAGATGCAGAGGTTGCAGATGAAACTGCTTTGCGTCAAAAGCGTGCAGAAGTTGATAGAGAGTTAGAAACTATTCGCTCACGCGAAGAAGCACTCGATGCACAATCAGCAGTTGAGACACCGTTACTTGTTCAAGCACAAGAGACTTATTACCAATTAAATTCTCTGCGTGAAAAATTCCGCGGAACACAAAGCCTTGCCCAAGAGCGCTCACGCTTTCTCAATGAAGAAGCAGAAGAAGCCCGCTCAGCTGGTCGTGACCCAGAGGCGCTAGAAAAAGAAGCACAAGTTCTGCGCAATGAGGAAAATGATCTGCGAACTAATATTAATAATTCGCGCACCGCCTTAACTGCTGCGACAACTGCACTTGCAAGTGCCGAACAAGCGCTAAAGATGGATGAAGATAAAATCGCTGCAGCAATGCGCGCTATTGCCGATGCCCGCGAAGGAACTGCGCGCCAAGAGGGCCACATCAAATCACTTCAGGCACGCCTGGAAGCAATCGCTGAAGAAATCGCTCGTTTGACTAAAGCTCGCGACGATGCCCAAGCGCGCGTGGATAGCGCATCACGTGAATACGCATCCTTTGAACTTGAAATTGCTAGTGCTGACTCTGGTGAACTAGGTCTTGATTCTGCTTTTGAGACTGCCAAGAACGCACTCGATTCCTCTAAGACAAAGCTAGGTGTGTTAGTTGATTCTGAGCGTGCAGCTGATCGTGAGAGAAATGCCATTGAATCTAAGTTAGAGGCAATGAAGTTAACTTCACAAAACCGTGATGGTGCATCGGCTCTTATGCGCGATTCACGCGGCGTGCACATCCTGGGCTCAATTGCCTCACTCATTGAAATTGATAATGGTTGGGAGTCTGCAGCAGCTGCAGCCCTTGGCACATTGGCTGATGCAATTGTTGTTCAAGATTTATCCTCAGCAGTAACTGCGTTGACCACACTTCGTGATCAAAACTTAGGCCAGGCAGATGTATTGGTATACGAGGCAGGAAATAGCGGTAATTCAAATATCCCTGCTGGACTAAATGCTCTTTCTTCTCACATTCGCTCACACTCCATTGGTGATTTGATTTCATCGCTACTTGCTTCAACAGTGGTGGCTGAAAACGCCAGAGATGCCGAAGCAATTCTTCGCTCACACCCATCTGTAACAGTTGTTACACGCGATGGTGATGTGATCACTAAGGTTCGAGCACGCGGTGGTTCTAAATCATCATCTTCACTCATTGAGATCAAAGCCTTAATTGAAAGCCTTGAAATCAAACTGACTGAGATTACTCACACATGCGATCGTCTGAAATTCGAGATTGCAACTGCAACTACTGATGCTGCCGACCGCCAAAGCTCATTTGATGTTGCACTCTCCAAGCTCAATGAATCTGATGCACGCATCGCCTCTATCACTGAGCAGCTAGCTGTTTCTGGACAGAATATGAAGTCGGCTCTAGCTGAAGTCGAGCGCCTGAATACATCTATTCAAGAGGCAAGTTCGGCAAAGAATCGTGATGAGGGCGAGCTAGTAATTGCACAGAACCAACTTCATCAGCAGGGTGTTGTTGCAGAGCCTGATCACACCTTTACTGAAAACTTACGCAACGCCGTTTCACTTTCTCGCACAACTGAAGTAGAAGCCCGCTTAGCAGTTAGAACAATTGAAGAGCGCGTTGATTCAGTAGCAGCACGCGCTAAGGCCCTTGAAGATTCCGCACGCAATGAACGCGAAGCATCAGAGCGCGCCATTGTTCGTAGAGGCGCTCGAGCACGCGCGGCAGTGATATCTCAAGCAATCGCTGAATCTGCTTATGAAGTTCTTATTCATATCGAGCGCTCAATTGCCAAAGCTGCAACAGAGCGCGCACGTTTAGAGGGATCCCGAACTGCAAGAGATGGCGAAACTCTCACCGTTCGCACACGTGGTCGTGAGTTAACTACCGAACTTGAACAACTGACATCTAGTGTTCACAAAGATGAAATTGCCCGCGCAGAACAGCGTATGCGTATTGAAACTCTTGAAAATAGGACGATGGAAGAGTTTGGAATTGATACTCAGGTTCTAGTTGCTGAATACGGTCCAGATAAAGATGTTCCAACATTCTTTGAGAATGAAGCTGGGGAAATCGTCACAACCGAGCTCATTCCATATCGCCGTGACCAACAGGAAAAGCGATTGGCATCTGCTGAGCGCTCACTAACATTGCTCGGCAAGATCAATCCATTAGCACTTGAAGAGTTCTCTACTCTTGAAGAGCGATTGAAGTTCTTGGCTGAGCAGCTAGAAGATTTGAAGAATACAAAGAAAGATTTGCTCGACATCATCAAAGAGGTTGATGACCGCGTGCAGTCAATCTTTATGGAAGCTTTTGAATCAACGGCTACGCATTTTGAAGATATCTTCTCTCGACTATTTCCCGGTGGAGATGGCCGTTTAATTTTGACTGATCCTGATAACCCACTAACAAGTGGTGTTGATGTTGAAGCTCGCCCACCAGGAAAGCGCATTAAGCGTTTATCTCTTCTTTCAGGTGGAGAAAAGTCGCTAACAGCAGTTGCCATGTTGGTTGCAATCTTTAAAGCGCGTCCTAGCCCGTTCTATGTCCTCGATGAAGTTGAAGCGGCCCTAGATGATGTGAACTTAGGACGCCTACTTGTTATTTTGGAAGAGCTTCGTGCAAGTTCACAGCTGATCATCATTACGCACCAAAAGCGCACAATGGAGATTGCTGATGCACTCTATGGCGTGACTATGCGTGGTGATGGAGTAACTGAAGTTATTTCTCAGCGTTTGCGCGAATCTGACGCTAGTTAAGTAAGGCTTTCTCATGGGTTTATTTAGCAAATTCATTGCCAAAATCAAGGGAACAAATGATTTCGCTCCAGCTGACTGGAAAGAGTTAGAGGAAGAGTTACTTCTTTCTGACTTAGGTCCATCACTAACTAAAGAGTTTTTAGAACAGGCACGTAAAGTTAAGAGTGAGAACGCTCAAGAAGCACTCTCACAGATTTTATCTACTCATCTCTCTAACAAAGATCGTGGGGCTCTATTAGGCCAAGAAACAACAGTCATCATGGTTGTTGGTGTCAATGGAACGGGAAAGACAACAAGTGTGGCAAAGTTGGCAGCACAGCTAAAAACAGGTGGCAAGAAAGTTGTAATGGCTGCTGGAGATACTTTTCGCGCTGCAGCAGTGGAGCAGTTGCAAACCTGGGGGACAAGAATTGGTGTTGAAGTAGTTTCAGGTAAAGCCAATGGCGATCCTGCCTCAGTTGCATTTGATGCAGCTAAGAAAGCTCAAGAGGATAAAGCCGATTTTCTGATTATTGACACAGCAGGTCGTTTGCACAATAAAAATGATTTGATGGCAGAGCTTGAAAAAGTAAAGCGTGTTGTCGAGAAAGTCTTTCTAATTAATGAAGTGCTATTAGTTATTGATGCAACTACTGGGCAAAATGGTTTGCAACAGGCAAAGATATTTACTGAGGCAGTTAATGTCACAGGAATTATCTTGACCAAGATTGATGGAAGCGCCCGGGGTGGGGTTGCACTAGCCATTGAGAAAGAACTCGACATCCCAATTAAATGGATCGGCACGGGGGAGTCTGAGTCTGATTTTGCCCACTTCGATGCCGAGAGCTACATCCAAGGCCTGCTTTCGTAACGTAGATGTAACACAGGGGCAAAATTGTCACGCCGCCGCAATAGTTCACATCATCTGCCGTAACCGGGCCTAGAGAAGGTATGGCCATCTCAAAGGCGAGAAACCTCTTTTACCAATCTTGAAGGCAGATGAAAATATGACAGATATCGCTTTGAACTCAGGTGATACAGCCTGGATGTTAGCTAGCACCGCGCTCGTTCTTCTTATGACACCTGGACTTGCCTTTTTCTATGGTGGAATGGTTCGCACTAAGAGCGTTTTAAATATGATGATGATGTCGTTTATAACTATCGGCATAGTAAGCATTCTCTGGGTTATCTATGGTTTTGAATTAGCTTTCGGTTACAAAGCAGATTCACCTTGGTATGGAAATCTTTCTTTCTCAGGCTTAGGTGGAATGGTTAATGACCTAACTAATAATGGTGGTATTTATCCCATTCCAGTTTTGGTCTTTGCGGCCTTTCAATTGATGTTTGCAATCATTACTCCAGCGCTCATCTCTGGCGCAATCGCAGATCGCACTAAGTTCACTGCATGGGCAGTATTCGTTGCGGTTTGGTCAACAATCGTTTACTTCCCAGTTGCACACTGGGTATTTGCTTTTGGTAACAAAGTTGGAGACACGGTTACTGGTACTGGCTTCCTTGCAGGAAAAGGTCTTGAAGACTTTGCGGGTGGAACAGCAGTGCATGTCAATGCAGGTGCTGCAGGCTTAGCCCTTGCAATTATTCTTGGTAAGCGTGTGGGTTGGCGCAAAGAGTCGATGCGACCACACTCATTGCCATTAGTTCTACTTGGCTCAGGTTTGCTGTGGTTTGGCTGGTTTGGTTTCAACGCCGGTTCAGCACTTGCAGCTAATGGAATTGCGGGTCTGGCATTACTGAACACTCAAGTTGCAACAGCTGGGGCTCTTGTTGGTTGGTTGTTAGTTGAAAAGATTCGCAATGGACATGCAACCTCCCTTGGCGCAGCCTCTGGAGCAGTTGCCGGTCTTGTTGCAATTACTCCTGCGTGTGCTTTCGTTGCACCATGGGCAGCAGTGGTTATCGGTTTATTTGCAGGTATTTTCTGCGCACTTGCCGTTGGTTTAAAGTACAAGTTCGGATTTGATGATTCACTCGATGTAGTTGGAGTTCACCTTGTTGGTGGAATCTGGGGATCTTTGGCAGTTGGCTTATTCGGGACACATGTTGTTAATAGCGTTGGCGTGGACGGCCTGTTCTATGGTGGTGGCACTGAGTTACTTACCAAACAAGGGCTAGGTGTTGGCATGGTTGCACTTTATTCATTCCTAGTTACATTGGTCCTTGGATTCGTCATCGAAAAGACAATTGGGTTCCGTGTCACTAGAGATGCTGAAGTGGAAGGTGTCGACTTGTCTGAACATGCCGAGACTGCTTACGAAATGTCTAGTTCTTCACGAGGAGGTTTATTCTAATGAAGTTGATTACAGCAATCTTGAAGCCATCTAAGTTAGAAGATGTGAAAAATGCCCTGCAGGCACATGGTGTTGCCGGAATGACAGTTTCTGAAGCTAGTGGCTTTGGTCGTCAAAAAGGACATACCGAGGTTTACAGAGGAGCGGAATACACAGTTGACCTCATTCCAAAGATCCGACTTGAAGTATTAGCAGATGATGCAGAAGCAGCAGCAGTTGTCGAAGTCATCGTTAAGGCCGCATCAACAGGAACTATTGGTGATGGAAAGATTTGGACTACGCCAGTTGATCAAGTAGTCCGCGTGCGCACTGGAGAACGTGGGCCAGAGGCAATCTAAGTTATTTTCAGGTGAGATTTTAACTAAAGGCGGGCCGATAAAAGTTGGCTCGCCTTTAGTGCAACTGCTCAAGTACTCTTAGCGCCTTATGTTTGAGTCCTTAACCTCTCGCTTTAGCAGCGCATTTTCAACGCTGCGCTCACGTGGCAAGATCAGTAGCGCTGATATCGATGCGACCTGCTTAGAGATTCGCCAAGCCTTACTCGAATCTGATGTTGCATTATCTGTGGTGGAAAGCTTTATTGAACAAATCCGCGAAAAATCTTTAGCTGCTCTTCCAACATTGCAATCTGGCACAAACCAGGGCCAAGCAATTTTTGAAATCGTTAACGCGTCCTTGATCCAAATCCTTGGGGGAGAAGCGCGCAGAGTTCGTTTTGCAAAAAATCCTCCAACAGTGATTATGTTGGCAGGTTTACAGGGTGCAGGTAAGACAACTTTGGCTGGAAAGCTGGCAAAGTTCTATGCAGAACAGGGAAACACACCTCTTCTCGTTGCCTCCGATTTACAGCGACCTAACGCTGTTACTCAACTACAAGTAGTTGGCGAAAGTATTGGTGTTCCAGTCTTTGCACCAGAGCCAGGAAACGGTGTTGGCGATCCAGTAAAAGTAGCCAAGAGTGGAATTGAGTTTGCTAAGTCGAAACAGTACAACATGGTCATCGTTGATACTGCAGGTCGCTTAGGTATTGATGAAGAGCTAATGAAGCAGGCAGCAGCTATCAGAGATGCCGTTAATCCAGATGAAATCCTTTTTGTTGTTGACGCAATGATTGGTCAAGATGCCGTTAGAACTTCACAGGCATTTCTAGATGGTGTTGGATTTGATGGTGTGGTTCTAACTAAGTTAGATGGCGATGCACGTGGCGGTGCCGCCCTTTCAATTGCTTCCATTACCAAACGACCAATCATGTTTGCATCCACTGGTGAAAAGCTCAGTGATTTTGATATTTTCTATCCCGACCGTATGGCCTCTCGAATTTTGGGTATGGGCGATGTAGCAACACTTGCAGAGCAAGCTAAAAAGGCTTTTGACGGTGACACATCTGCAAAGCTAGAGGCCAAGTTTGCAAGCGGTGAAGATTTCACTCTGGAAGATTTCTTAGAACAGCTACAAGCAATGTCCAAAATGGGCTCTATGTCTAAGCTCCTAGGCATGTTGCCAGGTGCTGGGCAGATGAAGAAACAGATTGAAAACTTTGATGAAGGCGAAATTGTTCGCACTAAAGCAATTGTTCAGTCGATGACTCCGATTGAAAGACGTGATCCAAAAGTTCTCAACGGCTCTCGTCGTGCACGAATAGCGCTGGGTTCTGGACGCAAAGTCTCTGATGTGAATAATTTGGTTGATCGCTTTTCAGCAGCCCAAAAGATGATGAAGCAGGTTAGAAACGGTGGCATGCCGGCGGGCATGGCTGGAATGGGTCTTCCTGCGATGCCTAAGGCCACGATTAAGAGCGCTCCGCCCAAGAAGAAGTCCAAATCCGGTAATCCAGCCAAACGAGCCCTAGAAGAGGGGCAGTAAAGCTCGATTTCACCTTTACTGCCCTGAGATGGCAGAATTGGGCACCTGTTGATGGGGCCCTCTACCCCCGTTCAACATCCACGACCGATAGTTGTATGTAATTGATTGCGCACCCCGCTGCGATTAATTTTTATGACGCACATAAACAGGAGTACAACCTCACTTGGCTACAAAAATTCGCTTAATGCGCATGGGTAAAATCCGCACACCATTTTTCCGTGTAGTTGTTACAGACTCACGCAAGGCACGTAACGGTCTTTCAATTGAAGAAATTGGTCGTTATGTACCAGGACAAGAACCCTCTCTTATTGAGATCAACTCACAGCGTGCTCAGTACTGGCTCGGTGTCGGTGCACAACCATCAGAGGCTGTAGAGGCTCTTCTGAAGGTCACTGGAGATTGGCAAAAATTTAAGGGTCTTCCTGGAACTGAAGGAACTCTTCGCGTTGCAGCTCCAAAGGTCGGCAAGCATGTTGCTTATGAAGCAGCAATGAAGCAGGCAATGGATGAGCCAAAAGAAGGCGCAACTACTCTTAAGAAGAAAGCACAAGAGAAGTTAGCTGCAAAGGCAAACCCAGTTGTTGAAGAAGCAGTAGTTGAAGCACCAGTTGCTGAAGCTGCAGTTGAAGAAGTTATTGAAGCAGTAGTTGAAACTCCAGCAGAAGCTGTTGTTGAGACTCCAGCTGAAGAGGCTGTTGTTGAAACTCCAGCTGAAGATGCGGCTGCAGAATAACAATGATGGATGAAGCCCTAGAGCATTTAGTAAAGGGAATCGTTGATAATCCCGATGATGTAGTTGTTGCTGAAAAGAATCATCGTCGTGGAACAACTCTTGAGGTTCGCGTGAACCCAGAAGATATCGGCAAAGTTATTGGTCGTAATGG
>Ga0209191_1002576_pt1 | contig 11195 bp, 7 predicted proteins | sample S_130626_EF_Meta_FD_187320 | JGI IMG/M metagenome (GOLD analysis project Ga0209191, IMG submission 187320) | Freshwater microbial communities from Lake Simoncouche, Canada to study carbon cycling - S_130626_EF_MetaG (SPAdes) (version 2) | ecosystem: Environmental > Aquatic > Freshwater > Lake ... | reverse complement strand
GTGGGGCAAAGAGATACAAAAGATTTTCGGCACGAGTGCAGGCCACGTAAAATAGGCGGCGTTCTTCTTCCACGTCACCTTCTTCGATCGCACGAGTTAAGGGTAAGAGTCCATCGGCGACGCCCAGGACAAATACGATTGGGAACTCGAGTCCTTTCGATTGGTGAATCGTGGTAAGCTTCAACATATCTTCCTGAGGTTCAGGATTTTTATCGGAAGTTTCGCCGTTCATTAAAACTACTTGAGCAATTAAATCACCGAGATCGGGAAACTTTGAAGCGAAGCCGATGAGTCCGGTTAAATCTTGTTCGCGATCTTTCCAGTCGGGAAAAAGAGTTTTCATGTGTGTGCCGTACCAACCTTCGATACACACACGTACGGTTTCAGCGGGAGTGCGCGAAATTTTCTCTTCATGTTTTTCACGAGCATGCGTAAATAAATCCGTCGAAGGATTTACGGGGGCAGGTTTTTGTTGAGCGTTTTCGATACCTTCCAACATGTCTTCGAGTGTGATGGTTAGATCGTTGAAATCGTCTTTGGCTACATCAGTCACTTTTTTGAGGACCGCGGGATCGCGCAAGGCACGGACTAAGCCACGTCGCTGGGTGACTTCTACCTCTTGGGCGGCTCGAATAATTTTATCTGCACCGATGGGGCCGATTTTAGGCAATAAACACAGTACTCGGGAGAGTGCGACTGAGTCGTTCGGATTATGGATAAATCGTAGGTGTGCTAAAATATCTTTAACGTGAATTAAATCGAAAAACTTATGTCCACTGGTGATGACAAAAGGAATGCCGAGTGCGTTGAGTTCCATTTGCAACTCGATGGATTGATAGTGGGCGCGGTATAAAATATGAATATCGGCTAAGGCGTGTCCCTCTTGGTGAAGTTGATGAATTTTGCGTCCAATCAGTTTAGCTTGTTGGGAAGTGTCGCCGACTGTGAATAAGGTCGGTTGCATACCACTTCCACGCACCGCTTTTAATTTTCGTTCAAAACCATCGACACTGGGACGGTGTGCTAAAATCTCATTTGCGAAGGAAAGAATCTCAGGCGTGGAACGATAATTAATATCGATGGTATGAATCTGGGTTCCTGGATGTCGCTGGGGGAAGGTGACGATATTTTCCCAGTCGGCCCCGCGCCAGGTATAGATACACTGAGCGTCATCACCGACGGCCATGATTTGGTGTTCTGAAGCTAAGAGATCGATGATTTTACTTTGGAGTCGATTGGTATCTTGAAACTCATCGACTAAAAGGTGCTGAAAACGTTGCCGATAATGGGCTAAGGCGGCCGGGTCTTTTTCGAGTACTTGGAGCCAGAGGACTAAGAGGTCATCGAAGTCGCAGACGTTGCGTGCCTTTTTCGCGGCTTCATAAGCTTCGCAGAATTTGATTAATTTTTCTGGGCCACCTTTCATCCAGTCCAATCGCTCGCTCATAACGTCGAGCACGGGACGCAGTGTATTACGGGCGTGCGAGTAAGCATCGAGTATCACGGGGGCCTTAGGATTGGTTTTATCTTTTATAAAAGCTCCGTCGATTTCTTTGATGATGCCGGAAAAAAGCTGTTCGGATTCTTTTTGATCGAGGATGGTGAAGTCGGGATTACGATCGGCGGCTTGTGCGTTACGTCGCAAGATACGTTGGGCGATGGAGTGAAAGGTGCCGCCCCAGAACTGTCCGCGCGGCACGCCTGTTAAATCTTCCACCCGCTCGAGCATTTCCTTCGCGGATTTATTGGTGAAAGTGAGTAAGAGGATGTCCCACGGTTTGGTGCCTTGATGGAGTAACCAAGCGACGCGGTAGGTGAGGGTACGGGTTTTTCCTGAGCCTGCGCCGGCCAAGACGAGTGCCGGTCCACGCGGTGAAGTGACTGCTGTGTATTGCGCCTCGTTCAGTTCAGCTTTGAAGTCGACAGGAGGATAACCGTGCACGGCTTAAGCAGGAAAAGTCTTTCGACGTTCGAGTAGATTAAATTTAACGACTTGTTCGTCTGCTTTGTAGGATGAGCGCACAAGCGGACCTGATTCGACGTGTTTGATTCCCAATCCTAAAGCGAAAGTTTTCCATTCCGCAAACTCATCGGGATGAACCCAGCGATCAATCGGTGCATGTTCTTTGCTGGGAGATAAGTATTGTCCGATGGTGATGATGTCGACGCCCGCAGCGGCGATATCTTTTAAAAGTTGAGCGACTTCTTCTTTCTTTTCTCCAATGCCCAGCATGAGTCCCGTTTTGGTAATGAATCCGCGGGATTTAGCGTGTTTAAGAACCCAGAAAGAACGGTCGTAGCGAGCGGTTTTGCGGACGGGACGTTGGAGACGTTCGACCGTTTCGAGGTTGTGATTTAAGATGTCGGGCTGAGCGTCTAAAAGAGTATCGAGGTGGATTTGTTCGCCGCGAAAATCGGCGGGTAGAACTTCGATGGTGGTGTTTGGATTTCTGTGGCGCGTAGCGCGGATAGTGGCGGCCCAGACGGAAGCGCCGCCGTCTTTTAAATCATCGCGGGCGACGGAGGTGATGACTACGTGCCGCAGTTTCATTTGCGAAATGGATTCAGCGACGCGGGCTGGTTCGCCGAGATCTAATTCACTGGGTCGACCCGAAAGGACTGCGCAGAAAGTGCATGAGCGAGTGCAGATGTTTCCGAGGATCATCACGGTGGCGGTACCACGTGACCAACATTCGCCAAGGTTGGGGCATTGGGCAGACTGACAAACCGTGTGGAGTTTGTTTTTGTCTACGTTTTCACGAGTCTCAAGATAGTCAGGCCCGGAGGGTAGAGGGGCGCGGAGCCAATCGGGTTTGCGGGCGGACTCAATCATCGGACGTACACCATTATCGATTCTGGCAGGTTTTCAACTCAACAAAAGAAAAGGGGCGTTCTCCTATCCGAGAACGCCCCCTTGCTATAAAGACTTAATTAAACCTTAGAAGGTTTTCTTAAGTGTAACTGCGAAGATGTCTTTGTTAATCGAGTTGTTGGTGTTCCAAGTGCGGTTAGTTGCACCAGGAGCATTGCTGTAAGCAATAGTTGCAGCAAAACCAGCAACAGGGTAGGTCAATGATACTGAGTAATCTTCTTCAGTTACGTTGGCGTATTCAGCCCAACCGTAGTGGAGACCGAGGTCGAGACCTTTAACAGCAGGGATGCTGTAGGTGTAACCGAGCTCGTAGTAGTAACCGTGATCGGTGAAACCTGAACCATCTGAAGAATTCGAGATTTCTTTGGAAACTTTAGCGGTTACGCCTGCATAGGTAGCAGCAACGTTGATTTCGCTGAAGTTGAGGTTAGTGAAGGATTGGTAGTAGTAAGCGATATAGCCAACTGAGAGGTCTACATTTGAAACTTTGAAACCGTAGTTAGCGTAGAAATCGAATTCAACACCGTTAAGGTAGTCGCCTTCGTTGTCTTGAACGTTGGATCCCCAAACGCCAGCCGAGAGACCGGAGGTGTGGGCTACATCAAAGCCACCTTGGATGGCTAAGCCGTTATCGGTTTGTGAAATGCCACGCCAGATGTAGTTGCTGGTGATAGCGAGGTTAGCCGACTGTGACCATGCAGCAGCAGGAGCAACAGCAGGAGCAGCAGCGTCTGCCATAGAGGCAGCGGCAACGAGGGTGAGGGTTGTGATGGATGCGATATGTTTCATAGCGTTTTCTTAAGTAGTATGAATTTTTTGAATGTCCAATCTTATTTTTACTTCGTTAACATTGAATAAAATTAAGATTTCAGAGTCAAAATATGCCTAAAATAAGGCATTTGCTGTTAGTTTTTAGACTTAAATGACTAAGCCGCGGACACTTGTACTGATCTATATATGCGCAAGTATTCTTTCGCGGCAGTATTCCAGGAGAACTCAGAAGTCATCGCAGTTTTCTGAACGGATTTGAAATCTTTTTCTGAACTGTAAAGTTTGAGCGCTTGATTGATCGCCCACTCAATCGCGGGGCTATCGGAATTATTAAAAACAATTCCACTGCCGTCGCCCGATTTTTCATTCCAAGTTTTTACGGTGTCCGCTAATCCGCCGGTCGCACGCACAATCGGAATTGTGCCGTAGGCCATCGAGTAAAGTTGATTGAGTCCGCACGGTTCAAAGCGACTCGGCATTAAAAAGAAATCACAGCCCGCTTCGATTTGGTGCGCAAGTGCATTATTGTATCCGATGCGTACAGCGGCAGAACTCGAAAAATCTTCCGCCAGTTTCTTATAATTATTTTCTAATGTCGAATCACCGCTACCGAGTAGGACAAATTGAATTTTTCCAGCGCGGAGAAACTTAGGTAAGACGGGAAGGGCTAAATCTAGACCCTTTTGCCCCCATAAGCGTGAGACTACGCCAATCAGGGGGATATCACTTTGTGGGCTGAGTTTTAAATGCTTTTGTAGGTCCAATTTACAAGCGGCTTTGCCCGAGAGCTTTTTTGAACTAAAATTATCGGCTAAGTTTTTATCGGTAGCTGGGTTCCATTCTTCCATGTCGACGCCATTGAGGATGCCGGTGAGGTCGGCTTTTCGGCGGCGCAGAAATTCATCGAGTCCGAAGCCATACTCTGCGGTCAGAATTTCTTGAGCGTACGTTGGGCTTACGGTGGTCACCTTCGTGGCGTGAAGTATTCCGCCCTTCAAGAAATTCACTCCGCCGTAGCATTCAATTTGATCAGGGTGATATAACCATTCGGGTAAATGCAAGAAGGGCATGACTCGTTTACTGAGTAGGCCTTGATGTTGGAGGTTATGAATGCTGAGAATCGATTTTGATTTTCCGAGCAAGGTGCCTTTGGCGGTGGTATTGAGTAGTACTGGAATCAGACCGGTCGTCCAATCATGACAGTGCACAATATCGGGTATCCAGTTTAGCGCCAGGCAGGCATCGAGGGCGGCGCGACCAAAGAAGCAGGAACGTTCGGCGGTGTTTTCTTGTTCGGGATAAATTTCACGGGCACCATAGTATTCATTGTGTTCGATGAACCAAGCTTGGGCCTTAGGTGCTAAATCAATTTTTCTGACGCGACAGGTGGCGCGGAGTGGGTCCCCGGCGACATTTACTTTCAATGATTCAATCAGTGTGCCGAGTTTTTCTTGATCGGGCACGGAGCCATAAAGAGGAGAAACTACGCGGACTTCATGTCCCTCAGCGGCGAGGGCTTTGACTAGACCAGCTACCGCATCACCCAGCCCACCAGCCTTGGACCACGGGGTGAGCTCAGGACTGATGTGCAGAATCTTCATGCAAAATTATTTTGCCGGTTTTGCACTGCGACCAATCCAATTAATTAAGGGCACGCACGCTAAAAGCAAAACGAAGGCGATCACCATGGAAAAGTTACCAGCAAAATCGTGAACGGTGCCTAAGAAGGAAAAATCTTTTGCCCCCATCTCGACGCCCCAGAAATCTCGATCGAGTGAAGCGGAGCGATGTTCGAGTGCGTAGAAGGCGAGGTAGGTGTTGCGTAAAATATTGATCACAATTGCCACCGCTCCAGAAACGATAATTAATAAGACACGACGAACAAGGGATCCAGGGAAACCGCCTTCAATAAAGATAGCGCCTAAAAAGGCTCCTACGAATACGCAGGCGGAGAGTGAACGAATGCCCGAGCAAGCATCGGCAATGCCGACGGCATCTTTATTGGCAAACTCGATGGTGTTGCCGTTTACTTTGATTGTTTCGCCGGAGAGTCTTAAGATACCTGAAACGAATTCGGTCACGTTGGTGAGGAGTTCGCCTTTGATACGATTATCGACGAGGTAGAGGAACGGACCGGAAATAATCCAAACGCAGGCGGGGAAGAGCAGGAGTCCAACGATGCTCCAGCGTACGGCGTTGGAGGGTATCGAACCTTCGGGCCCTTGGGCTGCAATAAATCCGAAACTCAATACTGTACCGACTAGTCCAAAAGAAATCGCAACGGTAGGTCCGACGCCGGTGCCGTAAATGGCACGGATAGCGCCACCACCGACGAAGGTAAGTATTGAAAATAATGCGATGAAATTAACCACACCGAGGACCCAACGCGGAGTGGGATTTCCGATGATGGTTTTTTGTCCGGTTAAATAAGCATAGAGATCATCCCAGCGCTCATAGAGCACATAGGCGGAAAAGAAGGGGACGAGATAGCCGAAGGAGTAGTCGTCTTTGGTGCTCCAGATATTCCACTGATCCCAACAAGTGAGCGTGGCCATACCGACGATGATGCCGATGAGACCAAGGGTCGTTTTATCCAATCGGGCTTTGTCGGGAGTACTCATGAAAGTTTAGGTACGGCGGCGAGAAGGGTTTTGGTGTATTCCTCTTGGGGGTTCTGCAGAATTTGTGCAGGAGCGCCAGCCTCAACAATTTTGCCTTTGGACATCACGAGAATATGGTCGCTGATGTGTTCGACCACGGCGAGGTCGTGTGCGATGAAAAGGTAGGTTAATTCAAGTTGTTCTTGGAGGTCTTGTAAGAGATTTACCACTTCGGCCTGCACGGAAACATCGAGTGCTGAGACGGGCTCGTCGCAGATGATTAAAGACGGTTCAACGGCTAAGGCCCTGGCGATCCCGATACGTTGACGCTGTCCGCCCGAAAACTCGTGCGGATAGCGATAGAGATATTCAGCTGGTAGTTTTACTTTTTTTAATAAATCCACGCAGCGCGCTTCGCGGTCGGCTTTGCTCAGTTGAGGAAAATGTATTTCGAGTGGCTCCGATAAAATTCCTAAAACATCAGAGCGCGGATCGAGTGAGTTATACGGATCCTGAAAAATCATCTGAATCTTTTTACGCCACGGTAAAAAATCACGATTCGATTTATTTCCGATGTCGACCCCTTCGTATAAAATTTGTCCTTCGGTGCAGGGGGCGAGACGAATGATTGATTTACCCGTGGTGCTTTTACCTGAGCCCGATTCACCCACGAGGCCAACGGTTTTGCCTTTAGGAATGGTGAATGAGACATTATCTACTGCGCGCTTCGGGATATTTTTTTGAAAAAACCAATGAGCACGACCAGGATAATCGACGGAGAGGTTTCTGACTTCTAAAAGAGGAGTAGGCATTTTAGGAGAGGTCTGAAGGTAGGGTGGTGAGGCGATGACGCTTTTGTCCGAGTCGAGGAATGCATGCGATGAGTCCTTGAGTGTAAGGGTGGGTAGGATTCTCGAGGACATGCTGAGCACTACCTGTTTCGACTACTTTTCCGTGTCGCATGACAATCACGCGATTGGCGAAATTTGCTACAATGCCGAAGTTGTGAGTGATCAGTAAAATGCTCATGCCGCGTTCGCGACAAAGGTGGGCGAGTAGATCGATGATTTCTTTTTGAATGGTGACGTCGAGTGCCGTAGTGGGTTCGTCGGCGACCAAGATACGAGGATTACAAGCTAAGGCCATGGCGATCATGACGCGTTGTTGCATCCCTCCGGAGAGTTCATGCGGGTATTGTTGAGCGACTTTCTCGGGCTCATGGATACGTACCTCGTCCAGTGACTGGATGACCGCCGCGTGCACATCGGAGATTTCGGGTCGATGGATTTTAATCGCTTCGGCAATTTGAAATTCGACGGAATAAACTGGATTTAAAGAAGTGCCCGGATCTTGGAAAATATAGGCGATGACTTTTCCTCGATACCGTGAAATCTCTTTTTCGGATAAACTTAAGAGATTAATTCCTTCGAGAATAATTTTTCCGCTGACAAGGCAGGTGGGGGCACTGGGTAAAAGTTGAGTGAGGGCGAGGGCGGAGACGGATTTGCCTGAGCCTGATTCGCCGACGACCGCGAGAACTTCTCCGCTGTTGAGTTCATAGGATACGCCCGATGCCGCCACGGTTGCTTTTTCATGGGCATGAAAAGTAACCGTTAGGTCTTCAACTTTTAATAAAGGTGTAGCCGGCATTGTTTTGAGTATGAAAGTTTAAAGAGAGAAGGGGAAGGCAGAAGATTGGTTATTCAGTCCGCCACTGGTCATAAATTTGCGTGGTGGGTGGAAGTTTATCCTCCCTTTTCAGTGATTGAAACCACTGGGGACGTTTTAAGAGAGATTGGATGCGTGATTTTTCAGCGGGTTCTAACCAAAAGAGGCCGGCGCTCAGTGGATCATCGCTGGTGCGTACATCAAAATGAGCTGGCCACTTTAGCCAGTTCCAATAAGCCAAGCGATAACTCGGAATGCAGAAGCCAGGAATGAAACTCGCTTCATCGTGGATGAGTTGTTGGGCTTTGAAACTCAGTTGAATCATTTCGGATTTATCGGTCGAAGCTCGGAAGCGATCAATGATGTTGGAAAGTTCCGGAATGTGTGTGCTAGTGATATTATTCGTTTGTCGTTTCGCGATGAGTTGTCCGTCGACAGTTTTTTCCACTGCATTGTCGCCGTGATGTGACTGCCAGAGCTCGGGTTGCAGTCCTGTTGCACCCCAGGCCCAAAAACACAGTTCATGATTTTTCTCCATGACCTTGCGGTACATCGTGGTGTGTTCGAGGACTTCAGGGCGATATTCGAGTCCGCAAAGTTTGGCTGATTCGATCAGTGTGGGGAGGAATTTTCTGCGTTCGCTATCGTCCATGGTTAAACGAATCGAGAGACGAGTGCCATCGGGCTTGCGCAGAATGCCGTCGGATCCCACTTCGGTAAATCCTGCTCGGGCGAAAGCGGCTTTGGCGAGGGTTGGACTAAATTTACGAGCTTTAATGTTGGGGTTAGTAAACTCGCCGTAGCCTTGGCTGAATTGATTGAGACGTTCGTAATCGCCGCGATAGAAGGTATCGATGACTCTTTGGAAATCCGTCGCATGTTGTAATCCGATGCGAATATTTAAATCGGACAGCAATGGCTTTAGTGTATTAATATATAAACCGAAGGGTGGGCGAGGTGTGTCATTAAAGAAGCGAGCCTTTTGAATAAATCCTGCTTGGTAAGGTTCGGTTAAATTAGCACCGTACCAAAACTTCGGTGTGCCCATGAAGAATAAATCACATTCTCCCTGCAGAAAAATTTGGTGAGCTTTATCCATTTCACGAATGACTTTAAATTCGATGGCGTCGACATTGTAGCGATGGGCGGTGTAGCGTTCGTCATCGCCCCACCATTTTGGAATGCGGCGCAGCGTCACACGTTGTCCGCGCACAAAATCTGTATCGTGAATCGTGTAGGCGCCGGTGGTGGGCTGGAATCGATCGCCGTATACTTTGCAGTAATCGGGTCCGAAGTTTTTATAAAACTGCCGAGGGGTGGGACTGATGGATCCGATAACAAAAAGTGGGTCGGGTTTCTTAGACGGTAGATGAATGGCAATAGTGTAGTCGTCGTACTTGGTGATCCCGGCAAATTCCTTGGTGTAGAAATCGTTATACCAAGGTGCATTAATCCAAGGTGATTGGTAGAAGTAGAAGGTATAAAGGTAGTCGTCGGCACTGACGGGTTGGCCATCGGTGAACTTTGCTCGGGGATTGAGTTTAAAGTAAACGGTGAGGCCGTCGTCAGAGATAGCCCAGCTTTGGGCGAGGCATGGAATCGGTTTTAATGAATTAGGATGGAGGGTGATGAGTGAGAAATCATTTCCATCATAAGCGATACCCCGAAAACTATTATTCGAATTGGGGCCGACTCGGCGCAAGACCGGTGGCGTACTGTTGATAAAATAATTTAATTCTCCGCCGCGTTTGGCTTCGGGTGACGCAAAAATGGGTTCTTGGGGGTCGGTCACCCATTGCAGATTCTTCGGAAGATTATTCAGCGAGCTCAATTTAAAGAAGCTGAATTTTTCTTGGTAATACTTTTGAGCCTGCGGATCTTGATATACTTCGTTTGCGTAGGTTTGGGCGCAGACGACTAACAATAAAGAATAGATTACCGTGATGAGTCGGTGTTTGTTCATTAAGAGTTATCCTTTCCATGGAAGGCTTCGCGAAGTCCTTCGCCGATAAAATTAACCATGATTAAAAAAGAAACCATACAGGTGACCGTTGAGGTCATGATCCACCAGGCGTTCCAATTCTCTTTACCTTGACGCAGTAAATCTCCCCACGAAGGGGTCGTGGGTGGAAGTCCAAAACCTAAATAATCTAGGGAAGCTAATGACGCTACCACGGCGGCGATACTGAAAGGAGCCATCGTAATGATGACAGACATCGAGTTGGGTAAGATGTGTCGGGTGAGAATTCTCCAGTCTGACGCACCCAGTGCGCGGGCGGCAGCGACGTAATCGCGGGCGGCTTCACGATAGGCTGCTGCGCGCATTTGATGGGCGATACCGATCCAGGAAAATGCGACGAGGATTAAGACCAGAATAAATAAATTGGGTTCAAAGAGCGTCGCGAGAAAAACGATGACATAGAGAAACGGAATATTGGACCAGATCTCGATGAAGCGTTGCATGACTAGGTCGAACCAACCTGCCCAATAGCCCATGGCTGCGCCTAGGATGAGTCCGATGGCGTAACTCGCGATCATGTAGATGAGTGAAGCAATCAGTAGGATTTGAAAGCCTCCGAAAAGTCGGGCCAGCACATCATGTCCAGATTCATCCGTTCCTAAAATATGTCCGTCGAGTCCAGGTGGACTCGGGTAGGGGACAAAACTATAGAGACTATTGGGTGGAATCTGTTGCTTATTGGGAAGGGTTTTCTCGGCGACGTTGTTGACATATTTACTTAGCAGGACGGTTTCACCGTTTTCATTGCGGATGCGAAATTCACCATCGAGTTTACCGTTTTGCACTGACCAAGTGCTGCCGCGAGTTCCATCGGGATTTAAGATAAAAATACGACTGTCGATAATCGGTTCGTCGAAGGTGGAATAAAGGTAAACCATATTCACGCCGTCATCTTTAGTTATCACTGGCAAATAGACTTCGGAAACTTCGGTAGGGGAGAACGGAATGAGCGGTAATAGGACCCAATCTCCTTTTACTTTTTCATTAAAAATATTTTTAAGTCTTCGATAGTTTGGCTCGCTCTCTTGTGCTAAGCCAAATTCACGTCCGCTGATATTTCCCTCAATGAAGGGGAATCGATACTCATTTTGGTACTTAACAATGAGGGCGCGAGAGCCCACTAATAGCGGACCTAAGAGAGCGAGTAGGCAAAGTGTACCAATAATGATGAGTGAAAACCAAGCGCGTTTGATTGAGCGGAATTTCGCCAAGCGACGTTGGGTGATGGGACTGAGCGCAATCATTTTTGGAAACGAATGCGTGG
>Ga0209191_1002575_pt1 | contig 11196 bp, 14 predicted proteins | sample S_130626_EF_Meta_FD_187320 | JGI IMG/M metagenome (GOLD analysis project Ga0209191, IMG submission 187320) | Freshwater microbial communities from Lake Simoncouche, Canada to study carbon cycling - S_130626_EF_MetaG (SPAdes) (version 2) | ecosystem: Environmental > Aquatic > Freshwater > Lake ... | reverse complement strand
AGTGACACTGAACTAACAGAAGCTGGTGTCATAGCAGAAAAAGAAAGTGCAGAACGTACAGCACGATGGGCTAAGGAAACTGAGGAAGAAGATGAAGAATTAGTTGATGAAAATGAACTAGAAGAAGCATTAGAAGAACTTAAAGCAGAGTTTGAAACATTGACTGCGGAAGATAAAACTTCTGCACATTGGCCCTCTCCAAATAGTGATTTTGTAGAAACTGCTAAATGGCCCTTTGAAAACGATGCTGAAGATGATGACTCATTAAAAGAAAGTTATCCTGAAGATACATATACAATTCGTATCTGGGGTCGTACACGTGAAATTGGTGTACATAAGATTAAGAAAGCACAATACGATTACTGGAGTGATGAGGATCACGAAAGTGATTTGAGTGATGCGCTTAACGAGAACTACGATTATGACGAGAATGGTACTCCTAAAGCGGCACGTTTTGATTCTGCATATTACGAGTATCAAAACAAGATTTCATTCTGGGGCTTTGACCAAGATGACACACATATGACTATTGAGAATAGCGAAGGTGAAACAATCTATGATGGTGATTTAGAATCATTTATTAGTGAAGCAAACGATGACTTTAGTTACCATGATGCAATTGAAGAACAAGAAGAACTATACCCGGAGTATCTAGGTAAGGGCTACTGGTTGATGTGGACACAAGGTGGTAAAGGCTCTTGTATTCAAACAACCATTGAAGGTGAATTCGAACCCAAGAAACTTAAAGTGTTGAATTGGGATGTTCAAGGCACAAGTGTTGTTACACGATTAGTGTATGATGGTGTTGAACTTGATGACGAGGGTATGGATAGTGAGCATGACAATTGGCGTGGTCAGTGGTCACAGTTTGATGTTTATCATAACACAAAATGACACCAGAACAACTAATACCCGGGTTAAGTTATACATTTGAAGATGGTAATAAGATTGAAATCATTCAAGTAAGAATGGTTGATGAACAAAGAGGTGGCCCATCAGTCACTTACTTTACTCATCAAGGTCGTGGCATACCTCAAAAGTTAATTATGCCTATGGAACCCTTCCTTGAATTGTATGGCCATCTATTCGAAGATAATTCACCCATAATATAGACTAAATACATAAATGTTAAATAGAATATTAAGTTTTTCCAACCTCACATTATTAGTAGCACTATCACTTAGTTCAGTAGCTGCCTGGTATAGTATCATAGGTCTAACTGCTATCTTTGCAGGTGCAGTTATTCCTGTAATTATTATGGGTAGTATCCTAGAAATAGGTAAGATCACTACAACAGTTTGGTTACGTAAATACTGGGGTCGTGCTGGATGGCTACTAAAATTGTATTTAGTTCCCGCCGTTATAGCATTAGCATTATTAACCAGCATGGGTATCTTTGGCTTCTTAAGCAAAGCACACATGGATCAAGGTATGATATCAGGTGACGTAATAGCCAAGATTGCAATATATGATGAAAAGATCAAAACCGAAAAAGAGAATATTGAAGCAAACCGTAAGGCACTTAAACAGATGGATGAGGGAGTGGACCAAGTACTGGGCCGCTCAACAACAGAAACGGGTGCCGAAAGAGCTGTGGCTATGCGAAAGTCCCAGCAGAAAGAACGTGCTAGACTTCAAGCTGAAATATCACAGTCGCAAAAGTCTATCGCGGGACTTAACGATGAACGTGCGCCTATTGCCGCCGAGGTCCGAAAAGTGGAGGCAGAGGTTGGACCGATAAAATATATCGCCGCACTAATATACGGTGACAACACTGATACAAACATGCTGGAAGCCGCTGTTCGTTGGGTTATTATCTTATTGGTTATTGTATTTGACCCACTAGCTATTGCACTTGTCCTTGCGGCTAACGCAAGTAAAGAGTGGGATGATGAAGAACTCAATAAAGAAGAACCGGCATATGAACCGGATGACGGTCCATTAACAGAAAATCAAATTGAACAAATAAAACAAAATGTTAATGATCTTGAGGTAACTGCGGAAGAGGAAGAAGCATTCAAATCACTTGAACCAAAAGGTAGTGATCCTACATTAAACTGCTATATGTGCGGTACTGTGTTAATCAATGCTCCTGGAATTGGACCTTTCTGTCCAAACAAAGCATGTGATGTTATGGATAACACAATGGGTGTAGACTGGGAAGTTATTAAACCGGAGCCTGAAAAGTCTATTTTAGAACAGCATCCTTATTTGGATAAACCATTTGTTAACTTTGATGTTAAACCAATGGTTGCTAAAACGGAAGAACCAACAAAAGAACTTACTGTAGATTCAACTGAGCCAATTGATGTTGTGACTGAGGGTGTCACTCGACCTAAACCGTTTAAAGAATTAGAAGGTGGGTACATAATTTATGATGGTAAGCACATGCACCGTGATGTATTAATAGGAGATCATCCCGATCTATTTAAATTAGTAGCAGATTCCGCAAGGTCATCTAATACTAGTTTTGGAACTGAATTCCCAAAAATAGCAGAAAAGGGTGACTCTTTTGTTCGGGTAGATGTATTACCAAACCGTGTATATAAGTTTGATGGAACTAGATGGATTATTGTTAACAAGGACATGTCCAAAAGTTATTTGCATGACCAAGAATATATCAACTATTTAATATCCAAAATAGACAGCGGTGAGTATGATGTTGAATTATTATCCGAATCTGAAAAACAACAGATTGAAGAACAGTTGACCAAAAAGTCTTGAACAAAACTACAGTTTAGTATATAATAATATCATTATTAACTAACTGGAGTATTCCATGAAAAAATTAATTGTTTGTGCAACCGTAATCGCACTAACTGGTTGTGGCAGTTTTAGCAAGAAATCTGATGAACACGAACCAATTCGTAATCAGAAACTTTCAACCTCTTTTAAAAATGATACTATCCGCATTGAGACAGATTGTGTTTGGTATAAGCCATGGAAAAGTGATTGTGATGTAGTTTCTATTGAAGCTACTGCAACTGCTAGTGCCAATGGTAACACAGATAGTAATCGCCGTACTGCCTTGATTCGTGCAGGTGATCGTGCTAGAGCAAGTGTTCGTCACTTCATTCAGGAAGATTTGAACAGCACACGAACTCAATCTACTCTTGCTAAGAATGTGGAGAAAGCAAGCGATAGAATGAAGTCCTCAACGGTTAACGGAGAAACCGTAGCAATTAGTGATACTGATGCTGAAAAAGAGTCAAGCCATAGTATTCGCACTAACAGCAATGATACTGCATATCAATTGCAAGAATCTATTCGTGTTAATGCTAGTGGTATTTTGCGTGGATTTAGGGTAACAAAACAAGAAGTTACTAGCGGGCAAGAAGTTAGTGTAACAATTCGTTGGGATAAAGATTCCGAAAATACTGCTAATCTTTTGCGTAAAAAATTCGGTAATTAAAAATGAGACTGCTGTTAATAGCGGCTTGTTTATTCTTTACAAATGCATTTGCTAGTGACTATATTAGAGTGGTAGGGCACGGCCCTAACATTGAGACTGCAAAAGAAAATGCATTTCGTGAAGCAATAATGATTCGTGTAGGTACCGTCGTACTTAGTGAACGTGAATCTACTATAAACAACCTAAAACGGGATGACATTTCTGTATATAGCGCCGGCTATGTCAATGATTACAAAATTATTTCAGTAGAAAAACATACAACAACGATTAAAATAACAATTGATGTATTGGTTGCTGATAGTAAACTTGTTAATCAGAGATTAAATTCAGGTACTACAATCAACACTATTAATGGTGATAATGCCTTTACTAATTACAAAACCTTCATTGACCAAAAACTTAAAGCTGATAGACTAATTAAATCAGTTTTATCATCTTATCCCAACAATGCTTATATAGTAGAACAATCACCCTATCAGATAGGGGTCGATTCTTTTCGCAATGCAATATTAACGGTTCAATATAAGTTAAAGTGGAACTATGATTATATCATAGCATTTAATGAACTAATGTCATTAGTGGAAGATAGTAAGTATAGTATGCTAGAACATGCACCTAGTAATGTTATTATTCTAGGTAAAAATCCTAAAGATTTTATTTTAGGTGAAAAGAAACATTATAAATTTAGTGATATCCTTTTGTTAGATAGGATTAAGGACTCCATGACATACGGGAGAGAAGTAAAGTTAAAATTATCAATGAGTGACACCAATTTTAACAATTTAATTTCTCAATGTTTTAATGTGAACAAAACTTATTTTTCAGTTGGTAATCCTAGAAGTCTTGTATTGTACGGGAATACTAAAGAAGAAGGGGTATTGCAACTACGTATCCCGATAGAGTATAATGACATTATACAACGAGCAAGCAACATACAAGTGTCGGTTGTTCCATACAATCAATGTTAAAAAATATTAGTGAAAATAAAAACGATAAATTAAAGTATGACCTCTGAATCTAAACTAAACCATTGTTCCTTCTGTGGAAATCACAAAGATAAAGTTACTAAACTTATCGTAAGCGAAGACGTTGCTATTTGTAGTGATTGTATCGAATTATGCAACCAATTAGTAATTGAAGAACTTACAACCAGTGAATCAATTGATGCAAAAGACAATACCATTAACGATCCTCATTTAATTAAAGAGTACTTAGATGAACATGTAATTGGACAAGATAGTGCTAAAACGGTACTGAGTGTAGCTATTGCTAATCATTATAAACGCATTACCTATCCACCAAAAGACTTAGAAATCGCTAAGGGTAATGTGTTAATCATTGGTCCTACCGGATCAGGTAAAACGCTTCTAGCTAAAACAGTGGCAAAGTACTTAAATGTACCTTTCATTGTTGCTGACGCTACTAGTTTAACTGAGGCAGGATATGTAGGTGATGATGTTGAATCAATGATTAGTATGCTTGTTAATGCCGCAGGTGGTGATCCTAAACTAGCGGAGCGTGGCATTGTTTTTGTTGATGAAATTGATAAAATTGCACGTAAAAGTGAGGGTACTAGTATCACCCGTGATGTATCTGGTGAAGGTGTACAGCAGGCGTTACTTAAATTAGTTGAAGGTACTGTGTGTCGTATACCGGCTAGCGGTGGACGTAAACATCCAGGCGGAGACATGTTGGAAATTAATACAAAAAATATCTTGTTTATTGCAGGCGGGGCATTTGTTGGATTAAAAGAAATTATTTCTAATCGTAAAAATGGTACTAGCATTGGATTTGGTGCAAATATTAGAGAAAATAAAAAAGAAGGTGAACTAAGCCAAGTAACTCCTGATGATTTAACTAAATTTGGTATGATTCCTGAGTTTATTGGTCGCTTTACTACTACAGTTAGTATTGGTGAATTGGGTAAAGATGAGTTAAAACAAATATTAACTTCCGTTAAAAACAATTATATCAAGCAATATCAATATCTGTTAAGTATTGATGGTATTGAATTGAACTTTGAAGATAGTGCTTTGAATCAAATTGTAGATAATTGTTTGAAATTAAAGACCGGAGCACGTGGGTTGCATACTGAGATTGAACGTGTATTGATGCCACATATGTTTAATGTCAACAAATACAAAGAAAATAATGTAAAAGTGATAAATATTACTCAGGATACAGTTATAGAACCAAAAATTATGTTATGAGTATTAAAGGAAGACGAGTCATTGTACAAGATGGAAATTTTGAAAAAGCACTACGCAAATTCAAAAAGAAGATATCCGACCTAGATTTATTACAAGAAGTTCGTGACCGTCAACAATACGTTAAACCTACTGTGAAACGAAAGTTAGCTAAGAGCCAAGCTAAACGTAGATGGCAAAAATATCTACGTGACCAAAGTCTTCCCAAGAAACTATTCTGATGTATCTGGTTACCGGAAGGGGTGGTTCGGGAATGCCCTTTATTTCTTCATTAATTTTACAATTAATCGACCCAATTAAGTCAGATTTTACATTTTCTTGGACAGGGCATTTGCCTGCCACAAATAGCGAATTAGTCAAGAACCCATCACTACAGATTGACTATAGCACAATGCCAGAAGATTTTGTGCATGTTATCATACGATTCACAAATGCAAGGGAATTCTTTTTAATAGAAGCAAATCACTTCTATGAAATAACATGGGATTATAATAGCACAGATACTATGTACTGGAGATTGTATAACGAAATGTGCGAATTAGATTATCCTATCAGAAAAAACATTCAAAAACCCAAAGACTTTACACAAGATGAAATTGCACAGGTATGCAAATACAATGTTGACTTGACCTTGAACGAGACCGGTGCACGACAGTATCTAGTAGACACTGTTCCTGAACAATATAAGAAAAACATAGTTACTATTTACGTTGATGATATACTCAGCAACAAAGAAAAAGTAATATCTCAGTTGGAAAAAATTACCGGGAAGTTTCGTACAAAATCATTGGAAGAAAACTACGGCAAGTATGTTCAAATAAAAAATGATTTGTACGAAAACTATATAAAAGAGTTAACCAAAATATTATAATTTATTGCGTATTTGTAGTATAATAAATACATACGTAGATGCCGATAATCGGGTCTACATATAGTCATCTTGCTTAATAAAGGAGAAAACAAATGACAAAAACTTTAACCCTTCGTTCCCTCGACATTCCGTCGCTTCACAAATTTGGTATCGGTTTCGATTCAATGTTTGATGAATTGCACAGAATTCATTCTCAACAATCCAACACAAACTATCCCCCATATAACATAGTCCAAATCAATGAGGACGAATATATGATTAGTGTAGCTGTAGCTGGATTTGGCCTTGATAATCTTTCAATCACAAAAGACAAAAACTTTTTGATTATTGAAGGGAATGAATATCAATCTGATAGCGAAGAAATCATGCCGAACTATCTACATAAAGGTATTAGCAACAGAGACTTCCGTCGTGAATTCAAACTTGCAGACCACGTAGAGATAGTGAATGCAAATTTGGAATTGGGTATCCTCAACGTTCACTTGAAACGTGAAGTTCCTGAAGAACAAAAGCCCAAGTCTATTGCAATTACTTATACTAAGTGATATAATAGAATTTCAATAAATAAGTGTGCGGGGTAACTCGCACACAACTTAAATAAAATTATGTCTAAAACTGATACAAAAGTAAAAATCAAACCCAATCTTTCTTTAAGAGAGCCGCCCTTGTTTAAAATCATTTATTTCAATGATGATGTTACAAGTCTGGAATTTGTTGTGGGAAGTTTAATTGATTATTTTAATTATAATCAGGATACTGCTACTTCTATTAGTGAAAACATTCATCATCAAGGAAGTGCTGTAGTTGCAGTACTACCCTACGAAATTGCAGAACAAAAAGGTATTGAAGTTACACTAGAAGCTAGAAGTCAAGGATATCCACTTCAAGTTAAAATTGAAGCTGAAGTTTAAATAGTTACTTCAATTCGTTTAGCCCAATACGGGTTTCGATTGAAGTATGCATTGTTAATGTAGTTGATACCATTAATATTAGTGTCAACTACTTTTCCATATGTTCCGTATACCCAGTGAGATACTTTACTCTCAGTATCATATGCTAAAATAATTCCTAAATTTAGCTGAGTTTTTATTGACTCTGGTTGTTCTTTAAAATATAAATCTACACTAGGCACCGAGTTAGATACTACTATAATTTTTTTAACATCTAAATGTTTTTGTAATCGTTCAACTGTATTTTTAAGATATAATATATCTTCATTCCTGTGTTGTTCAATTAATAACTCGGTTGATTGGTCAGATGGAACTGTGTTTCCGTACCAACCATTTGCACCAGCAAGTGCTATGCCATCAACTATTACTACATGATGATGCATCACTGCAACATTTTTTATAGTTTGACACATTTTGTGAATTTCACTGGTTCGTGCGTCTATATCACCGGTTTGGTGATATTCAGTGGAACCTAAGGTATAGAATATACCTTGATAGAACCTAGACAGATGCAATAGAGTTTGCCTAATCGTGCGTAAATCTGAGCTAATATTACCTGCAATAATGAGGTATAAACTAGTTGCTTTGCCTTCCCAATTGAAATTACTTTCAGGTGAGAGATTTAGGTCACTGATTACGTCAAACCCTATTGTTGTCATCAGTTATTTTGCTACGCTAATTTTTGGCTTTCTTGGTGCCTTTGGCTTAGCTGGGGCAGCCGCTTTTGGCTTAGCTGTACGAGCTGGGGCTTTTGGCTTAGCTGGTGCTTTTTCTGCGACCGGGGCAGGTGTTTCTACTACCAATGGAATCGGTGTAGTTGCGGCTGGTTCCGGAACTTTGTACGGGGCAGATGGGTTAGCAGGTGCTGCCTCGACTGGTTTAGCTGAAAAGCCAAATAAACTCTTTAAAAAATCTAACATTGCTGTCTCCTAAACATATATTTAATCGGGTTTAAACCATAATGTTTTTTTCCATAAATATATGAAGTTTCCAAAATAATCAAGTATCATAAATACATGATGTTCAGAAAACCCAATCTTACCGAACTTATGCGTGAGGAGTTACCTTCAATAACGTATCAAAAAAAACTTCTTTATAGAACCAACTATGATGAAGTTGTGATGCTTTATCGTTTAATTAATAAAACAATTTTTGACAACAAATTAAAAATGCCAGAGATTGAAGTTATGGCCCGTTGTCGCAAGTATTGGGGAATGTGTTATGGTTCGTATGATATTCCTACAAAAAACAAAAGTTCATGTAAAATACGACTAATGGATAAATGGTACTGCCGTCAATGGTTAATTACTACATTGGCACATGAAATGTGTCATCAATATCAATGGGATGTGCAGGGATTAGAACGTAGGGCAAAAGGAAAAGATCCAATATTGAGTCATGGTCCTAGCTTCTTTGTGTTCAGGGATAAACTAAAGGTGCATGGAATCTCATTAAAAAGCGCACATGGTCGTAAGCGTTGGTTCAAGCATCAAAACTTCTTTAAATGCTAATTAGCATAAATACATAACTATGAGATTTAATGAATTTAAACCTATGATTAATGAGGCCGGCTTAACTGCCGGAGAACTTTTTAATCCAAAATACAATCGTCCGGAAGTATTGATGCAAATGATTACTGCCGGAAAGCCATTAACGTTGAAGGACGGTAAACCTGTTGTAATTGACAACAGTCCGGAAAACTTAAAAGCATACCAGCAAGCATTGGACAATAAACAATTACCAGTATTAATTTCAAAAGATACACAGCAAAAAGTATCAATGGGTAACGTGCTTAAGACTGTAGATTTTGGTGGACATGGCGTTCCTACAGGGCAGGATGCTAGTCAGATTATTAACAAAACTACAATGAATTTGAAACCAGCAAATATTGGAATTGTTAATAAACTGTTTAATCTATCTACTTTGGCTTCAGCAGTGATTAACAACACTGTGTTAAAATCAACTCCTCAAGGAGAAATTGTAATAAACATGGCCAAAGAAATTATGGATGGACAAGTTCCTACTTATGATGCTAAGGCAACACCAAAAAATATGGTAGCTGCCATTCAAGACGATGCCGGGGAATACCTTGGTGTTATGGGTCTACTAACTAATACAGCATTGAATTTTCCATCAATACACGAGTTTATGGAACACTTAAAGGTTACAGATATCAGTAAATTAACGGTAAGTTTTCCGGAGCAAATGAATTTTCCATTGGGTGACAGCTTTGCCATTGAAGGTGTGGTTGAAAATCAGGAAACAGGCAATAAAATCTTTATTAGTAGTAAAGGCAGGACAGGTGCCGCACCTAGTTTGCAAGGTTTAGAGATTCCGAAAGATTTATTAGACAAAAAAGAATATGCTAAAGAAGTAAAATTTGTTCAATTGATACAAAGTACTACAAAAGAACAAGGGTGGGCCGCAGACTATCAACCACTGAGAGCAATTAATTTTATTAAACAAAATTGTAAACCCGGAGTAATACCAGAGTGGTTAGACAAGTACTTGCCATTTACCACCGAACAAATGAAAGAAATCATGAAGTGGAAAGACAATAAAAAATATCAAATTTCTAATGTTAATGACTATGCTAAACAAATTCCAGGTTGGCTGCAATTAATATTAGGAGAAATTCCACCAAACCAAAGAGTGGCGCCTCACGCTAGTCCCGGTGGCTGGCTACTTTATAAAATCACAACTGCACTTAAAGAGGCAGTTAATGAGAACAACGCACTTCCAAACTTTCAACCTATTGCTAGGGAAATTTTACAACGTAATTTCATTCAAATAAATGCCACAGCACATGGCGGCCAAATGACATTTAAAGTTATGTGGCCAAACAAAGAAATGGGTACAGGTACTATATCTATCGAAACAAAGAACACAGCCGCTATAACCGGCAGTTCTCTTGGTTTTAGAATTAAGTAACCAAAATCAATTGACTTTAACATATACTTCCTCTATAATTGTATAAACATTTTTATAAAGGAAGTATATGTCTCTAGTCCCAATGGTCCTCGAACAAACAGCAAAAGGTGAACGTAGCTATGATATCTATAGCCGTCTATTGCGTGACCGTGTTATTTTAGTTGAAGGTGAAGTGCATGACCAAATGGCAAATCTTGTCGTTGCACAATTGCTTTACTTAGAAAGTGAAAGCGAAAAAGATATCTCAATGTATATCAATAGCCCAGGTGGTAGTGTGACTGCTGGAATGGCAATATATGATTGTATGCAATTTGTTAAACCTGACATTCACACAATCGTAATGGGTCAAGCCTGTTCAATGGGTTCATTACTTGCACAAGCAGGTAGTGCAGGTAAACGATTTATGTTACCTAATGCACGACATATGATTCATCAACCAAGTGGTGGCGCACGTGGTATGCAAAGTGATATCGAAATCAGTTACAAAGAAATCACTTACTTGAAAAAACGTCTTACAGAAATCTATGTTAAGCACAATTCAGCCGGCAAAACATACCAAGATTTTGAACGTGATATGGACCGTGATAAATTTATGAGTGCGGAAGAAGCATTGGCTTATGGCTTGATTGACAAAATTGTTGAGAAACGAGAATAAAAAGTACTACTTTTTGCCCCGGAAACGGGGCTTTTTTACGGTTACCAAAATTTGACAATAAATGGTTTTGGGCTTATAATAGAATCTTAAACAGTCAAACAACAGGAGTTAAAGATGACATTGCGATACGAAACAGTAGGTGAAATGATTGCTACAAACGAGCAAGAAAA
>Ga0209191_1002574_pt1 | contig 11200 bp, 8 predicted proteins | sample S_130626_EF_Meta_FD_187320 | JGI IMG/M metagenome (GOLD analysis project Ga0209191, IMG submission 187320) | Freshwater microbial communities from Lake Simoncouche, Canada to study carbon cycling - S_130626_EF_MetaG (SPAdes) (version 2) | ecosystem: Environmental > Aquatic > Freshwater > Lake ... | reverse complement strand
TGGCAAAGTTCTGAAACAATTTGTCTAGTTCTCCAAGCAATGACAATTGAAACAATAAGTGTAGGTACAATCATTGTAATTCCCAACAAAGTAAATCCCATACACCATCCAATATCTTTAAAAATCCAAAATACAATATGCAGGTTTTCCATCCTTCGATACTTGATGGGAATATTGTAATAGTCTTGTTGTTCTTGAGTCATTTTTTTACTTGGGATATATGGTATGATTAATTGTTGTTCGTTTTAAAGATAAAAATAAATAGTAGATTTTAAATCGTACCAGGTGTTTTTTTCAAAATTTCTTCAAACCTTTCCAAACTTGCTTCGGGATGAATGGGCAATCCTTTTTCACAATGTTCGATTAACTGATGTGCAAAATAGGGTGCAAGTGAACAGCCCTTGGTGCCCATGCCATTGCAAATGCCAATTGCTGGATAGACAGGATGCAAGCCCACAAAGGGTCTTCGCTCCTGATTGGCTGGGCGTATGCCTACAATATGATCCACCACAGTGAAAGGAATTTTTAATAATTGAGTAAGCGCATCCTCCATCTTTGTTCTAAAAGCAATACTAGGTGCAGCATCTGCATATTCCCATTCATAATTAGAGCCTACCCAAAATAGTTGATCCTTCCATGGAACAATCGATAAATTATGTTTGTAAATGGCTTGATTAGGTAAGTCTTTGATTTCAACAATCAATGCTTCTCCTTTATTGGGTGCAAAGGGCAGCATTTTAAAATATGGATTTTCCATACTTCCTATGCCGTCACAAAAAACAATTCTTTTGGCTTGTATGCCTTTCCAGGTAACGCCTTCATTGGTGATTTGTAAATCTGCTATATCGAATTTGGCATCTATGTATTGCTGATGCTTGATTAATTGTGCACGCCAACCTGCTATCATAACATTTAAATCGATCCAAATAGTTTGATTGATTTGTCCTGTTCCAAAAGGAGCGTGCATGAATGCTTCAAAATCGGAAGCATTATTTTTTTGCAAGTACACATTCTCATGTTCGTAACGGTATTCAAAACTTTCTTGCATTTGCACGGAAGGATGAATCATTACCAAAGGGGCTTCGCGCACAATTGTTGCATTTAATTGTGTACCTATATCCGAATAAGCTTTTAATGCAAATGGTAAAAAAGTGTCAATCATCCAAGTTTGCACAATGCGTCTGCCTGTTACTGGATTAATCACGCCACTTGCTACTTGAGATGCTGCTGCAGTATGGCTATCATTCACTACCATACATGTTTTTCCTGCTTGCAATGCATAATAACTTAACCAAGTACCTACAAGGCCTTGGCCAATAATTAAGTAGTCTATTTTTTTATGCGCGTTTACTTGATCCAATATCATTGCTTAATATAAGTGGGAATGTCAATGCGGATACTATCTTTTATGCTATCTACTTTTGCAACTAATTCAATGCTAAATTTTCCTTTATAATCGTTCGGCACGGTAAAAGGAAATTCAGTTTCAAAAATTTCATTCTTAATCGTGGTGAAATATTGAAATGGGAAAAAATTTAAGAACCATCCATCCACCGATTTTTTTGTTTCGGCATTGTACAATGCAAATTCAAGATGTCCAGTTTGTTCTTTGGTCAATTGATGTTTCACTTGCACTTTTAATTTGATGGATTCACCTAAGTACATTTGTGCTGGTGCAGTAAAATGTATACTGAGTAGTTTTTGTTGTGCTAGGGATTGCGTGGACAATAAAACACAACATAATAATAGGGTAGCGTATACAAAGCGCAGGTTCATCTTCTTGTTCATCTTCTTATTCATCTTCATGTTTCAAAAATACAATAAAAAATCCCTTAGCATCTGATACTAAGGGATTCCTTTATTTCAACAAATTTGTTGTTGCTTATTTCTTTAATACTGCGGCCATTGTCTTTCCAATATCTGCAGGGCTTGCACAAACGTGGATACCACATTCCGCCATGATTTTCATCTTCGCTTCTGCTGTGTCATCTGCACCACCAATGATTGCACCAGCGTGACCCATACGACGTCCTGGAGGCGCTGTTTGACCTGCGATAAATCCTACAACAGGCTTTCTCATATTGTCCTTAATCCAATTAGCAGCGTCTGCTTCCATGCTACCACCAATCTCACCAATCATAATGATACCTTCAGTTGCTGGATCGTTCATTAATAATTCAACCGCTTCTTTTGTAGTCGTACCAATGATTGGGTCACCACCAATTCCAATGGCAGTGGTGATTCCTAATCCTGCTTTCACTACCTGATCTGCTGCTTCATATGTTAATGTACCGCTCTTTGAAACGATACCAATTGTTCCTTTCTTAAAAATAAAGCCAGGCATGATACCAACTTTAGCTTCTTCTGCAGTAATCACACCAGGACAGTTTGGTCCAATTAATCTTGTGTGCTTACCAGCTAAGAAATTTTTTGCTTTCACCATATCTTGAACTGGAATACCTTCTGTAATACAAACGACTAATGCAATACCTGCATCTGCAGCTTCCATGATTGCATCTGCAGCAAAAGCTGGAGGTACAAAGATGATACTCACATCTGCACCAGTTGCTTTAACAGCGTCAGCTACTGTGTTAAAAACTGGACGGTCTAAATGAGTTGTACCACCTTTACCTGGGGTAACACCACCAACCACTTGTGTTCCATATTCCATCATTTGAGTGGCATGGAAACTACCTTCTGTTCCTGTGAAACCTTGTACGATGATCTTAGATTGCTTATTTACTAGTACTGACATAGTCTCTATTTATTAATTATGGCGCAAAAATAGGCTAAACCAGCTTTTTTTGCTGTTATTTTTCAACAAAAATTTGATGTTTTTTTCTAAATGGCTTGCAAGTACTACTTTTGCGCTTCACATAGTCATTTAATAAAACATACTTATGGCAACAACATCAGACATCACAAGAGGAATGATCCTAAAATTGGACAATAGTTTATATACTGTAGTTGAATTTGGAGAGAATAAAACTGCTCGTGCAGCAGCTAAAATCTGGGCTAAATTAAAAGGGGTAGACAACAAGCGCTCTATTGAAAAAACATGGAATAGCGGTGAAACCGTTTACCCAGTGCGTGTTGAGAAAAAAACATTCCAGTTTTTATACAAGGATGATAGCGGTTACAACTTAATGAACAATGAGACATTCGAACAAATCGTAATGGCCGAAGAGATGATTGATGCACCTCAGTACTTGATTGAAGGCGCCGAAGTTTTTGTATTTATGAATACAGAGACCGAATTGCCAATTGGTGCTGAATTACCAGAAAAATTAGATGTCTTGATCACTTATTGTGAGAATGGCGTTAAAGGAGATACAGCAACACGTGCTTTAAAAGCAGCTACTTTAGAATCTGGAGCGATTGTGATGGTGCCTTTGTTTGTGAACGAAGGGGAGAAGATCAAGATCAACACCAAGAACGGTGAGTACGTAGAGAGAGTAAAATAGATTTTATAGCCTATTTTCAAAAATAGGTCTTATATAAATTCCTTAAAAAAGGGCCGTTTTTAATAAAAAATGGCCCTTTTTTTGTGATTTTTGGCAAAAAAAGCCCATTTTTGTCCAAATTAACCAAATATGGACTTAAAACAAATTCACGATTTAATTAAGGTAGTTAACAAAAGCAATATTGGAGAAATCAGCATCGAAGATAAAGATGGCAAAGTAACCATTAAGCAAAAAGAAGATAAAATCACAGTGACCTCTGCACCTGCTCAAACAGTGTATGCATCAGCGCCTGCTGCTGCTCCATCTGCTGCCGGTCCAGTGGCATCTACTCCTGCTGCTGCCCCAGCTGCCGACAATTTAATCACTATTAAGAGTCCAATGATTGGTACTTTTTACAGAAGAGCTTCTCCTGATAAGCCATTATTGGCCGAAGAGGGTACTGAAGTAAGCGCTGGTAAAGTGGTTTGTATCATTGAGGCAATGAAATTGTTCAATGAAATTGAATCAGAAGTAAAAGGAACGATTGTAAAAGTATTGGTGGAAGATGCAAGCCCAGTAGAGTTTGATCAACCATTGTTTTTAGTACAACCTGCATAAGGGTTTACAAAAGACTTCCCTTTCTGTTTAACTTAAATTTAAAAGATGTTTAAAAAAATATTGATTGCCAACCGAGGCGAGATTGCTTTGCGTATCATAAGAACCTGTAGAGAGATGGGTATCAAAACGGTAGCAGTGTATTCGACAGCAGATAAAGATAGCTTGCATGTAAAATTTGCAGATGAAGCTGTTTGTATTGGTGGCCCAAAGAGTGCAGAGTCTTATTTGAATATCCCTCATATCATGGCGGCTTGTGAAATCACCAATGCGGATGCAGTGCATCCTGGTTATGGTTTCTTAGCAGAGAATGCCAAGTTTGCGCAAATCTGTGCAGACCACGGCATTAAATTTATTGGACCAACCCCAGACATGATTAATAAAATGGGAGATAAGATCACCGCAAAAGAAACGATGATCAAAGCGGGTGTGCCTGTTGTACCAGGGGGAGAAGGTTTATTAGAGAGTGTGGATGCTGCAAAAATATTAGCTAAAGAAATTGTGTATCCTGTCATCATCAAAGCAACTGCTGGTGGTGGTGGAAAAGGAATGCGTGTCGTTTGGAATGAGTCTGAGATTGAAAAAGCATTCAATGATGCAAAGATGGAAGCTGCTGCAAGTTTTAAGAATGATGGTTTGTACATGGAGAAATTTGTAGAAGAGCCAAGACATATTGAGATTCAAGTTGCGGGTGATCAATTTGGAAATGTGTGTCATTTGAGTGAGCGTGATTGTTCGATTCAAAGAAGACACCAAAAATTAGTAGAAGAATCTCCTTCACCATTTATGACACCTGAACTTCGTCAAAGAATGGGGGAAGCTGCGATCAAAGCTGCATCTGCAATCAACTATGAAAGTGTTGGTACCATCGAATTTTTAGTGGACAAGCATCGTAATTTCTACTTCATGGAAATGAATACCCGTATTCAAGTAGAGCATTGCGTAACAGAGGAAGTAGTAAGCTATGATTTAATTAAAGAGCAAATTAAAATTGCTGCTGGAGAAAAAATATCTGGAAAGAATTACGAACCACAATTGCATGCGATTGAATGTCGTATCAATGCCGAAGATCCTTATAACGATTTTAGACCTTCGCCAGGAAAAATAACAGTACTTCATACCCCAGGTGGCCATGGTGTTCGTGTCGATAGCCATGTATATGCAGGCTATGTCATTCCTCCTTATTATGATTCAATGATTGGTAAATTAATCACGGTGGCACAAACACGTGAAGAGGCTATTAATACAATGTATCGCGCATTGAGTGAATATGTAATTGAGGGTGTGAAAACAACTATTCCATTCCACTTGCAATTAATGCAGAATGAAGATTTTAGAAAAGGAAATTTTACGACTAAGTTTTTGGAAACGTTTACTATGAAGTAATTCAAAATACAATTTTGAGCGAGCTTTCGAGCACTGCGCAGAGTGAGCGAAAAATTAGTATTTTGAATTACGCTTTATAAAGTTTCTTATAAAAAAGGCCCCGATAATTCGAGGCCTTTTTGTTTGGGGGTTCACCTTTGGGGATCATCCTTGATATTTACTATCTCAAGAACAACAATTCTCTATATTTTGGTAAGGTCCATAATTCGTCGTCCACCAATTCTTCTAATTTGTCTACATGGTAACGAATCTTATCAAAGTATTGCGCTTTTACTTGGGCTTCATAAGCAATGGCTTTTGCTCTTGTGCCCTCAATATTATTTGCCACTTTTCTTGCTTCTACCATTTCATGCACATTATCATATACTTCTTGAATATGCGTACTTACTTCTTTTAACAAAGTCATTTGTCCTTTGTATAAATTTTCTGGTAAAGAAGCTTCACGCAATAAGTTTACATTTTGTAATAATACATTTTGATACTTAATAGATGCAGGAATGATATGGTTGGTAGCTAAATCACCCATCAAACGCGCTTCAATCTGTACTTTCTTAATGTATTTCTCTAATTCAATTTCATGTCTTGCTTCTAACTCGCCATGTGTATAGATGCCATTGTCTTTGAATAATTGCTTTGTTTTTTCAGACACCATCGCGTCTAAAGCTACAGGCGTTGTTTTTAAATTAGGTAAGCCTCTTTTTTCTGCTTCTTTATGCCAAGCTTCGCTGTAACCATCTCCTTCAAATAAAATCTTCTTACTTGATACAATGTATTTTTGAATTACTTGCATGATTGCAATTTCTTTCTTCTCACCTTTTGCAATTAAAGCATCTACTTCGGCAGCAAATTTTGTTAAAGTATCTGCTACAATGGTATTCAACACCGTCATTGGATGTCCACAGTTTGCAGTAGATCCCACCGCACGGAATTCAAACTTATTACCAGTAAAGGCAAAAGGAGAAGTTCTATTTCTATCGGTATTATCGATCATCAATTCAGGGATACTTCTGTGTAAATCTAATTTCAAGATGGCTTCGTCTTGCTCATCAAACTTATTGCCAACGCGTGTTTCAACGTCATTCAATACCTTCGTTAAATAATCTCCAATAAATACAGAAATAATTGCTGGAGGAGCTTCGTTCGCGCCCAAACGGAAATCGTTGGATGCAGATGCGATAGATGCTCTTAAGATATCTGCATAATCATGCACAGCTTTAATTGTATTTACAAAGAAAGTCAAGAACATTAAATTGGTCTTAGGTGTTTTACCAGGAGCCAATAAATTAATGCCTGTATCTGTTGCTAAACTCCAGTTATTATGTTTACCGCTACCATTGATGCCTGCAAATGGTTTCTCATGTAACAATACCACTAAACGGTGTCTTTTTGCAACACGTGTCATTACATCCATCAATAAGATATTATGATCCACTGCAATATTCACTTCTTCAAAAATTGGTGCACACTCAAACTGAGCGGGTGCCACTTCATTATGTCTTGTTCTTAAAGGAATACCTAATTTGTAAGATTCATTTTCGAAATCACGCATGAACGCGTACACTCTTTCTGGAATAGATCCAAAATAATGGTCTTCTAATTGTTGTCCTTTTGCAGGTGTAAATCCAAATACGGTTCTTCCGCATTGTAATAAATCTGGTCTTGCATTCACCAAGGCTTCGTCAATTACAAAATATTCTTGCTCCCATCCTAATGTAGGGATGACTTTAGTTACGTTCTTGTCAAAATAATTACAAACAGTTACAGAAGCTTTGTTCACTGCATCCACTGCTTTCATCAATGGTGCTTTGTAGTCTAATGATTCTCCAGTGTATGCGATGAAAATGGTAGGAATGCACAATGTTTTTCCGTTGCCAATTTCAATGATGAATGGGGGAGATGATGGATCCCATGCAGTATATCCTCTTGCTTCAAATGTGGCTCTCAATCCACCATTCGGGAAAGACGATGCATCTGGTTCTTGTTGTATTAAAGTAGCGCCATCAAATTCTTCGATTGCAGTACCGTCTCCTTTTAAAGTAAAGAATGAGTCATGCTTTTCGGCAGTCGCACCTGTTAAAGGTTGGAACCAGTGTGTGAAGTGTGTTACACCTCTGCTCTCTGCCCAAGCGCGCATACCAGAAGCAATTTGACCTGCCACGGTACGATCAATTTTTTTACCACCCTTGATACTTGTGATTAAGCTCTTATAAGCTTCGTCACTTAGGTATTCTCTTGCTGTTTTTGTGGTGAATACACTTTCTCCAAATACGCCAGTGATTTTAGCACTCTTAATATCTGGTGATGTAGGTTTAAAATGACTTACATGGTTGACTGCATCGGTTCTTAATGACATATATTATTAATTTAAAATATAAATAATTAGAACAAAGATATCCTCTTTTTTGATATTTTTTGGTAAACAAACATGAAAAAATTGTAAAATGTGCATAAAATATAAATATTAAAATATTGTATATATATTATCCTGCTACAAACTATTGATAATCATACGGATTCGTTTTTTAACTACTAACAACAAAGCTTTTGAATGTTGGTAAATCCATGGTGGGTTAAGTCAGTCGTTTTGTACCTTCGCCAAATCTATTCAAGCATAAGCCAATCACATGGAAATTACTGTCAAAACAGCCCAACAATTAAGACTTACAGAACAAGAGTTTGAACTTATCAAGGAAAAACTGGGTCGTACCCCAAATTTCACTGAGCTATGTGCTTTTAGTGGCATGTGGAGTGAGCATTGTAGTTATAAAAATTCAATCAAGTGGTTAAAAACTTTACCACGTGATGGAGGAAGAATGTTGGTGGCTGCTGGGGAAGAAAATGCGGGCTTGATGGATATCGGAAATGATTACGGAGTCGTATTTAAAATAGAATCACATAACCACCCAAGTGCATTGGAACCTTTTCAAGGTGCTGCCACAGGGGTAGGTGGAATTCAAAGAGATATTTTTACGATGGGCGCGCGTCCAATTGCTTCATTGAATAGTTTACGTTTTGGAAAATTAGAAGATAAAAAAACACAACGTTTACTAGCAGGTGTAGTACATGGTATTGGACATTATGGTAACTGTTTTGGTGTGCCAACGGTTGGCGGTGAAATTTATTTTGAAGAATGCTATCATACCAATCCTTTAGTGAATGCGATGAGTGTGGGTATTGTAAAAGCGGGTAAAACTGTGAGCGCGATTGCATTAGGAAAAGGCAATCCTGTATTTTTTGTAGGAAGTGCCACAGGAAAAGATGGGATTGGTGGTGCAAGTTTTGCATCAGCAGAAATTACAGCGGATAGCGTAGAAGAATTACCAGCAGTGCAAGTGGGTGATCCTTTCCAAGAGAAAAAATTATTAGAAGCTTGTTTAGAAGTAATAGAAACGGGTGGTGTAGTAGGTATGCAAGATATGGGTGCAGCAGGTATTATATGTTCTACTGCAGAGATGAGTGCGAAAGGAGAAGTAGGTATGCGCATTGATTTAGATAAAGTACCTACGCGTCAACAAAACATGAAGGCTTGGGAATTATTATTAAGTGAGAGCCAAGAAAGAATGTTAATGGTGGTGGAGAAAGGAAAAGAAGCACAAGTATTAGCAGTGTTTGAAAAATGGGATTTGTCTTGTTCTAATATTGGAGAAGTTACCGATGATGGTTTATTGAATTTTTATATGCATGGTGAATTAGAAGCATCTTTACCAGCCTATGAATTAGTATTAGGTGGAGGCGCTCCTCAATACACACGTGAATACAAAGCACCTGCTTACTTAGATAAAGTGAATGCGTTTGATATGAGTTCAGTGGCAGACACGACTAACTTACAAGAGTCGGTGAAGCAATTAGTGCAAATTCCAAACATAGCATCTAAACGTTGGATCTATACACAATACGATAGCATGGTGGGTGCTGCAAATACTTCTACCAATGCACCAAGTGATGCATCGGTGGTGATTGCAAAAGGCACAGGCAAGGCATTAGCGATGACGGTAGATTGTAATAGTAAATATGTGTATGCAAATCCAGAAGTAGGTGCGATGATCGCAGTAGCGGAAGCTGCAAGAAATATTGTTTGCTCTGGTGGAGAGCCAATAGGCGTGACCAACTGTTTGAATTTTGGAAATCCTTACGATCCAGAAGTTTATTATCAGTTTGTAAAATCGGTAGAAGGAATGGGCGCTGCGTGTAGAAAGTTCAATACGCCTGTAACAGGGGGTAATGTAAGTTTCTATAATCAAAACCCAGATGGTCCTGTTTTCCCAACACCAACCATTGGTATGGTGGGTATTGTAGAGGATATGAAAAACAGAATGACTTTGGATTTTAAAAATAACGGAGATGCCATTGTTTTATTAGGAACACAAAGAAACGATATTGGTTCATCTGAGTATTTAAATAAATTAAAAGGTGTTGCGCACTCTCAAGCACCTCATTTTGATTTAGAAGAAGAATTTACTTTACAACAATTAGTGGCTTCTTTAATTAAAGACCATGCAATTTTAAGTGCACACGATATTAGTGAGGGCGGATTAATTATTACTTTATTAGAGTCCGCATTTTATAACAACAAAGGTTTTGAAGTGGGTTCAAATGGAAGTAGTTTAAGAAAAGATGCTTACTGGATGGGCGAGGCACAATCTAGAGTGGTAGTTTCTTGTTCATATGCACAATTGGCAAGTATCGAAGCTGCTGCAAAGCAATTGAATATTGATTTTACGGTGATGGGTAAAGTAACAGATGGTTCGATCACTGTAGATGGAGAAAGTTGGGGAACCATTGCTAGTTGGAAAAATAGTTATGATACTGCTATTGAAAATAAATTAGCTTCAAAATAAATGACTAAACAACCCACTATAGTTGTAACCGGAACAGCAGGCTTTATAGGCTCTGTGATGGTGCAATTGTTAAATGAAAAGGGGTTGACTGATTTATTATTGGTGGATGATTTTGGCGTGGAAGAAAAAAGAAAAAATTGGGAGCTAAAACAATATACAAAGGTCATAGAGCGTCAGGCTTTTTTAGACAAATTAATGCATGATGAATATGAGATTGATATCATTATTCATTTAGGTGCAAGAACAGATACCACTGAATTTAATTATGCCATTCACGAGGAATTGAATCTGGAATATTCAAAATCGCTTTGGCAGTATGCGACTGCAAAACAAATTCCATTCATCTACGCATCATCAGCAGCCACTTATGGTAGTGGTGAACATGGATACGATGACAGCCATACTATTTTAGATCAATTAGTTCCACTAAATCCTTATGGTGTTAGTAAAAATGAATTTGATAAATGGGCTATCGCGCAAACTGAACATCCGCCTTTATGGACTGGCTTGAAATTCTTTAATGTATATGGTCCTAATGAAGGGCATAAAGGACGCATGGCAAGTGTTATTTTTCATGCTTTCAATCAAATTAAATCAACAGGTGTTGTCAAGCTATTTAAAAGCCATCGCCCCGATTTTAAAGACGGAGAACAATTGCGTGACTTTATTTACGTGAAAGATTTAGTTGCAGTCATAGAATGGATGATGCAAGCCATGTTAACCAATGAATGGAGTAGTGCTAAAAATGGATTGTATAATTTAGGTACTGGAAAAGCAAGATCATTCTATGATTTAGCTGCCAATACATTTATAGCACAGGGGCTTACACCCAATATTGAATTCGTAGATATGCCCGAAGATATCAGAGACAAGTATCAATACTTTACAGAAGCAAATATGTCAAAACTGCGCGCTGCA
>Ga0209191_1002572_pt1 | contig 11211 bp, 8 predicted proteins | sample S_130626_EF_Meta_FD_187320 | JGI IMG/M metagenome (GOLD analysis project Ga0209191, IMG submission 187320) | Freshwater microbial communities from Lake Simoncouche, Canada to study carbon cycling - S_130626_EF_MetaG (SPAdes) (version 2) | ecosystem: Environmental > Aquatic > Freshwater > Lake ... | reverse complement strand
AAAAAAGCAGCACGACCAGCATCGACTGCCATCCCAAAGGCTTTTGCCATCACCACCGGATCTTCAGCAAGCGCAACGGCGGTATTCAGTAGCACGCCATCAAAACCCCATTCCATCACGGTACAGGCGTGAGATGGTAGACCCACGCCTGCATCTACTAATAGCGGAACCTTTAAGCGATCACGCAGCAATTTCATAGCATAAGGATTTAAAGGGCCTTGACCTGTGCCTATCGGTGCCGCCCAAGGCATCACTGCTTGGCAACCAACATCAACTAAGCGTTGGCACAAAATGAGGTCTTCAGTACAATAAGGCAAAACCTTAAAGCCATCTTTAATTAAAGTCTGCGCTGTTTCAACCAAGCGCAAAGTATCTGGTTGTAAGGTGTAATCATCCCCAATGAGTTCGAGCTTAATCCAGTCAGTCTCAAAAACCTCGCGCGCCATTTGTGCAGTAGTGATCACTTCCTGCGGGCTATGACATCCGGCCGTATTGGGTAGAACTGGTACAGACATCTTCTTTAAGAGATCCCAAAAGCCACTATGCGCTTCTGTAGTAGACGTTCCTTGGCGGCGCAGACTCACCGTAATCATTGCCGGATTGGAAGCTTGGACTGCATTCTCCAACACTTGTGGAGAGGGATAACGTGAGGTCCCCAGCAGCAAGCGACTAGCAAAGCTCTCACCATAGAGTACTAAGGCATCAGCGCTATTGAGATTATTGGGTAATGAAGCTGTCATGAATTCTCTTATTTTCTTAACCACCAGTAACTGGGGCAATTACTTCAACTTGATCATTCTCATTGAGCAAAAATTCACCATGCTGAGTCTTGGGAACAAAGTTCAAATTGACAGCTACTGCATAGGGTGGCCTTGCATTAATTAAAGAAAGTACATCCGAGATCATGCTCTGCGAAGGTAGCTCGTACTCCACTTGATTGACTATTACACGCATACGCTAGCCTCTTGATTACTGGCTTCCTTAGTGATATTCAAGCCTAATTCGAGTGCGGTATTACTGTCTCCAGAGGCTAAGAGCTCTAAGGCACAATCTAAAACGGCGGGAGAAATCATGTATCCATGACGGTATAAGCCATTGATCATCATTACATCAGAGAGACCCTTATCTTTGCGCGTCTTGATCTCTGGAAGATTGTTTTTCAGAGTTGGGCGACATTGAGTTGCCATTTCTAAAATACGGGCCTCAGCAAAACCGCTATGCACGGTATATACAGCACTGAGTAATTCCATAGCAGAGCGCACGCTCATCTCCGACCGATCGTCTGATTCTATTTCGGTTGCACCAACGACATAGACGTCATTTTCTTTAGGGGCGATATAGATTGGGTAGCGTGGATGAATGAGGCGGGTTGGGCGCTTGAGTTTGACCTCGGGCGCATACAAGCGAATTACTTCGCCGCGTACGCCGCGTAAGGTATTGGCACCATTAGAAGCCCACACATCCTGAGCGCCGGTGCCACGACAGTCAATCACAGTCTGATAAGTCTGATCTTTACGCAGATCATCTGGATGAATTTCAGTATGCCAGTGGCAATGAGCCCGAAGCTTACCAAGCTCTACAAGCAGGGCGTCCAACAATTGGCGATTATCGAGCTGCCCCTCATTGGGTAAAAATAATCCCTGAGTAAAGCGCTCAGCAAGTCCTGGTTCTAAATCATGTACTGCTTCATTGTTTAACTTTTGCGGTAATGGCAATAATGCATTATTACGGCAGTTACGCTCTAAGTGAGTTGTAAATCGCTGCGCATCACTAGCATCTTGACGATGCCACACAATCAATGTGCCGTCTTGTTGAAAAAATACGGGAGTAGATAATTCACTGAGAAGTTCTTTCCAGCGGGGCAGACCATGAATACCCATCCGTACAACGCAATCTTCTGTAATGACAGACTCAGCGAGCGGCGCCAGCATCGCAGCTGCCACCCGCGCAGCTGAGCCATGAGAATTTGAATCGCCTTTATCAAACAGATCGACTTGCGCGCCTCGCTGGGCAAGCGCTACCGCCAGTAGACGGCCCATCAGGCCGCCACCGACGATCGCATACTTGCTGTGCGAGAAGGAAGCGTTATTCATAGTCAGAACAAATCGAGTTATTGATAAATCTCGCTGCCACGCTTACGAAACTCTGCTGACATTTCTTCCATACCCTTTTCAGGATCAGTTGAAGCCTGCGCGGTAATCGGAATTACTTTGCCAACCTTAGGATTGCCATCGGCATCCAGTGTTGCAGCGTAGTCACGCACTTCTTGGGTGATCTTCATGGAGCAGAACTTTGGACCACACATAGAGCAGAAGTGAGCAATCTTGGCACCTTCAGCAGGCAAGGTAGCATCGTGATATTCCCGTGCACGCTCAGGATCTAAACCTAGATTGAATTGATCTTCCCAGCGGAACTCAAAACGAGCCTTTGATAGCGCGTTATCGCGGACCTGTGCACCAGGTAAGCCTTTAGCCAAATCCGCACCGTGAGCAGCAATCTTGTAAGTAATGATGCCTTCGCGCACATCTTCTTTATCAGGCAGACCTAAGTGCTCTTTAGGAGTGACGTAGCACAACATAGCCGTGCCGTACCAACCGATTTGGGCTGCACCAATGCCACTGGTGATGTGATCGTAACCAGGAGCAATATCCGTGATCAATGGTCCTAGGGTGTAGAAGGGGGCTTCTAAGCAATGCTTGAGCTCCTCAGTCATATTTTCTTCAATGCGCTGCATGGGAACGTGGCCAGGACCTTCGATCATGACCTGTACATCATGCTTCCAAGCTTTCGCAGTGAGCTCACCTAAGGTATGAAGTTCGCCGAACTGAGCAGCATCATTCGAGTCTGCAATACAGCCTGGACGCAAGCCATCGCCTAAGCTAAATGACACGTCGTAGGCTTTCATGATCTCGCAGATTTCATCAAATCGGGTGTAAAGGAAGTTTTCTTTGTGATGCGCTAAACACCACTTAGCCATAATCGAGCCACCACGGGACACAATACCCGTGATGCGATCAGCAGTTAAGGGAACGTAGCGCAGCAATACACCAGCGTGGATGGTGAAGTAATCGACGCCTTGCTCAGCTTGCTCCACCAAGGTGTCGCGGAACATTTCCCAGGTGAGGTCTTCAGCAATACCACCGGTTTTATCCAAAGCTTGGTAAATCGGAACTGTACCAATTGGTACTGGAGAATTGCGAATAATCCACTCACGGGTTTCATGAATATGCTTACCAGTAGAAAGATCCATGATGGTGTCTGCACCCCAACGAATCGACCACACCATCTTTTCAACTTCCTCATTAATGGAAGAAGTCACAGCAGAGTTACCGAGGTTGCCGTTAATCTTCACGCGGAAGTTACGACCAATAATCATGGGCTCTAATTCAGGGTGATTGATATTCGCAGGAATAATTGCACGGCCAGCAGCAATTTCAGAGCGTACAAATTCACCAGTAACGTTATCAGGTAGATTTGCGCCATAAGATTTGCCAGGATGTTGCTTTAGGAGTTGTTTGTAGGCAGGATCTTTACGCAGTTGCTCTAGGCCCATTGACTCACGCAGGGCAACATATTCCATTTCAGGAGTGACAATCCCTTTGCGGGCGTAATACATCTGACTGACATTGCTACCAGCTTTGGCAACTCGTGGTGCGCTGATATGGGAAAAGCGTAAGTTCTGAGTAGCTTCATCTTGAGCACGAGCAACACCATACTCAGAGCTGGGACCCGACAATTGAATCGTATCGTTGCGTTCAGTAATCCAAGTGTCACGCAGTCTTGGCAAACCTTTTTCCAGATTAATCACAATCTCAGGATCGCTATAAGGACCTGAGGTGTCATAGACCGGCACTGGTGGATTGGGAATCATTTCCTCACCAACGCGCGTTGCAAGCTGCTCGATCATGCGGATCGGTGCCTTAACGTCAGGCCGCGAACCTTGCAAATAGGTTTTGGTTGAAGCAGGGTAAGCGAACTTCTGACCAAAGTCCCGCTCTAAGCTTTTTAAGCTTGGAATTTCATGTTTGGTTTTTTCTTTATTTGTACTCACGTCCATCTCCTTACAGTTGTAGATGGACGAAACCGGGTGTCGGTCTGATGTAACTTCCCACGCCAGCATTACCTGGATCGGGTTCGAGGGTTTTTCTCAGCGCCTCTGGGCATATTCTGCTTAAGAGGGCACCCCTGTTTCATCCTTAAGGTTTGATTTAACCACGAAATGGGGTTTGGGTTCAGGACTCTATAGAAGGGCTCTAAAAAGGCCTAAAAAGCGGATTTATTGCGCCGCAGAATGTAGTCTGCTGTGACAAAAGCCGCGTCACTCGTAAATTCGTCTGCCAGGATACGGGCAGCAGCTTCGGCCAAGGAGATCTGGATAAAGCCACTGACTTCACCGTCATGATTGGTTGGAACAAACTGATCGGGGAGCTCCAAGTCATAAATAAAGAGCTGCTCATCATGAAAGCCTCGCCCGGGAATAGGACGACACATATGGATGAGACCAGCAGGTTCAACTTGATCGGCAATTTGCGGAGGCACTCCCGCTTCTTCCCAAAGCTCGCGTTTCGCACAAACCCAAGGCGTCTCATCGGCAGAAATACCACCAGCTGCCAGATTATCTAGCTTACCTGGATCAGTCGATTTTGTTTCACTGCGCCTACCCAACCAAAGGAGGCCAGATTTAGTGTGGCCATTGATATGGGTTGCCATGCTTCGAAATCCAAAAGTACGAAATGCGGCGCGCTCTAAACGAAAGCATTGGTGACCGTTTTGATCAATCCAAGCAAAATCTTCATTACGCCAGCCGGGAACATAGCCGCCTGCACGCATTTTGTCAGCCAACCGAGAAAGGCTGGCAGAGAGCGCTTGAGGTCGACCCGCTTGAATCGCTAAGCAGTCTTTTCTCATGGAGATGAGGGGGGTAGGTTCTGCTTGAAGTAAGTCTTGCAGGTATGGGATAAATTCTGGATTTAAATGACCAATGACTTGTGGTTTCTCAAGGTCACGAGAAAGATGGATCGGCATGAAGTCAGCCGGAGCAGAACGCGCCGTATTTTGAAGCGTTTCTTCTAAGGCGGCGAGCGAACTGGTTGACAGGCTATTCATAGATTGGAGTTTAAGGGAACTTACCAGTTTTGGTGTTTTTGAGGTGTTTGGGGTTTTTGGCAATAGCCCATAACATAAAACTTACCTGTGCAGACGAACATATTTTTATGTGTAAACGTAACGAAACACTTCATAGTGCCTGCCAATAATTTAAGCAATCTAGATCACTCTATACAAATCTAAGACTTAGGAAAACTTTTACGGATTTATCCACATTGTCTGTGGATAAGTTTTGATTTTTTTGTGGTCCCGCCGACAGGAATCGAACCTGTATCCCACGCTTAGGAGGCATGTGCACTATCCATTGTGCTACGGCGAGTTTGAATCCAATATCAGTCTGTGTTATGGAAAAATACTTTCTTAAAACTCCTTACCATCCACACAAAGCAAAAACTTGATTGGTGATAGCAACCATCATGTCAGGCGCAAAGTAAGCAGAAAAAATAAGCAGCAAGACAAAAAGAGTAAAGCTATAAAACACCCATTGCCATAAAGAAAATTTCATATTCATGCGTTGACTGTTCGACTAATAGCACGCTCTTTAACGGGTAAGTTCACTAAGAAGGCAAAGACGCCCAGTGCAATCGCAATTTCCCAAACAATCAGATAAGATCCTGTGCGATCGAATAGGTAGCCACCCAAAAATGCTCCACAGAAGCTACCCAGTTGATGAGAAAAGAACACCAGACCAGAAAGCATGCTGAGGTATTTAACGCCAAAGATCTGTGCAACGATCGCGTTTGTCAGTGGCACGGTAGAGAGCCATAAGAAACCCATAATCGCGGCAAAGATGTAAGTAGTCGTTGGACTTAAAGGCAGGAGTAGGAAGCCGATAATTGCGATAGATCGGGTCAAATAAATACCAGAGAGTAAATAGCGCTTTGGAAAGCGTTGGCCTAAGACTCCCGCACCAAAGGTTCCAAAAACATTGAACAAGCCTATTAAGGCAAGAGCGGTAGTGGCTACTGCAGGAGATGCAACTGCTGGATAAGTCGATGAGAGATCTTTGAGATAGGGTGCAAGGTGGACTGCAATGAAGACCACTTGGAAGCCACAGACAAAATAACCTAAGGTCAGTAAACGAAAGCTGGGATTGCCCATAGCTTCTTTTACAGCTTGCTTAATTGTTTGATCACCCAGGTTGTTGTTCTGAACAAAATTTTTCTCGCGCAACATGTAGGCGGTTGGAATCATGAGACTGGCCATTAGGGCAAGCAATAAGAGTGCATCTTGTGCACCGAAAGCACTCAGTAAACCTTGCTCAGCAGGAATCATCAAGAACTGACCAAAAGAGCCTGCAGCTGCAGCAATGCCCATCGCCCATACCCGTTTATCAGCTGGAACATTTCGACCTAAGATTCCGTAGACCACGCTATAAGTGGTTGCTGTTTGCGCTAGTCCAATTAGTAAGCCACCGGCAATTGTGAAATTGAGAACATCAGTCGAAACTGCCATCCCAGCTAAACCTAGGGCATACAGAAGGCCACCAGCCACCATGATCTTGAATGCCCCGTAACGATCAGCAAGCGCACCGGTAATAGGTTGAAATACGCCCCAGGTGAGATTTTGCAGCGCAATGGTTAAGGCAAACGTTTCACGACCCCATTCATTGGCAGAAGTGATGGGTAAGTTGAATAAACCAAAGCCATGACGAATACCCATGGACATGGTGACCATAAAGCCTCCAAAAATGAGGACTTGTTTGATGGTCAGTGATGGTTTGATGATGGGAGTGCTCATGGCTTAAATGATTCCTTTATTGCGCAATTCATGAATCGCTTTGCCATCAAGATTGAGGCGATCATGCAAGATTTCTTCAGTATGTTGGCCCAGTGTTGGTGGTGCCATGCGTACTTCAGTCGGTGTTTTAGAAAGCTTCATTGGGCTGGCAACTAATTTCATATTGCCAACAGTAGGGTGCGGTACATTGAGCTGAACATTTCTGGAGATAACCTGTTCATTCTCAAATACTTCCTTGAAGTCATTGATGGGGCCGCAAGGAACATTTGCTTCTTCTAGTAAGGCAATCCATTGCCCTTTCGATTTCTTGCGAGTCATTTGCTCCAACAGAGAAACCAATTGCTTGCGGTGTTGAACACGCAATGGATTGTTGACATAAAGTGGGTTATCAGCCAAGTGGGCCTCACCACCTACTGTCACAAATTGTCTGAACTGACCATCATTACCAGCTGCCACAATCATCCAGCCATCCGATGTTGGAAAGGTCTGATAAGGAACAATAATGGGAGAGGCATTACCCCAGCGCTTCGGCACTTCGCCGGTAGTGAGATAAGCGCTCGATATATTGGCCATCACCGCAATCTGCGTGTCTAGTAAAGACATATCAATATATTGACCTTCGCCGGTGTGATCACGATGGATGATGGCTGCCAGAATTGCTGAGGAAGCATACATACCTGTAAAAATATCGGCAATCGCAACCCCTGATTTTTGGGGGCTGGCACCTTCAAAATCATCAGCCTCACCAGTAACACTCATAAACCCGCCCATGCCCTGAATAATGAAGTCGTAACCAGGGCGATGCGCATAAGGACCCGTTTGACCAAAGCCAGTAATCGAGCAATAAACTAGATCAGGCTTTACTTTTTTAAGACTCTCATAATCAAGATCATATTTAGCTAAATCACCAACCTTATAGTTTTCAATCACCACATCCGACTCTGCTGCAAGCTGGCGAATGATCTCCTGACCCTCGGGTTTAGAAATATCGATCGTGATAGAGCGCTTGTTGCGATTGATACAAATAAAGTAGGCGGATTCCGCAGTTTCCTTGCCAGACGCATCTTTAGCGAATGGAGGACCCCAATGGCGGGTGTCGTCTCCAGTACCAGGGCGCTCAACTTTAATGACGTCAGCACCGAGATCTGCCAGGTTTTGGGCACACCAAGGGCCTGCTAGCACCCGGCTAAGGTCTAAAACACGAATATGACTTAAGGCTCCCATGCCCTGATTTTGGCATGGATGAGAGGGGAATTCTGGAAAAGTTCGGCTTTGAGCTCAGACATGACTACAATTTGCGCGCATGGCTACCCGTAAAACTTCCGAATATAGCGAATCATCGATTCAGGTCCTAAAGGGCCTGGAACCAGTCCGTCAGCGACCTGGGATGTACACCCGAACCGACAATCCCTTGCACATCATCCAGGAGGTCTTGGATAACGCCTCGGATGAGGCATTAGGTGGATTTGGTAAACAAATTATTGTCACTATGCATACCGATGGCAGCGTGAGCGTGGAAGATGATGGTCGAGGTATTCCAGTCGGAATGCATCCTACTGAAAAACTACCGGTAGTTGAAATCGTATTTACCCAATTGCACGCCGGTGGCAAATTTGAAAAAGGTTCTGGTGGTGCATACGCATTCTCAGGAGGATTGCATGGAGTCGGTGTTTCTGTCACCAATGCTCTATCCAAAAGATTAGAAGTGACCGTTTGGCGTGATGGGCAGATTTCTACTTTGACCTTTGCAGATGGCAGAGTCATTGAGAAACTCAAAACAAAGCCTTCATCCAAAGAAGATAAATCCCATGGCACGCGTGTGCGTGCATGGCCTGATGGTAAGTATTTTGATAGCTCGGCTATCCCAATGGCTGACCTGATTCGCCTTTTACGCTCTAAGGCGGTTCTATTACCTGGCGTGAAAGTGACTCTCGTACAAGAAAAATCGGGTGAGACTCAAACTTGGCAATATGCCCAAGGTTTGCGTGGCTACCTAAATGAAGCGATTGCGCAAGCTGGACATGGCCCAGAAGTCATCCCTCCATTCGAAGGCGAGCAATATGCTACTGGTACAGGAGAAGAGGATTCATTTGCTGAAGGTGAAGGCGCTGCTTGGGTGGTTTGCTGGACTGAGGATGGCGCCCCGGTTCGCGAGAGCTATGTAAATCTCATTCCAACGCCTGCTGGTGGAACACATGAGAGTGGTTTACGTGAAGGCCTCTTTAATGCTGTTAAAGGCTTTATTGAAATGCATGCATTGCAACCGAAAGGTGTCAAGCTGATGCCAGAAGATGTGTTTGCACGCGCCTCTTTTATTTTGTCTGCCAAAGTATTAGATCCGCAGTTTCAAGGTCAAATTAAAGAGCGCTTAAATTCTCGCGATGCAGTCAGATTGGTATCAGGCTATGCAAAGTCTGCTTTAGAGCTTTGGCTTAACCAGCACGTAGATTACGGTCGCAAACTGGCTGATCTGGTGATTAAGCAGGCTCAAGCAAGAACCCGGGCCGGTCAAAAAGTAGAGAAGAAAAAATCTTCCGGCGTTGCAGTTCTGCCTGGCAAGCTCACTGACTGCGAGAGTCAAGACATCTCCATGAATGAAATCTTCCTGGTGGAAGGTGATTCAGCAGGCGGCTCGGCCAAAATGGGTCGCAATAAAGAATATCAAGCCATCTTGCCTCTGCGCGGTAAGGTTCTCAATACTTGGGAAGCAGAGCGTGATCGCTTATTTGCTAACAATGAGGTGCACGATATTGCTGTAGCCATTGGCGTAGATCCCCATGGTCTGAATGATGATCCCGATCTTTCGAACTTACGTTACGGCAAGGTTTGCATTTTGTCAGATGCGGACGTTGATGGAGCCCATATTCAGGTGCTTTTGTTAACCCTGTTCTATAAGCATTTCCCCAAACTGATTGATTTAGGCCATGTGCATATTTCTAGGCCACCACTCTTTAGGGTAGATGCACCAGCACGCGGTAAGAAACCCGCACAGAAAATTTATGCGCTTGATGCTAGTGAGTTGCAAGCGATTGAAGATAAATTGCGTAAAGATGGCGTTAAAGAATCTGCTTGGCAAATCTCTCGCTTTAAGGGCTTAGGAGAAATGAGTGCTGAGCAATTATGGGATACCACCTTAAATCCAGATACTCGTCGTTTATTGCCAGTTACATTAGGCTCATGGACTGAAGATGAAACTTTTAAAACCATGGATATGTTGATGGGTAAATCTGAATCTGGAGCAAGACGCGATTGGCTAGAAGAGCGCGGCAATGAAGTTGAGGCAGACATTTAATGGCAACGAAAAAAACTCCAGCTAAAAAGCCTGCCGTACAGCAGGCCGATCTATTTTCTGATTCCATTGAGGTGGATGAGACTCCTAAGGCGAAGACTGCTTCAAAGAATCCTCATGGTCCGAATGATCCACATGATCCAAAGACAATGGATCTCAATGAGGATGGCAAAGATAGTTTGACCCTAGCGGTTTATGCTGAACGGGCTTATTTGGATTACGCGATTAGTGTAGTGAAGGGCCGCGCTTTACCAGAAGTATCCGATGGGCAGAAGCCAGTACAGCGCCGCATTTTGTTCTCTATGAGCGAAATGGGTTTACGTGCTGATGCCAAGCCAGTCAAGAGTGCCCGAGTTGTCGGTGATGTACTCGGTAAGTTCCATCCTCACGGTGATCAATCTGCTTATGATGCTTTGGTCCGCTTGGCGCAAAGTTTCTCATTGCGTTATCCCTTAATTGATGGTCAAGGTAATTTTGGTTCCCGCGATGGCGATGGTGCAGCCGCAATGCGCTACACCGAAGCACGTTTAACCAAGATTGCCGGCTTGTTATTAAGTGAAATCGATGAGGGTACGGTTGATTTTGCACCCAACTATGACGGCTCATTTCAGGAACCTAAGCTATTACCAGCCCGCTTACCGTTTGTTCTCTTAAATGGCGCATCGGGTATTGCCGTTGGTATGGCAACCGAAATTCCTTCGCATAATCTGCGTGAAGTTGCTAGTGCTGCTATTGCTTTGATGAAATCACCAAAGCTGTCTACTGAGGATTTGCTAGGCATCATGCCTGGCCCTGACTATCCTGGTGGTGGGCAAATCATTTCATCTTCGGCAGAGATTGCCCAAATCTATGAGACTGGCCGTGGCAGCATTAAGGTGCGCGCTCGCTGGTCTGTTGAAGAATTAGCCCGCGGTCAGTGGCAAATCGTTGTGAATGAATTGCCACCGGCCACTTCTTCTCAGCGCGTCCTCCAAGAGATCGAAGAGATTACTAATCCAAAAGTAAGGGTTGGTAAAAAGACTCTGACTCCTGAGCAAAATAATCTGAAGTCCACCATTTTGAATGTATTAGATGGT
>Ga0209191_1002570_pt1 | contig 11214 bp, 10 predicted proteins | sample S_130626_EF_Meta_FD_187320 | JGI IMG/M metagenome (GOLD analysis project Ga0209191, IMG submission 187320) | Freshwater microbial communities from Lake Simoncouche, Canada to study carbon cycling - S_130626_EF_MetaG (SPAdes) (version 2) | ecosystem: Environmental > Aquatic > Freshwater > Lake ... | reverse complement strand
TCGTGGAATAGATAAACACATAGGCGAAGGACAGAGAAAATGAATTTTAGAGAACTCATTAACAAGTTGGATCAAATCAACGAAACAGAAGGTCTTACTTTGCAAAGCATTGCCGCTACGGAAAAAGCCGCAATGGACAAAGCAGTTGCTGAAAAAGCCAAAGGCGGATTTACAGGATTTACCTCATGGGATCCGCGGACTGCCGGTAACATTGCTTTGGCCAAACTGGCACAACAAAATAATTTCGAAGGCCTGTTCAACAGTGAAGGTGACTTTGTGGTTGCCTACGGCAACAAGACTTGGAGTTCAAACAGCGAGATGCATCCTGGAGAGAAGCCACGTGTTGTTCCACCAACACCGGATGATTGGAAACCGCTAGCCGCAAAAGGTCTAGTTCCGCAAAATGCCAAAGGGCCAGCAGGATTGACCAACTGGATGAGTGGCGGCGGCGCACAAAAAGAATTTGATGCTGTTAAAAAACAATCAGCAGATGCGGCAGCTGGTACAGGCACTATTAATGCGGCACAGGCTCCTAAAATATCAGCTACCGACGAAGGCGCAAAAATGACCCAATTAGAAGGGCTAGTTGATCAGTATCTTAAATTAAAAGAAGATATCAAAACTGGTGCTAATAAGACACCTGTTGCGGCCAAGAAAGATCCTATGGACGATAGTGATGATGCATATGCAAAACCATTCGATCCGTCATGGGGTGGCACTAAGCCAACTCCAGGAGAAAAATTTCCGCCAAATGCAGGTGGTTCATGGAGCAACGAAAAACAAGCAGGCATTCCAGGTGTTGTTAAAGAAACAGCATTAGCCGCGGCCCTAGTTGAAAGTTTTGGCTATCAAAAAAAAACGATTCTAATGCCGTTTGATTTTAATCTCAAAGAAACTAAAGACGACTTTGACCCAGACGAATACTTAAACAACAAATACGGCGACCCAAAAAATACAACTTCTGGTCGTGTTGATCGGCGCACACCTTTGGAAAAAAATATAATAACAACAATCCCCAATGCAATATGGAACGAAGGCACTCTAACATGGGAAGATGAAATCATCCCAGGAGTATATACTTTTGGAGATTTAGGTTTTGATTTAGGTCTTACCTTGGGCATTGTGGTAGCTGGTGCAATAATGGCTCCGTTTACTGCTGGCAGTTCTGCGGTTGCAGGAACTGTGATTGCTGGCAGTATACTTGTTAGAACATTGATCAAAGTAGCAAGAGTTGTTCAACATGTTGTACGAAATATGACTAAACCGTTCAAAGGAAACGTTAGCAACTTCTTCAAAGAAATTGGTAAAATTGTAAGGACTATGGTTGATAAGTTTTGGGATCTGTTAGCAACTAAGTTTGCCGCAAAAACCTTATCCTGGACAATTTTAGGTACAATAGGATTTAATGGTGCGGCGGTATTGTTGAAAGCTCACTGGCCTGAGAAATACAAAGACATTACAGATACTCGAGACTGGGCGCTAGATAAAGCACGTCCGGCAGTTGATTGGGTACGAAAACAAACAGGATGGGAGGAAGGCCTACAATGAACAATCTAACTACACACATGGCAAATCTCAGGGATATCCTTGCCACCATAGAAAATAAAAATTTAAATGAAGGTGCGGCGGGTGAGACTGTTGAACTTTTTGCAAAACGATTACTTGGAAAAACTGGTAAGGAACTGGTAAAAGAATTAGGTCCAAAAGTTACAATTAACGGTGTTAAGACTATTAAAGGCAAAGTTCGTGAAATAGAAGAAGTATGGGAACATATGCCAGGACGAGAAACATACGAGATAAAAACTGTCAACGGAAAAGTTCCAAAAACTTCATATGTAAAAACTGCGGAAGCACTTAAAACCGAAGTTGAGCTAGCAGCCAAAGAAGGAAGAGTTGCTGTCAGTACTAGTGAAAATGTAGGTAAAAATGTTGTCAAGCCAACAGCACCAGGACTTGATCCTGCCGCCGATGCCACTGCAAAAGCTGAAAAATTAAGTATTGCTGAATTAGAGAAAAGAATTGCATCCGGAGAAGGCACTGCATTAGAACGCAAAGCATTTGCCGACGAACTAGCAAAGAAAAAAGCAAGTGCACCACCGGCAGAAGTTCCTAAAGATAAATTTGATAATAGTGCAGAAATTGCAAGAAAGAAAGCAGAAGGCATGAAAAGAGAAGAACTCGAAGCCGCACTAAAAAATAAAGACATTCCAGCAGTAACACGAAAAGAATTTGAAGCGGAATTGGCCAAGCGTCAAAAAGTTGATGCGCCTGCAACCACTGTAACCATCGATACCGTAGTTGTTAAGAAGGCCATTGAAAAAGAAAAAGATGAAGTTAAATTATTATTGGATAATGGCACAGTCAAAGTAAAAGATGAAAATTTATTACCTAAAAAGCCTAACGAAACTCCCACTGAGCAAGTAGAACGTACACTAAAAGAAGACCCTGCGTATAAAGGCGCATGGGAAGGCATAGAAGGTACTGAAAAAGAAATTGGATTTTGGAAATGGTTTAAAGGCAGAGGCTTGGTAACTCTTGCAGTGGCGCTAGGTGTAGCAGGTTCCTATCAGTATTTAAAAAACAATAAAGACGATAAGAGCGAAGAAGAAGAAGTACTAGTTGACCCAAAACAACAAGACGCTAACACTGCAAACGATCAAGAAGGACCTCCGGCTCTCGACTTGTCCAAGAAAAACGAGAAGAAAAACAACACACCGCAGGCTGACACCAGCGGTGAGAATGATCCAGAAGTATTTGATGTAGCATCAGGTAGACAAATGAAAAAAAGTGAGCAGGAAAAACTAAATGCTCAAAGAAATTCTGCAGGTGAAGTACAGCAGGCGCCGAAGGTGGTTGGCGGTACGCCTACAGAAGAACAAAAGACAGAATTAACAAAATTAAAAACACAAATTGACACACTTGTTGCAGAATTAGAAAAATCCAAAGATCCTGAAATACAAAAACGTCTAGCGGCTGTTAAAGCAAAATTGGGAGAAGTTATGCAATCTGCTAAAAAAATATCTAACGATGAACCATACGAAGCAAGTGGATGGTACGATATCGGTCGCGGGTTTAGACGTTGGTACGGAAAAACTGGAGTCGATCCAGAAACTGGCCGTGTTGTGACCACTGGCACTACAGATATTATTCCGATAGATAAGCGTAAACGCGACAAGTATGACGATATGGCGCAATCAGATCTAGCCAATCAATTAAGAAAAAAAGAACAGCCGCAAAAATCAAACTAATAATTATGGCGGATTTATTCCGCCATTTTTACCTCAAAAATATCTTTGAGGTTGCATTACCGAGATAACTAGTATATAATAGGCATATACATTAGGAGACTTACATGTCAGGACGTTCATACGGCGCAGAAGAAAAGGCAAAACTAGAAAGATTGATTACCGAAGGATCAACAGTATTACGTGAAATTGAAGACTTGCAAGTAGGCTTAAAAGAAACAGTACAGGCAGTAGCAGAAGAATTACAAGTAAAACCCAGCGTTATTAACAAAGCTATTAAGATTGCTCATAAAGGCGATTGGCAGGCACATAATGCAGATTGGGAAGAAATTGAAGCAATTTTAGATATTACAAAACGTATCTAATAAGTAATACACATAAGGGCAAGCGGGCCATAATCCGCACGTTAGGTATTTGTCAGCCGAAAATGACATATGGAGAATATATTGAGCTATGTAGACGCATGGTTTGACCGCGAGAACGATGTTATCAAAGTGGTCGAACGTAATAAAAAACAAGAACGTGAGTTCCGTGACATTCCTGTTAAGCACACGTTTTACTTCAAAGACCCCAAGGGCAAATTCCAAAGCATTTACGGTGACCCGCTCACACGTATCATTTGTAAAAATACCAAAGAGCTAAGAAAAGAACAAGCTATTAACAGTAGCAAAAAACTGTTTGAGGCAGACATTAATCCTATCTTTGTTTGTCTAAGCGAAAACTATCTAAACGCAGAACCTCCAAAACTAAATGTAGCATTTTTCGACATTGAGGTAGACTTCGACCCAGAGCGTGGCTATGCGTCACCTGATGATGCATTTATGCCAATCACTGCGATTGCTGTCTACCTACAATGGATGGAAACTATGATATGTTTGGCTGTTCCGCCTAAGAAGGTTAATATGGCGGATGCCAAAGAAATGGTCAAAGATTTTGACAACGTAATGCTATATGAAACAGAAGCAGAGATGTTGGATGTGTTCTTGGACTTGATCAAAGACGCTGACGTGTTGAGTGGTTGGAACAGTGAAGGCTTTGATATTCCCTACACAGTTAATCGTGTAACCAAGGCACTAAGCAAAGAAGACACAAGACGTTTTTGTTTGTTTGATCAGTTGCCAAAGAAACGCGAATATGAAAAATATGGCAGGCAAGCTGTTACATACGACTTTATTGGTCGTGTACACTTGGATAGCCTTGAACTGTATCGCAAGTACACATATGAAGAACGACATACATATCGACTGGATGCCATTGCCGAATACGAACTAGGCGAGCGCAAGACACAATACGAAGGCACATTGGATCAATTGTACAACAATGATTTTAGAACTTTCATTGAATACAACATCAATGACTGTATGCTTCTTGAAAAGTTGGACAAGAAATTAAAGTTTATGGATCTTGCCAACACCTTGGCACATGAATGTACTGTGTTGTTGCAGACTACTATGGGTGCTGTGGCTGTGACTGAGCAGGCTATTATTAACGAAGCACATCGTAGAGGTTTCCAAGTTCCCAACAGAACTAAGATGGACGATAGAGAAGGTAACGAAGGTGCGGCTGGTGCATATGTTGCTTATCCCAAAGAAGGTATTCACGACTGGATCGGTTCATTAGATATTAATAGTCTTTATCCATCAGCTATTCGTGCGCTCAACATGGGTCCAGAAACTATTGTGGGTCAGTTGCGTCAGACAATTACCCAAGAATACATTGACAACATGGTGGCAAAAGGTAAAAGTTTTGCGGCAGCATGGGAAGGAATTTTTGGATCATTGGAATATACTGCTGTTATGAGTCAGGAGATTGGCACTGACATTACCATCGACTGGGAAAACGGAGATGTTGATGTAGTCAGTGCCGCAGAAGTATATAGACTAATTTACGAAAGCAACCAGCCTTGGATCCTTTCAGCTAATGGCACAATCTTCACATATGAAAAAGAAGGTATTATTCCCGGCTTGTTAAAACGCTGGTATGCGGAACGTAAAGAAATGCAAGCCAAACTTAAAGAAGCTGTCAAAGCTGGCAATAAAGTCGAAGAAGAATACTGGGACAAACGGCAGTTGGTTAAGAAGATTAACTTGAACAGTTTGTATGGTGCTATTCTCAACAATGGTTGTAGGTTCTTCGACAAACGCATTGGACAATCAACCACACTAACTGGTCGTGCTATTGCCAAGCACATGGCCAGTAAGGTTAACGAGATTATTGCAGGTGAATATAATCACACCGGCAAGGCCATTATCTACGGTGACACGGACTCATGTTATTTCTCAGCATATAAAACACTGGAGAAGGAAATCACCGCAGGACAGTTGCCGTGGACTAAAGAAAGTGTTGTTCAATTGTACGACCAAATTGGTGAAGAAGTCAACAGCACATTCCCGCAGTTTATGTTGGATGCGTTTCACGTGCCGAAGTCGCGTGGGGAAGTTATCAAAGCGGGTCGTGAAATCGTTGGCAGTAAAAGTTTGTTCATTACTAAAAAACGTTATGCAGTTCTGTATTATGATAAAGAAGGCAAGCGTAGTGATGTCGATGGCAAGCCCGGTAAGATCAAGGCCATGGGGCTGGATCTCAAGCGCAGTGATACTCCAGAATTTATTCAAAACTTTTTAAGTGATGTTCTTGAATTGGTATTAACAGGTGCTACTGAACAACAAGTACTGGATCACATCAGTGAATTCCGTATTCGTTTCAAAGCCAGGCCGGGTTGGGAAAAAGGCAGTCCAAAACGTGCCAACAACATTACAGACTACCAAGCTAAAGAAGCTAAAGCAGGTAAGACTAACATGCCCGGACACGTTCGTGCAAGTATTAATTGGAATACATTAAAACGTATGTACGGGGACAAATACAGTATGGGCATCACTGACGGTGCCAAAGTTATTGTTTGCAAATTAAAACCTAATGCTTTGGGATTTACCAGCGTTGCATATCCAGTGGATGAGTTACGTCTTCCGCAATGGTTTAAGGATCTAGCATTCGACCATGCGGAAATGGAGCAGACTATTATTGATAATAAGTTATCTAATCTAATTGGTGTTCTTAACTGGGATATTAACAGCACAGAAGAAAAGAATACCTTTAACAGTTTTTTCGAGTTCTAATATGAAAATAATTATAGCAGGATACGGATTTGTTGGAAGGGCAGTTGGTCAAACATTGCAAACTAAACACGACATTGTAATTGTTGACCCAAAATATACTACTGAAGAAATAAAAGACCATCCGGATGCAGACGGGTTAATCATTTGCGTTGATACCCCTACCACAGAAGATGGAGTATGTGATGTTAGAAACATTGCAAATATATTAGATTCAGTACCTATTTTTATGCCAGTGATGATCAAAAGCACAGTAACACCCAGTGCTCTGGAAGCATTTGATGAAATATATAAAGATCATTCAGTTGTTTATAGTCCAGAATTTTTACGTGCGGCAACTTCTACCAAAGACTTTGCTGAACAGAAATTTATGATTATCGGCGGTGAGGATCCTGAAGGCTTTTGGCAGGAAACTTTTAGTTCAGTGTTGCCCAATTGTAAACTATTTTTTCAATGTAGTAAAATAGAAGCGGCTATGGCCAAGTACAGTGTAAACTCTTTCCTAGCGGCCAAAGTATCTTTTTTTAATCAACTGTTTGATATTTGTGAAGCAAATGGTGCAGACTATTCAATAGTGCGCCAAATGATTACACATGATCAAAGAATTGGTCCCAGTCACACCTTAGTGCCTGGGCTTGACGGAGAACGTGGTTTTGGTGGTGCGTGTTTTCCCAAGGACACTCAAGCATTTATAAAATATGCCAAAACTATTAACGCACCTTTTAGTATTCTAGAAACTTCGACGGAATACAATGAAACGGTGAGAAAAAATGCTTGACATAATCAAAAAACCTAAGTATAATCATAACATATGGAGAATCTCATGAAAGACTTTTTACAAGACCTAGTAGCACATACACATAGTTTGGGCTTTTTACCTTTGGTCAAGGTAAGTGCAACAGACAAAGAAACTACAATCGAATCTATGGCTGAAGATCGTAGTGTTATTTTAAATGCCAAAGCACACGAGCCAGTTAGTGACTTTGAAGGTACATTTGGTATGCCTAACTTGAACAAGTTAGATATTCACCTTAAGTGTCCAGAATACAAAGAAGGTGCAACTATTAAGGTAGTTAAACAACAACGTAACGGCGAGGAAGTTCCAACAGGTTTGCATTTTATCAATGCAACTGCGGACTTTGAAAACGATTATCGTTTCATGAATAGCGACATTATCAATGACAAATTGAAATCAGCTAAATTCAAAGGCGCACAATGGGATATTGAATTCCAGCCTGCGGTTGCAAGCATACAGAAATTAAAGTTCCAATCAAACGCACACAGCGAAGAAACTGTGTTTCAAGTTAAAACAGAAGACGGTCATTTGGTGTTTAGCTTTGGCGACTCTAGCACACATGCTGGTAGTTTTATTTTCCAAGCAAATGTCAAAGGTAAATTGAAACAAACATGGTCTTGGCCCGTTAATCAAGTTCAAAGTATTCTTGGATTAAGCGGTACTGCTACAATGCGTATTGCGGACGGTGGATTGCTAAACATTAATATCGACAGCGGTGTTGCAGTATACGATTACATTCTTCCAGCACAGAGTAAGTGATTATGACAGTTATACTAGATTATATTAAATCGCATCTTCCTCAAATGGAAATGCTAGGTGTTGTGATGCGTATAATTAGTTTTAGTTTAGTATCATGGATGGGTCCAGCAAGTCCATTTATGTTTGTATGGATTTTTAATACTATCGATGCGGTATTACTTACATACTGTGCTAAGATTAGAAAAGATCCAGCTTATACATTACTGAATGCTTTCTGGGTACTAGTTGGCATCATTGGTATTGCTAGAGCAGGTGGATGGATTTAAATGAATAAAAACTTAACAGCGGCACAAAACGATTATGCATATTTCTTGCCAGCAACTTCAGGATTCTATAGTACATATATTGGAAAACAACGCTACAGTAATTACGTGGATCCTGCACGTATTCCTGCTAGCTTTGGGCCTATGGGTATTGAAGCAATGAACTATCTGAATCCCAATGCGGCATTTTACTTTGATCATTGCTTGTATTCAGCAGGTCATGCTAATTTAGACTTGACTAAGCCAGATCCTAGCGAAGACATGTTTCGTAATAGAGATCGTAGTACCAGTTGGGTGTTAGGAGACTCTGGAGGATTCCAGATTGGTAAAGGAGTATGGGCTGGCGAATGGAATGATCCATCTGGCCCAGTAGTTGCACAACGCATGGCCGAAGCCGTTGCTAAAGGTGTTGAACTAGTACCGCAATTGCATCCGACTGGACATCCTAAAACAGACAAAAACGGTAATCCAAAATATACTAAAATTGATCACGTTAAACTCTATCAAGCGCAATTAGATGCGGCACAGAAAAAACGTGAACAAGTATTAGCATGGATGGATGCGCTAATGGATTATGGCATGGTGCTTGATATTCCAGCATGGGTTGGTCGTAGTCCAGTAGGTGCTAAGAACAGTGGTGTTGGAGATTACGATCAAGCTGTTGCGGCCACAAAATACAACAACGAATATTTCATTAAGCATCGCACAGGTGCTTGTAAATTCTTGAATGTGTTGCAAGGCGAAAATCATGCACAAGCAGACGATTGGTATCAGCAAATGAAAGATTTTTGCGACCCAAAGAAATACGACAAACCATTTAATGGGTGGGCCATGGGTGGACAAAATATGTGTGACGTAGACTTAGTACTGCGTAGACTTGTTGCATTAAAGTTTGACGGATTGTTAGAAGAAGGTCATCAAGACTGGATGCACTTTCTTGGAACAAGTAAGTTAGAATGGGCATTGTTACTCACAGATATTCAACGTGCTATTCGTAAATATCATAATCCTAAATTTACAATTAGTTTTGATTGTGCTAGTCCTTTCCTTGCTACTGCTAATGGACAAATTTATGTTCAAACAGAAATTACAGATAGAGAAAAGTGGCTCTATCGTATGTTGCCAAGTTTAGACAATAAAAAATACAGCAAAGATACTAGACTGTTTCAAGACGTGGTAGTACAAGACGGGCACTTTAAATCGTTTACTACTAGTCCATTGATGGATGGAGTTGAAGTTAAGGACATTTGTATCTACGGTCCTAACGATGTGAACAAAATTGGTAAGGTTGGTAAGACAAGTTGGGATAGTTTTACCTACGCAATTATGATGGGTCATAATGTATGGTTACATTTGAACAGCGTACAAGAAGCCAACAGACAATACGATGCAGGTTTATGTCCCGCTATGTTAGTAGATGAAAAGTTTCAACGTGTTTACTTTAAAGATGTAGTTGATGCTATTTTTAGCACTGACGATAGAGCTACTGCTATTGCTATCATTGACGGTTTTGATAAATTTTGGCAAGCTATTCCTGGTACACGTGGCGCAACTGGTAAGAAAACAGTCAATGCATCAACTATGTACTCCAAATTCTTTGAAGAAGTAGAAGAGGATACTGTACAATTGGAAGACGAGCCTGAGTTCGACGACAACAAACTAGACGAATTAGAAGCTAGTGTACACGAATAATATCACCCGCGAAAACTTTCACGAAAAGAGCTATAAAATGACATTACCTGACGAAAGATATCGAGCAGTAGTACAGACTCAAAGATTTTTACTAAGAATCTTAACTACTCCTCGAGTTCCTAAAGCCGTTAAAGATGAAGCAAGAAGTTGCTTGCGTCATTATCCTAGTGACTGGGATATGAAACGTGCGGCAGAGGGCGCACCAGATGTATTCCAAGAACAAATGGAAGCAGTAACTCGTTTGTTTAAATCCTACGAGGAAAAGAAAAATGAACAAGCATAGTCTTATTATAGGCATGGGCATTGGAAATTTGTACAAGGATGTACTAACAAACCTTGGACGCTCAATTGTTACCGTAGATAAAGATCCCGCTAAAGGTGCTGACTTTACTGATGTCAAAGATGCTATAAGAGAATATAGTATTTTTGATACTGCTCATATTTGCACACCAAACTTTACACATAAAGAAATTGCCGAACAAGTAGCACCATACACTAAAATAGTGTTTATTGAAAAGCCAGGATTTAAAACAGGTAATGAATGGACTAGCATGATCAAGACTAGACCGTTTACACGGTTTATGATGGTTAAAAACAACATGTGGCGAGATAATATTGTCGAGCTAAGAGAATTAGCAAACAAATCTAAAAAAGTTAATCTTAATTGGATCAACAAAGATCGTATACCAAATCCTGGTAGCTGGTTTACTAATAAAGAATTAGCGTTTGGTGGTGTTAGCAGAGATTTGATGCCACACTTGTTGAGTTGGTTTATAACGCTAGCACCCGAATGGGCTAGAGCCAATTTAGTTAAACAAACTGCATTCAAAAGATGGACACTGGGTCAACTGACCAGCACAGATTACGGAACTGTTAATGTTAATGGCATTTATGATGTAGACGATTTTTGTCAAATTAATTTTACAGACAAATGGCAATTAACCGCAGACTGGAGAGATCTAGAATTGGATAAGAGAAATATTGAATTTGTCATGGAGGATGACAGTGTAGTCACTGTTGAGTTGGGACTTTGTCCAGAATATGCTTACCAAAACATGATAGCCGATGCTATTGCTAATGTAGATAATCAAACTTTCTGGCTTAATCAATATAATCAAGATTTATGGATACACGAAAGGATTGAAAATCTATGACACGTTGTTTACAAACAACCGGGCAAGGCTACTTTGAAGAAGTAGAATATGATCTGCCACCGTTAACTGAAAATGAAATTTGTGTTCGTGCTGTTATGACCGGCGTATGTCGCAGTGACGTAGATATGATGAATGGCAACTTTGGACCGTTGCCACTTCATATGCAAGGACACGAAGGTTTAGGCCAAGTAA